>CAJDWF010000036.1_pt1 | contig 16251 bp, 11 predicted proteins | sample 7391541 | NCBI WGS metagenome assembly CAJDWF01 (sample SAMEA7055727, study PRJEB34461) | soil metagenome | biome: terrestrial ecosystem; feature: Peninsula; material: soil | place: Antarctica | collected 2016
TGCAGGCTATCGATCAGGCCTATCTCGATTCGTTCTCATATCTTGCGCCCGATCTGCGCGGTGGTTCGGCGAGTTACGTGCGGCGCGCGTCGGAGAAGAAGGCGACCTACGACATCGTACGCGTCACGCCGCCCGGCGGAACGCCGGTAGAGCTATGGGTAGACGTAGGTACGCACGAGATCGCGAAAGAGGTCATTTCAAACGGGGGGTTCGTCGCGATGACCGTGCTGTCGGGTTACCGGCGCTTCGATGGCGTGACGATCGCAACGCAGCAGAGCACGTCCGGTAACGGCGGCAGTTCGAGCGCAACGATTTCGAACGTAGCGTTCGACATCCCAACCGCCGCTCTGGTGCGCGTGCCGGAATGGAGCGATGGCGACGCTTCAATCGCAGGCGGCGATCTCGTCACGGTACCGATAGATGTCGAGGGCGATCACACCTACGTGAAAGTGATGGTTGACGGCAAGGGGCCGTTCACGTTCGTTTTCGATACCGGCGGTGCACTCATCGTAACTCCGGAAACGGCAAAGGCGCTGCATGCATCCACTAACGGAGGCGCGCAAATCGGCGGTGCGGGCAGCGCGATGGAGACTGCCGGCTTCACGCATCTGGATTCGGTTTCGCTGGGCGGCGCGACGATCCACAATCAATACGCGCTCGTCTTACCCATTGCAAAGAGTTTCGGTGTGGCCGAGGGCGCGCATATCGACGGTATGATCGGCTACGAGGCCCCTGCGCGTTTCCTCATGACGATCGATTACGCGCAGTCGACCATGATGCTTGCGATGCCGATCGTTGCGCCTGCGAACAGCGCCGGAACGTCGTACGTTCCGTTCACGTTCGACCGCACGATTCCACGTGTTGCGGTGACCGTCGACGGCATTACGACGAGCGCTCAGGTCGATACGGGCAGCCGCAATGGCATCACGTTCAGTTCTCCGTTCGTCGCCGAGAACCCGAAGATCGCGGCACTGCAGAGCACCGCGCCGGGCGTCGCGGGTTTCGGAATTGGCGGACCTGCGATGGGGCGGTTGGGTCGCGTCCCCGTTCTCGAGATCGGACAGTTCTCGCTAAAAAACACGATCGGCGTGTTTGCCACGCAGCAGCGTGGCGCGTTTGCGAGTCCATACAATCCGGCCAACCTCGGCGGCGGCATCTGGACTCGATTTACGATGACGTTGGACTACGCGCACCGTCGCATCGGGCTGGCGCCAGACGCGGCAACGGGCGATCCGCCTGCGTTCGATCGGTCGGGAGTCTTCGTCATCGACGACGCCGGCTCGTACACGATCATCGACGTGCGGGCGAGCACGCCGGCTGCGGCGGCCGGGCTCGCGAAAGGCGACGTCATTCTTCGGATCGATGGAAGGCCCGCATCGGCGCAAACGCTGGCGGGCATACGCGCGATCCTCTCCTCCGCGCCCGGAACGACGGTGCGCTTGCGCGTCAAAGGAGAAGCCGGCGAACGCGATGTCGTTGTGACGTTGGCAGATTACGTTTAAACCGCGTTGAGGCGTTGCGGGATGAGCTCGTAGATGCGCTCTATTACTTCTTCTTTCGATTTTCCGTCGACCTCGCATCCGGGTAATTCCGGACAAAAGGCGTGAAAGTTGTCGTCATTGCGTTCGATCACGATCTCGTACATTGGCGTACTCCTCGCACATCATATTCCCTATATCGAGCGCCGTTAAAAGGTGCCCTTATAAGGGTAGACGCTGGCCATGCGCGTGCTTGCAGTCGTCAATCACAAGGCAGGCGACGCTCGCGACGCCGGCATACAGGCCCTAGAAATGCTGCGTTCCCAGGGCCCACCGATCGATGTGCGAGAAGCGAGCGACGCATCGCAGGTTGACGCGGTCATTCGAAGCGCTCGCGACGTCGATGCGGTCGTCCTCGGGGGCGGCGACGGTACGCTCTCCCTCGCGCTCCCCGCATTGCTGGAACGCGACCTCCCACTCGGCGTGCTGCCGCTGGGAACGGCGAATGATTTTGCCCGCAGCATTGGCGTGGACGATATCGCGAGCGCATGCGAGGTCATCGCGGCCGGCCGCACGCGCAACGTCGACGTCGGCACCACGGGCGGCGTCCCGTTTCTCAATGCAGCCGCGATCGGCGTCCCGGCGGCGGCAGCGCGCGAGTTGACGGCGCGTCTCAAAAGGCAGTTCGGCATGCTTGCGACCGCAGCCGCGGCGCCGAATATCGCGCGGCGAACGCAGGCCTTTGGCTTGAGCCTCCGCGTAGACGATGCGGCCTTCGAGCAACCTCACACGGTTGCGGCGCTGGTGACCGTGGGACGTTTCGTGGGCGGCGTACCCGTGGAGTATGAAGATCTTGACGACGGAAGGCTGCACGTCATCGCCTGCCGCTCGCGCGGCTTCTTCGATGCCGCGTCTCTTGCGTTTGCCGCGCTAATCGGGGGAATGCATCGAAACACGAACGTCACGGAGCGCAGCGGCCGCGTCATCGAATTGCGTACCACCGCGCCGATGGACGTTGCGATCGACGGCGACGTGCGTGCGAAAACGCCCCTCACGTTCGAAGTGCTCCCGCATGCGCTACGCGTTTTCACGCTGACGCCGGCTTAAGGAGGAGTCTTCCAGCTCGCCACACCTCGGGGTCGCCGCGTCGTTCCCTAGGAGGCTCGGACGTCGCCGCTTAGAAGGACGACGTATGAAGAAGCCTGCGTTTGTTGCCGCGTGCGCGCTGGCGTTTGCGGTGCTGCTTGCGTCCCCCGCGGGAGCCGCATCGTCGCTGCAGCCGGTCGTGCACTCGGATTTCCACCACTACACGTTTGCGCTCACGTGGCAGCCCGGCATGTGCGCTGGCGATTCCGGCTGTTTGCCCGATCAGCCGCAAACGCCATTGATCGGTCTGCACGGCCTGTGGGCATCGCTGCCGCAAAGTTTGATCGACGCCGGCGTCACGCCACCGCAATGGTGGGCGAAAGGCTGCGATTATTTCGACCACAGCGACGCACAGCCGCCATTGGCCGCGCCGCTGCTGGCGCGCCTCGCCGCCGTGATGCCGCACTTCGCCGATCCACTGCTGCGCCACGAATACGACAAACACGTGCAGTGCTTCCAATTCGATCCTACGAAATTCTTCACCACCGAACTCGCAATGCACGATACCGTTGCCAACGGCGCGTTCGGACAGTATCTCGTCGCGCACGTCGGCCAAACGGTCACGCACGATCAGGTGATGGACGCGTTTCATTCCGTGTTCGACACGAAGCTCAATCAGTCGCTGGCGCTGGAGTGTGACAAAAATTCCGCCGGCACGCCGATCCTTACGCAACTGTGGTTTACGCTGCGCGTCGACGATCTCGACGATTTTCCGAAGCCGCAATCGATGATCGATTCGCCGATGAAACAGGACAACTGCCCGGCGAGCTTCACTATTCCGGCGTGGCCGGACACATCGACCCTGCGCGGCGTGGTGATCCTCAGTCGACACGGCGTACGTTCGGCGCTCAGCTCGCAGCGTCTCGACACGTATGCGGCGCAGAAGTGGCCCGCGTGGGAAGTTGCCGACGGCTACCTTACGCCGCACGGATTCCAACTGATCCAGTACTTTGGCGCATACTATCGCGCGCTCTACGGCGGTGAAGGACTCTTTCCTAAGACCGGATGCCTCGCAAACGCTTTCCTGTACGCCAACGAGATCGAACGCACCGAAGAAACTGCGCGCGCGTTAGGCGAAGGCTTGGCGCCCGGATGCAGCCTGGTGGTGCATACATCGACTGCGAAGGTAGATGCGCTCTTCGGCGCGCTGCCGACGTACGGTAAGGCGGATTCAAAAATTGCTCGCGAAGCGTTGCTGGGTATGTTCGGCGGCGATCTGAATGCGCTCTATGCGCGCTATGCGCAGCCGCTCGCGACGTTGGAAACGATCTTGGGCTGCGATGGCAAAAACTGCCCGCTACTCTCCGACAAGCCGCAAACCGTGAAGACGGGTACCTTCAGCGGGCTTGCATATGCGTCCGGCGGGTTGGAATCGGGTGCGGCCGCGGTGGACACGCTCGACCTGCAATACGACGACGGGAAAGACGCAGGCTGGGGCCGCGTGACGCCGCAGAAGCTGCTCGAGATTGCGCCGCTGTTGCATCTCTCGTTCGTGGTCAACCGCGGCTCGCCGTACGCCTCGGGTGCGGAGGGGTCCAACTTCCTCTTTCACTTCGCTGCAACGATCGATCAAGTTGCCGACGGGAAGAAGAACTCCGGCACGCGAGCACCGCTGTCGGCGCTCTTCATCGACATCGTCGGACACGATACGACGCTCTTCGAAATGGCGACCAATCTGCGGCTGTCGTGGCTGGCTCAGGGCTATCAGGTCAACGAGTTGCCACCGGGCGGCGCATTGATCTTCGAAGTGCGCGCGCCGACAGGCGGCGGCGCGGCCTTTGTACGTACGTACTTTTCAGCGCAATCGTATCAGCAGATGCACGACGCGGTGCCGCTGACGCTCTCGTCGCCGCCACTGCGCGTCCCGGTCTTCGTGCCCGGTTGTCCGTCGTTCGATTGTCCGATCGCAACTTTCGACGCCGTCGTACGCTCCCACGTGAACGCAAAGTTTGTCGGCCCATGGTGAGGCTGCGCTGAGCTTCATGTCGCCGTGACGCGCGACGGTCGGCTGACGATGGTTGGAAAGATCGTCGTTATCGCCCTCTGCATCTATGCGGCGCTGATCGTCGTTCCCGATTTTGTGCGCGTCTTCGGCCCGATCGGAACGCTGGGATTCACTGCCGATAACAGCGGCGACGTCGGAAGCGTCGATCGTTCGGTTCCCGACGTCGCGCGATCCGGGTTGCGTCCCGGCGACCGCGTCGATCTCTCGCGCATGAACTGCTTCGCGCTACAGTCGCAGCGCTGCAAGGACACCCTGGCGATGTACGGCGGTCTTGGCGGGCTGCAGTACGTGCGTCTGGGAATGGTCGTGCGCGTCGCCTTCATGCCGGGACCGCATAGCGGTCTGGCGGCGGCGGCGCGCGCGCCGAATGCGGCGTGCCGCGTATCGGCCTCCAACGTATACGACTGTACGATTCACGCGCAGAGTTACGCGCTCGACATTTGGGGTCGGGCGATGCTGCTGTTCGATCAGTTGGCTGGGTTAGGATTCATCGCGGTCGTGACGCTACTGGTGTGGCGCAAACCGTGTCTGATGACGGCGGGATTCTTTCTTTACGGCCTGTGGTTCAACTCCGGGCAATATTTCATTTTATATGCCGAGCTGCAGCAAGTCCCGGCGCTCATGTTGGTGCAAGAGTTTCTGCAGTCCATTTTCCAAGGCGCCGGATATGCGGGCTTCTTGTACTTTGCGCTGCGGTTTCCCAACGACGTTACCGAAAAGCATTGGCGGCCGTTCGAACGCGCCGTACCCTACATTGGCGGCGCCGTCACGCTGATGACGCTCGCGAGCTTCGCCAGCAGCTACGGCGTGGGCACCGCATCGCTGACCAACGTCACGTACTACACCGGCTACGCGATCGACTTGGTCGTGATCTTGATGCTCTTTCTGCGGCTCGCGCACTTGGATCCGCGCGATCGAGAGCGCATGCGCTGGGTAGTATGGGGCTGCACGATCGGATTGACGGCATTCATTTGCGCAGACGTCGGCGAATCCACCAACCTCTTCGAGCCGTTGTGGGGATCTGCAGGCGCGCCCGAAGCGTTTTCGCTCGCGCTCTATGGGCTCAACGCATTCGTCCCGCTGGCCGTCTATCACGCGCTGCGCAGTTATCGCGTAGTGGAAGTGGGCTTTGCGTTTAGCCGCAGCGCAATCATGGTGCTCAGTTGGGCGATCGCGGTGGAGTTTCTCTCGCTCGTTCACGGCGTCTTGGAGCACGCGATGCCCGACGGTGAGCGCGAGTCCGTGATCATTACGATCGGTTTGAGCGTAGTGCTTACGCTGGTCTTCGATCGTCTCACCGAAGTGCTGACGACGTTTTGCGATCGCGTGTTTTTCTGGAAGCTGCACGACGGCGAACAGCGTTTGAAGCTGGCGGAGAGAGGGCTCGAGAAAGCGTCCTCGTTGGAACGCGTCGATCGTACGATTATGGAAGAGCCGGTGCGCGCCTTCGCGCTCACGTCGGCCGCGCTCTTCCGGCTGGATGACACGTCCAAAGTGTTCGTGCGCGTCGGAGGCGCGATCGGATGGCAGGATGCCGCGATCGAGCGTTTCGCGTCGGATAGCCCCATTCTCACTCGGTTGACCGCAGGTGATGGTGTCGTGCGCGTGCGCGAATATCCGGACGCCATTCGCGCGCAGCTGCCGCGCGAAGCGCGTCTGCCGGCCGTGGCGGTGGCCGTCACGAACGGCTGGAGTATCCAGGCCGTGGCCGTGTTCGGCGCGCACAAACGCGGCGACGATCTCAATCGCGAAGAGCTCGATGCGCTGCGCGAACTCGCGCGCGCGGCATCGCGGGCCTACGATCGCATCGAAACGCTGAAACTCAAAGAGCGAGTAGCCGACCTCTCGCGTCGCCTGGAAGCGTTCGCGGGCCCATAACAGGAGGCGCGGACGCCGCGCAGAGAACGAAAAAAAGATGCGCACGCGCTTTGCAGCGGTTTTCGTTTGTCTTGCCCTGACGCTGGGCGCCACACCCTCGTCCGCGCTGCCCTCGGCGCATTATCCCAAGGCGTTCGATGTTTTCGGCATCAAAGCGAACATCACGGTAAAACGCGGTAATGCCACACTTTCGGCATCGTTGGTGCCGTTTCTGCGAGCAGGCGACGTGGTGAACATCGCGTTTCCGAAAGACGTGCAGTTCCAGAACGATCCACGTCGGCACTTGGTCGTGGCTGAGATGTATCCGACGTCGCAAGATAAAGCGCCCACGTTTCCGATTCCCGACGCCGACTTGAGCGCTCAGAAACCTGGCCATGTGTGGAGTTTTACCGACGACGGGCTCGGCACGCCGGTGATTTTTCTCGTTCCCGAAAACGGCAGTCGTTACGGGCACGGCATTCCGCAGGCGCGCGCTGCCATCGCGAACGATGCCAATCGCGAACTGCTGATGCACTCGGCGCTCTTTTCGTCGAACGCGGTAGCCAAAGCGTCCACGCTCGATGCGCTCATGCGGTCGCTGCGCGCGGCTGATGGCACGGCCGCAGCCGATGGCGGCGCGCGCGTCGAGGCTGCAGCCACCACGCTCTTCGGCACGGCGCCCGGTACCACGGGATGTTTTGCCGGCGGCACCGGCGGCGCCGCGGAGTACGCGTGCGCGTCGGCAGCGGTGGCGGCCGACTATCAAACGCCTACCAACGCGGCCGTGGCCACGACGCTAGGCTCGCAGATTGCCGTGAACGCTGCGCCGTATGGCATCTTGATCGGCGCGCTGTACGAACTGTTGGCTAAGCGTCGCGTCGAGGCGAACTATCAGTTCGTACCCGGCGCGCTCAAACCGCCGGAACGGGCGAGCAACGTCTATGCGGAGAGCCGACTGCAATACGATCCGGCCGGCACGAAGCCGTCGTCGATTCTCTACTTTCAAATCGGATCGCAAAGTACGCGCGGTACGGATCCGGCGTTCGGCAAGGCTCCGAAACTGCCGGCGTGCGTGACCAAATCTGCACTTTCCGTGGCGGTGCCCTTTAGCGGGCTGCCCGTGTACTTTCGCGCGCATTCGCTGACGGTCTCGACTCCGAGCGGCGCGTTCGACGTGCCCGCAACGTTCGATCCGGTCAACGGTTACGGCGCGACGCTTTCGAGCGGTCAGCTCGCTGCCGTACGCGGCGGCGCGACAGCGACGATTGCCAGCGACTGGGGATTCGAGACGTATAAGAGTCCGTCGGTCGAGTTGGTCGTACCGCGCGCGGTGCCGTGGACGCTCGACACACGGACCTCTCCGATGGTAATTGCCGGCGAGAACAGTACGACGCTCACGTTTTCCGACGCGGACGCCGGCATGGGCGGTTGCGTGTCGTCGGTTGCGGTATACGACGGCTTGCATCATCCGATGCCGGTGACGTCGGTGAAGCGTTCGCGAGATGCGGTCAGCGTCACCGTCGACGCATCGAGCGCGCGCGGTGCCGTGGGCAGCGCGAGCGTCATCCTCGATGGCAGCATAGTCGGCAACGCGCTGGCATTCGACGTGCTACCGGCGTTGCCGAACATTGCGAAGGCGACGGCATATCTGCCCAAAGGTGTGCTGGTGCTCGCGGGCTCGAATCTCAAATACATCGACACGATCACGCTCAACGGCTCGGACGTCACGTTCGGGAACGGCCAGCCGATCGATGGCAGCGAAGATGCGTGGCAGTTCGTCGCAACATCGCCGCCCGAGTATCGCGCAGCGTGGGAACACGAGACGATGACGATTACCTATTCGCTTGAGCCGCCCGGCAAACGCGTAGATTCCAGCGAAGTGAACGTGGTATACGCGGCGGCTAGGCCGAGTGCGTCGCCGAGCCCTTTGCCGGGTGCTTCAACGCAACCCACACCCCTGCGATAACCAGCACCGCGCCTACAATGTCGCGCGATCCAAACGCCTCGCCGCCGAATACGACGCCGACGAAGATCGCGATGATCGGCGTCACGAGCGAGGTTAACCCGACCGCAGCAACGCTGATACGTTTGAGCAGCCAAAGGTTCAAGAAGAACGCGACGGCGCTTCCTAGCACTGCCAAATACAGCAGCGATGCTAGCGACACCGGCGCAAGTGCGGTTGCAAAAACGGGGTGCTCGAAAACGATACCAATGGTCAGTGTCGCCGCGCCAGCGATTAGCATGGAGACCGGCAGCGTGGCGAGCGGATCGAAATGTGCTTTACGTTTTGCGTACGCCATGCCCACGGCAGCGACGGCTGCCGATGCGATGGCGGCCAGCGCATAGATCCACGAGCCGTGCTGCTCGCCGACCAGCGAGATCACCGCCACGCCCGCGAGCGCTAACGCCGCACCGAGCCACGTCATCGGCGACGAACGTTCGCCGGCAAACAGATACCCGAAGAAGAACACGAAGAACGGCTGCGTGCCGAAGAGCACGGCAACGATGCCCGAGCCCAGGTGCGTCTCTGCAAGATAGATCAGCACGTAGTTGATCGAAAAGAGCCCAAAAACCATCATCCAGATGAGTTTCCACGAGAGCGCGCTGCGGTGCAGACGTCCCATCGCAAGTGCCGCGATCGCCATCACCGTCCCGGCAATCACGAAACGGGCGCCCACGCTCGTGATCGGCGGAATGTATGGCAAGCCTACTTTGATGGCGTACCATGTGGTGCCCCAGATCAGACAGATGCCGGCATAGGCCGAAATGACGGCAGCACGCGCGTTCACGCCACCTGAGAATCGGTTTAGGCCTCGGTCGGTTGCACGCGTGTGGGAAGCAGTAGTACCAGTAGTGCCGCAATTAGGGCGCATGCCGCAAGTATCCAGAGCGCCGACGCGATGCTCCCGATTTTCACCACGCGCCAACCTTGGCGAGCGTTCTATCCCGCGGCGGCATTCGCGCGCAAAGCGACTCCCGCAACGCGCTCGGCGATTCCGACGCCGGCTAATCCGACGAGCAGGTGCAGCACTTCGACGATCCAGTGCGCGGAGGTTGGCAGAATCGTCGCTTGATGCGTTCCGAGCCAAAAGACCGCGAAACCCCACACCACGGCGAGCACGGTGAGGGAACGCGGCGCGCCGTTGGCGGCGCCGGCGATGGCGATGGCCCATATCGCGATCACGAAGAGCAGACCAACGAGCGCGTGCGTGGGAATGAGACGCAACTCGTGCCCGGTCCAGAAGAGGATGCCGAGGATGACTAAGACGGCGGCGCAGGCGCGCATCACAATGCGCGCCGTGCGCAACAGTATGATCACATCGCCGAGGGTTCGCGCCTCATCCGCATCATCATGCCGGGTCCGCCCGGGTGCGCTGCCTGCAGCAAGAACGCACCGGCGTCGGGAGTGCGAGGCTTATGACCGCGGCGCATCGGGCGATGCAACGACATCGGTCGCGGCGACGCGCCGGAGGCCTTCCAGTGCGCGCGCATCTGGTGATGTATCTGTTTGCCGAGCGCCTGCATCTGCTTCATTCCGACTGCGTGCGCGTTGATGACCGCGGTTTTTTCCGACGCGGTCAGTTCCGCATCGATCTGCGCGATCGCTGCCTTCATGTTGGGTTTGCTCGAGATCGCCAGGTTGCCGATGACGCTCGCCACATACGCGCGATGCGCTGCGGAGAGCGCGCCAAACATCTTGGCCTTTGTCGCCATCTGCGTGGCGCGAAGCTGCTTCATCGCGGCTTTCGCTTGAGGGCTGGACGTGTGCCACTTCATGGCCGAGCCTGGCCCACGCATCATGTGGCCGCCGGCCGGCGAGGTGACGGGAGCGGGAGTGACCGTTTGCGCTCCGACTAGCGCAGGCGTTGCCGCCAGTGCCAGCAGAACGAGTGCTACTTTCGTCTTCATGCCTTCATTTTCGACCTAAATGCCTAAGGCAGCCTGTGAAGGGCCGTGCGTGTGCTCGCTACACTCGGCCCCCGGAAGTCGTTTCAGGTACGTCGAAAGGGAGACCCCGATGTATCAGTTTTTGCGCGCCGCTACGGCGCTTCTCGTCTCTGCGCTGCTCTTTGCCGGTACCGCGGGCACGGCTCGTTCCGCCGCCGGCCTCTCGCCGGAAACGTCTGCGGACCTCTATCAAACGTATCAGTTGCTCTCCACGTCGGCCTATGCCGAAGTGTCGCAGCAGAAGATCATCGACGGCGGGTTAGCCGCGCTCGCAGCCGTTGCCAAGCAGAAAAAAACGCACGTGAAGCTGCCCGTGATTCGCGTAAGCGGCAACGCCGACGCCATCGGCATGCTGAAGAAAACGATCGTCAGCGTTGCGCCCAAGCTGCATCTCACGCCCACGCAGGCCGCCTACGTTGCGCTCTTCGGCATGGCGGGCGCAATGAAGGACAAGTACACGACGTTCTTCACACCCGATCAGTTCAAACAGTTTAACGACGAGCTGGATCCGGCGAAGATTTCCGGCATTGGCGTGCTGGTCGGTTCCGACGCGGACACCGGCTACACCGAAGCGACGTATGTGGTTCCCGGCACGCCGGCCGATCGCGCCGGTCTGCAGTCCGGTGACGACATTACGGCGGTCGACGGCACGTCTACGAAGGGACTTAAACTCGAGGCCATTACCAAACTGCTGCGCGGTAAGACGGGCACGGTGGTGAACGTTTCGGTATCGCGCAACGGTGCATCGATTGGTGCTCCACTGGCGATCGTGCGAGCGCAGATTCAGCCGCCCAGCGTGGTGTATCGCATGCTGCCCGGCGACGTCGGCTACTTGAGCATCTTTGCGTTTGGGCAAGACACGCCCGCACAGTTCGACAACGCATTAGCTAAAGTGCGCGACGCGGGCGCGAAGGCGCTGGTCGTGGACTTACGCTATAACGGCGGCGGTTACGTGATTTCCGCGCTGCAGATCAGTTCCGATTTCATTTCGGGAAAACCGCTCTACACCGTAGAGCAGCGCGGCGCAGCGCCGCAGACGTACGACGCGGACGTTAGCGGTGTCAGTACGCTGCCGCTTGCAGTGCTGGTCAACGCTTACTCGGCCTCGGCGTCGGAGATCACCGCGGGCGCGCTACAGGACGACGGTGCGGGCGTTTTGGTCGGCGAGAAGACGTTCGGCAAAGGCGTGATGCAGACGGTTACGCGCCTGCCCGACGGCGCGGCGATTAAGATCACGACCGCGCACTATCTCACGCCGGCCAAGCGCGACATCAACCTGCGCGGCCTCGAGCCCGACCTCAAAGTGAGCGAAAACAAGAAGGCGATTCTGGGCGATCCCGCACACGACGCGCAGCTACAAGCTGCTCTCAACCTGCTCCAGAAGAAAATCGCGCTAGCAAAATAGCTGGGCGGCGTCACGCAGTACGCGCTCGCATATGCCCTAACCACGACGGCGGCATTCGCGGTCTGCGTGAAACCGGCGGCCGGCGCCATTTAAGTCGGCAGCATCGTGCGCGCGCCATCGCATGCGGTGCGTTACGCCATGCAAGCCTTCCGCCAAGCCGCGGCATAGACGGGGCGAACGCCGCGAGCGGCGAACAGGTCTGCTCCCAGGGCGATTAGCTCAGCTGGGAGAGCGCCTCCCTTACAAGGAGGATGTCGGCGGTTCGAGCCCGTCATCGCCCACCATTTCTGCTTTATTGCGCAGGTTCTGAGCGGCGGCGTACGACGAGGATCGTTGAGTCGTCGCGCATCGGTCCGTTGGTGTGTCGTTTTGCCGCTTCGAAGAGCGTCCTTGCGAGATCTCGAGCGGGCAGATCGCGATGTTTCAGTAACGCCCTCTTAAGCCCCTCGATCGTATACATCTCTCCGTCGGTGTTGGTCGCTTCGGTGAGACCATCGGTGTAGAAAACGGCCAAGTCGCCATCTTTGAGGACGTACTCTTCCTCGCGGTAGTTCGTAACGATTGTTATGCCGAGTACGATGTCGTGCACGTCGAGGGTGCGGACGCGGTCGGCGTCGGCCGTTAAAAGAAGCGGCGGTTCGTGACCGGCGTTGACCACGCAGAGCTTACCGGATTCGATCTCTAGCGCCCCGAGAAGAAACGTGACGAAGCTGCCGTCATCCATATCTTCGCTAAGCACTTCGTTGGCATACTCTACGATGCGCACCAAATCGTCAGGCCCCAGCGCCTTTGCAAGGCCACGCATCAAGTAGCGCAGCATCAACGAATTAAGCGCGGCGGCGAGCGACTTTCCCGACGCGTCTCCCATGCCGAAGACCAGCACGTTGTCGCTGCAGCGATAGAGGTCGATGTAGTCGCCGCCTACCAGCATCGCCGGCTCGGCATACACCCCGAACTCGTACCGAGAGACATCCGGCACGCAGACATCCAGTAACGCGTGCTGGATACGCTCGGCAGCTAGTTCGAGGTGGCGACCCGCATCGTCGCCGGTCGAAAAACCGACAAGCGTCCTGAGCATGGTGCTCCACATGCCCCTCTATTTCGCATCGGTCTTAGCCTCTCATCTTGTTCGTCTGGGGATGCCGGCTGCGGGCTTTCGATATGAGTGAACCGCGAGGGGGTTATTGCGAAGACGTCGGATACGAAGCCGGCCGGATATTCCACGCGTGCAGAAGCGTTTTTTAACGACGTATCGGCCGCTTTTTTTCAGCAGGCGTTTGCCAAGTTTTTCTCCGTACTTGGAATGTTAAGGACGCCTCTGAGAACGGTGCGAAAACCTAACAAATGCGGGGAGGGAGCGTCCCTGGATTCCAGAAGTTTGGCAGACGATTCGCAGCCGACCGTGGGCGCGGGGCGAATCCGGAATCCAAAGACGTCGCCCACACCCGGTATGCGGGCAACCGCATACGCGACGGCAGGGGGCTCGCTTATGGCGGGCCTTCCTGTTTTTATCTCGAAACCGGGCACCCCGTGAAGTTCGTATCTGCACCGGCGCGCTATGCTGCCTGGATCCTGCTCGTAACTCTCGTTGCCGCCCTAGGTGTGGCGGCATTCCGCTACAACGTCGAGCGACATTCCCGCCACGTCGAACTGGTGATGGATTACGGCGACCTCGCCCAGCTGGCGCAGTCGCAAAACGGCTCGCTGGATGCCTATTTAGTGGAGCTGCGAAAGGCGGGCCTGACCTCGCTGGCGCTCTCGGAAGAGCTCGGCTCGGACATTCCGGGCTCCACGCACGCCGACGTGATCTCGGGCGCGCAACTGCTGGCCTCGGCGCACCTCTCACCCGTCGCCGACCCCACCCTCGCAGCGCTGGTGCGCGCGGGCAAGGTGAATGCGAATACGGTCTACCTTTTGGCCTACGATGCCGCAACCTACGCGCGTTACCGCGCGATGCTGCCGCTGCATTTTGCGCCGAGCGCCATCAGCGTTCTGCACGCCGGCAAACCGTGGATCTTCGCGGTGCGTACGCAGATCGATTACTTCAATGGCACGCCGCTGGGGATTCCCGTCGACGAAATCGCGCTCGCGCGCCGACTGCATTTCGAAATTGTGCCGCGTTTCCAAAACGACGAACAGTACGACGCGCAGCAGATCGCCGCGCTCGCGAACATGCTCGGTGGCGACCGCCGTATCTCGACGGTGATCTTCTTCGGACTGCGCCCCGAAGTCGTCGGATATCCCGACAACATCAAAGCGACGGCGGAGCTCTTCAAAGCGCACAAGTGGAACTTCGGCGCGATCGAGATTTACGACCCCAGTCAGTTGCAGAAGGGCAGCGACGAACTCGCGACGCTACTGCCCGATCAGACCGTGCGCGTGCAAGCGATCGCAAAGCCCGAGCTCGACAAAATGAAATTCGGCGCGATCGCGGCGCGTTTCGTTCTCGGCGTGCGCGAGCGCAACATTCGCGTGGCTTACCTGCGCCCATATCTGCATTCGCAGAACGGCGAGTCGCTCGAAATGACCAACGCGCAGTTGGTGACCGATATCGCCAGTCAGCTGCGCGAGAGCGGCTTTACGCTGGGCCGCGCATCGCCGTTCACCCGCGTGCCGGGCGGCCAGACGCTAAACTCGGTGCTGGCCGGCATCGCGGCGTTGGGCGTGCCGTCGATCTTCGTGATTCTGCTGGCATTCTTCGGGTGGTATAAACGTTCGTATGCGATCGCAGCGTATGCGCTGACCGTCCTTCTCTACGTCGGCGGTGCGGTGACGCATCACGGAATGCTGGCGCGTTCGATACTGGCACTGCTGGCCGCGCTCTTGTTCTCCGCCGCTGCATTCGTGGTGTTGGTGCGTCCCTTTAACGAAGAGCCTGCGGCCGGCACGCGCAAGCAGTTGCTGCGCAGTATCGGCTGGACGCTGCTGGTGACCGGTATCGCGCTGTTGGGCGCGCTGCTGGTGATTGGGCTCATGAGCGTGCCGCTGGCGATGGAAGAGATCGAACGCGTGCGCGGCGTGAAACTGATCTTGGTGCTGCCGCCCATCATCGCGCTGGCCATCTACGTGTTCAGTCGGCGCTTCAGCGCGCAATCCGAGGGCGCGGGCGAGGTCTTCCTCACGCCGGTGCGCGCATACCACATCCTCATTTTGGGCGTAGTGGCCGTCGCCGGCGCGCTGCTGGTGATGCGCAGCGGCAACACCAGCGATATCGCGCCGTCGTCGTTCGAACTCTCGATTCGGCACGGCCTCACGACGCTGCTGGCCGTGCGCCCGCGCTTTAAGGAGTTCCTCGTCGGCGTACCGACGCTGATGCTTGCCACCGCGTTGCTAGCAGCACATCGCAAGGCCGTCGGATGGTTGCTGGCTCTGGGTATCGGCGTCGGCATCGGCGACGTGATAGACACGTTCTCGCACCTGCACACGGCGCTGTCGATCTCGGCGTTGCGCATCGTGAACGACTTAGTGCTCGGCATCGTCATCGGCATCGTGGCGATCTTGATCTATCGCGCGATCGTCCACGCATTCTCCCACAGCACGCGCGCAGCTTAAGTGCGCGTTCTGCTCTCTGGATACTACGGGTTTGGAAATCTTGGCGACGAAGCGCTGCTCGACGTGATCGTCTCGCAGATTCGCACGCGCTTTCCCTACGTCGAGATCGACGTGCTCTCGGCCTCGCCCGACGAAACGGCGCATCGTCTGCGCGTGAGTGCGACGGCACGCTGGAGCGGTCGCGACGTGCGCGCCGCCATCCGTCGTGCCGACGTGGTGCTCTCCGGCGGCGGCGGTCTGCTGCAGAACGCCACTAGCCTGCGCAGCCTGCTGTATTACGTCGGCATTCTGCAACAGGCCGGGAAGGCCAAACGCAAGTCCATGGTGTTCGCGCAATCTATCGGTCCGTTGGATGTGTTTGGGCGTTTCGTCGTGCGCGAAGGTTGTCGCGCGGTCACGCGCGCCACGGTGCGCGACGCGCGTTCGCGCGATTTGCTGGCATCGCTGCTACCCGACACGCCGGTGGAACAGACGGCCGACCCGGTGTTTTTGTACGACGCGCCCGAGACCGACGTGGATCTCGCCAGCGAAGGTTTGGGGCCGCAGAGCGAACCGTATGCGATCGTCAGCGTGCGTAAAGTGGCGGCGCTCAAGGACGGCATCGCGCCGATCGCGCGCGCCGTCGATCGTTTGAGCGCGAAGCACGGCATTCGCGTGGCGTTTCTTCCGCTGGGCGGCGCGCAGGACGCGGAAGTTTCCACCACGATCATTCGGCGCTGCGAAAGCCGTCCGCTGCTGCTGCCCGAATGTCCGCTGCCGCGTGCTGCGGCGATGCTCTCGCGCGCGCATGTGGTGATCGGGATGCGTCTGCACGCGCTGATCTTTGCGGCGCGTTATGGCGTGCCGTTTGCTGCGATTCC
>CAJDWF010000004.1_pt1 | contig 16183 bp, 19 predicted proteins | sample 7391541 | NCBI WGS metagenome assembly CAJDWF01 (sample SAMEA7055727, study PRJEB34461) | soil metagenome | biome: terrestrial ecosystem; feature: Peninsula; material: soil | place: Antarctica | collected 2016
TCTTGGTGAGCAGTTCGCGAATTTCCATCTCGACCAGCTCGAGCAGCTCCTCGTCGTCGACCATGTCGCACTTATTGAGGAACACGAGAATCTTCGGTACGCCGACCTGATGCATGAGCAGAATGTGCTCGCGCGTCTGCGGCATCGGACCATCGGTCGCCGAAACGACCAAGATCGCGCCGTCCATCTGCGCCGCACCGGTGATCATGTTCTTGATGTAGTCCGCGTGACCGGGGCAGTCGACGTGAGCGTAGTGGCGCTTGACGGTCTCGTACTCTTGGTGCGAGATCGCAATCGTAATGCCGCGCTCTTTTTCCTCGGGCGCGTTATCGATCTCGTCCACATTGCGCGCTTGCGCCAGTCCCTCGGTGGCGAGACAATGCGTGATCGCGGCAGTCAACGTGGTCTTGCCGTGGTCGACGTGACCGGTGGTGCCGATGTTGACGTGCGGCTTGGTACGTTCGAATTTCGCCTTCGCCATGTTCTTCCTTACGCTTTATGCGAACTTAAGTGTTTACTCGCCGTTTCGCGCGGAGGGGAACGCAGGTTATCCTCGGACCCTGGCGTTCGTATCCCTCGCGAGCAGCTGTTTTTCGTGGTCGCGCCCGCATTTCGGGGCGCAGGCAGAAGCGGCCAGCGTTTCTCCGGCTACCTATGCCATGACTTTGGGAATATATCAGGGGACGACGCACGCTGTCAACGGCCCGAGTCGCGAGTGTAGGAGCAATGCAGAGATGTCCCCGGTTTAGCAAGGCCGAGATTCCCCCTGGGTGCGGTCTGGGCCTCTCCCGCGGAGGTCGCCAAGGTCCTGGGGCTTTCAACCCGGCAGGCCAAGCGGTTCGTCTGCCGCTTATCGAAGGCTTCTACAGCCCACGTCGACGGCATACGGATACGTCAGGCCGCTTGATGTCCAGTCCAAAATTCTCCGCGAGAGCGGGCTAGCTTCAAGAGACCGCTCCGCGCAACCGAAATGAACGCGTTAATCAGTCCAGTAGCGGCGCGGCCCGGAGTCAATGTGGACATGGCTACCCGGGTAATACCCCAAGCCTCCCGTGATCGGACGGGAGTTGCATACTTTCCAGACATATTCCATCGAGACGTCAGGAACGCTAAAATCCACAGCTTTCGCGAGCATGTGATACGACGCCGGGGCGCCGCCAACAGCCTCGTTCGTTCCAATGGTTCGATAGCCGCTATGTACGACGATCGGCTGACGCACGCCGGCAAGTAAGAGCACTTGCTGCGTTTCGTAAAGCGCCTCAACCGTACGAATGTCGATCGGCACGTCGCCCCGTGCCGCGGGCACGTGTGTGTCACGCAGTATTCCACAAATCGCGTCATACCCGGGCCGATATACGCTGCGCCCATCGATCGTAAACGGGACGTTAACCGACTCTTTCGTGATCGCGTTGTAGAGCCAAAGCGTGCGCACGCGGTAGGCATCCGACTCGGCGGCCGCAAGCGCAAAGCGCGGCACCACTAGCGTGCCTACCGTTAGGGCTGCAAGCGATCCGCGTAGAAACGCGCCGCGGGAGACCGTGCACATTTATGCCTGCCAGCGCCGATGTGCCACAACCAACACAATGCGGCCATTCGCGACGACGCGCCCGGTTAAGCACACGAGAGTGCACGAGCCGCGCTTGCCCGCAGCAACCGCGCCCACAGACGATGGGTCCATATTCCTTTCATCGGCAGATGCGGCCCGCCGCAACACGAGATCCGCGGACCACCTTATAAGCCCGCTCCATGACGAGAACGCCAACGCTGCTAGCCCGGTGGGGTGACCCGTACGGATCACGTGCTTCTATGCCGATAGAGAGTTTAAATGGCCTTCCCACTCCACTTAGCCGGTTTCCTTGCGCCGTTAACGCCACACCTTACGATCGGCCGCCTTGGCCTGGTACTGCTCCTCTTGGCGGCGTGGTCGTGGTTTACGACAATCATGGCTTTTAGCCGCGCGACGTCTCGGAATCTAGGTATGGCGGCTTCCGTCGGACAGGTGTTCGTCGGGCTGCTAATCACTGGGCTGGCGGTGCTGGCCTGCCCACCTCACAATTTTACCTTGGCATTCGCGTGCATGGGCCTTGCGATGGCGGTCTGGACGGATCATCGCTGGAGGCTCATGTTCGACGTTACAACGTACACGACGTTCGCGATGGTGCTAATCTCGATACTCATTACGACGGGATCCTGGTCGGCGCTCGTGCCCAGCCTGATCGGCGCGGCCTGTTTGGCGGGATTCTTAGGAATTTTCTTTCTCGTGTCGCGTGGGTCGGCAATGGGACTGGGCGATGTAAAGATGGCGCTTTCGATGGGCGCGGCACTGGGGGGAGCATTAGTCCCAACGTATCTGCTCTGCATGTCGGCGGTGTGTTTGTGCGTTGGTATCGTGCTGCTCGCGCGCGGAAAGCGCGGTGAGATTGCGTTCGGTCCATACCTTGGGCTCGGGATGGGGCTCACGATTCTCGTCGGGTCGTTCGTGCCTTCGTTATTGGGGCCGTTATAAACGCTCGATATCTTCTAAGAAGCGCCAAGCCGATCGAGGACGATGCGTCCGACGTCGATGAGGACGGCGTAACGGTAGATCCGTCCGCGCAGAGGTTTCTTGCAGCGCTCAGACGCTCGACTTCCGATCGCGCCGCTCTGCCCTAGGGGCTGCGCGAGCCCAGCGCGGTGGGTGACGGCGCAGTTGCCGCCTTGGCGGATGAGCCGCTCGTGGCAGGGCGCGGCACGACGACGTGGAGAGCACCACAGACGCAAGCGCCGATCAGCAATCCTAGTGGTAGCGCCGTCGCGCCTTTCTCCAGGAACCATACCCAGGCAACATGCGGTAAACCGAAGAGCGCATCAAACGACGCCCACGCGATGCTCGCACTCACGTTTCCTGGCGTCGGTTGTAACGCAGCAAGTGGATCCGTCACCCGAAAACTGGCCACCCCATAATGATGGGCCGCGATTGCCGCCATGAAAAACGCCACCGATACGCTGAGCCCGACGCTAACACGCCCCAACGGTGCGACCAAGTGATCCGCGCGATTCGTAAGCCGACGCGTAAGCCAGACGAACGATAGACTGCAAGCAACGGCTACGAGCACCCACTCTGCGGCGCTCTCGAACGCTACTGCCAAGAGTAGCAGGCTTGCTCGCGAGGCCCAGGATGGCAGATAGACGACCGCCATGCACGCAAGCGGCACCGCCATCATCACCTCGCAGAGATGGATATACTCACCACCCATGACTGCGAAAGCCGACGGCAACAGCGCGAGCCACGCCGCATCCGCGAACCGCCGGCGGAGCGCCAACGCCAACCCAACCCCGACCACAGCGAGCGTCACATACTGGAATGCCCCCATCGTGAGTGCAACACGCGCCGGCACGTGCAGTTGGTAGAGCCATGCCGTAAGGCTATCTTGACCGAGATTTGCTGGTTCTGCAGCCGCCTGTAAGGGCAGCGTCGTCGTAAAGTATGACCACGCGACCGAAGCCCCTACAGTCGCGACGCATAGCACACTCGCGACGGCGCCGCCGAGCAGCAGCCGCCAGCGCATCGCCGGGATGCTCATGAAGACCGCCGCGCAGGCCGGCAAGACCATGTGCGGCTCGATCATCGCGCAACCGAGTAATACCGTTGCTATCGTCCATTGCCGGGCGCGCAGGGCGCCCGCGGCCCAGACCACCAATAAGATTGGAACGGGTACAAGCGCGCCAGGGACCAGCGATGTCCCGACGATCGGGATAACGGTCACGAGCAACGCCGTGATCAGCGACATGCCCGTCAGCCGAACAATACCCCACGCGACACCTACCGCCGAGACGACGATGACTGCCGACCAGAGCGCGAGCGCGATGTGGTATGGCAACAGCGCAAACGGGACAAAGAGCAGCAGCGCGTAGCCGGGCAGCGGCGATGGGATGGTGATGTTCGGAAAAAGCTTAAAGTAGGACGGCGAGGATAGACGCTCACACGTATGCAGCGGTTCGTTGAGGTAGGGGTTCGCGTGGGCGAGCAGCGCATGCCCACCGCACCAAAACGCCTGAAAGTCGTACCCGAAAACCATCTGAGGGAAATGCAGTGCGGTAACGGCGCTGGCCGCGAGCAAGCCTGCGAGGCAGCCAGCCAGCGCGACGAGCGTTAGGCGATCGAGGCCTCGCAGCTCACGCACGAGTCTCCTCATGCTGGAACATCGAGCGGCGCCAAGCTCGCGAGCAGGACTTCGTACTTTACTGCCTCGGCTTGAAGTCCACGCACGCGCAACATTTCCCCGAGGCGCTGTATCGCAATAGCCCGCACGCCTGCGCAGTCACGTGCCAGCGGGCGGATCCAGGGTTCCTCTTCGCAATCCCAATCGACGCTGCCGCTGTATAACTCCAGAGCCTGCACGTAATGCTCGCACGCCACCGCGAGGTCGCCGGTGGCGTAGGCTTGGCTCGCGTAGCGCGCGTGAGCGATGTAACGGCGCAGATCCACATTCATCACATCGAGGTTCACGCGTAACGTTTTAGGCCGCGCGATGAAAAATTGCTCGATTTCCGCGTCGCCGACCACGCGGGCAAAAGCCTTGCGGATGTTCGCGCACACGATGCGTAAGCGCGGTATCGTAGCCTCGGAGGCATCGTTTGGCCAGAACGTTCGCGCAATCTCGTCACGCGTGGCCTCCCCGGTTGGGGCTAGCGCGACGTAACGAAATACCCGACGGTCCATCGCTCGGCGCCAGGGAATATAGGCATTGTCGATCATGCACACGTGCTCTCCAAAAAAACGGGCATGCAGAATACGACGACCCAGTGGTAAGGGATTCACTGCGAGATTACCGAGGAGGCCGAACTGTTCATATTCGCGCTACGTCCGGCGAGGTATGGAACGAAATACGAATACGGATACGAGACTTCCACGGTAACGAGGCACCCGGGACCGTTGTACGGCGAGGCAGCGCAGTTATCGGTTGCGCTCCAGGTCGTCGTAACGGTCACGCTGCCAGGCACCGCGCCGAGAGCCAGCCCGCGGACGTAATCTTGGATTGAACCGCTCGTTGCGGGGCACCCGCCGTACGTGCATGACGATCCTCGCACCATGGCGTAGCGGCTCCCCATGCGTGCAATATCCGTGATGAGGTGCTGCGTGTAGTACGCATAGCCGAAATCGATTACGCCAAGCATCAGGAAAGTCGAAAGCGACGCAACGATCGCAAACTCGACCGTCGCAGCTCCTCGCTCGCCGTTTCGGCGCTTAGATAGAGACTTCACGTATTGCGGTCTGCGTGAGACTGAATACATCGGGCGCTCCCGGTACCGTTAGAAATGGCGCAAAAGCGTCGGTCGCGGTTACCGTCACGCGCACAATCCGGTACGACGAAGAGCAGTCGGTATCCAAGCAGGTTGACGCAGAGCCATCGGCACACGTGCACGCATACGAAGCCGTCGCGCTTAAGCCGGGCTCGTTGCCGCCATCGGCGATCGCCGCCGAGACCATCCCGGAGACGTCCTCCGCGGTAACCAGGTTCTGCGCGCCGTATTCCACGCCGGCGCGCGCGGCACTGGCAACGATGATACTTTGATTCATCGCCGAACCGAGCTCGACAATTCCCGCGAGGAGCAGGAGAAAGATGGGGGCAACAATCGCAAACTCGACGAGCGAAGCGCCGCTCCGGTCGCCGTGCAGCCGCCTCACAAGCCTGAACAAACGCGAATATAGCGCCTTCATTCTGCTAAGAATGCCTTAGAGTCGGTGCCGGGAAAAGGCGCGTTGCTGACCGGCAGATTCACGCCGCCCCCATTGAACGTAATCGAAGACGCTATTATTAGCATCCATTTCGTAAAGCCCGCGTTCGACACAAGGGTTGCCGAGGGCACGTACAAGCCGCCTTGCAGGCCGATGGTGGATGACGCGTTGAGCGTCATCTGATTTGTGTTGCCAGATGGCTGATAAAAGAGCATCCCGGCGGTCGACCCCGATGACGGCGCAACCAAAGCCAACACCGACGCATTTGAGACGAGCGTCCCGTCCACGTTCACGATCGTCACGCCGTTGCCGGTGAGCGATGAAGCGTTGAGCGTAGCGCCACCTTTCACGACATATACGCCAGGATTCAGCGTGACGTTTACCGCGTTAAACGTAAGCCCACCGCAATACACCCCGGGGTTGAGCGTCGCGCCCGAGCTGACGGTGACTTTGTTAAAATCGCAGGACATCGCACTGTAATTCGTCTGACTCATCGCCAAACATCCGCTAAAGGACGGGCAAGGATCGGTCGAAAGGACTGCCTTTGCGGGCTTTGCTTGCGGGAACGTCGTGGCGTTAGCGGTAATTTGGCCGACCGCACCGATTGAGGAGAGCGTAACGGTGCCGGCGCTTGTCGTAAGCGTGTTATTCGCGAGCAAACCGCAGTTGGGCGCATTGAGCGTCGTAGCATTCATCACGAGCGCGCCCTTCGTAGAGAGTGCGTAGATACACGCCGTAGGGCCAGCGTTATAACGTGCAACCGATCTCGTCCCGACTGGAAACGACATCGCGCCGAGCACGCGTTCGAAAAACGTCGGGTGCTTCGAGTTGATCGTCACCTCGACGGAATCGGGATCGCCCTCGAATGGCCCATCGGCCGGTGCATAGTTCACCGTAACGGTGTGTGACGCATCGCTTGTGAAACCATTATTCGTTGCCGCAGCCACCGCCGCAGCGATCACTTGCTGTGACGTCGGCGAATACTTCAGCGTCTCGGCACCGGCAACCGCGGCACTATCGGTCGCAATCTGCTGCACTTCATGCTGGTATCGTTGAAACCCGACATCCACGGCAAGAGCCGTGAATCCCATAACCACAGCGAGCAGGATCGCCGCGAGTGGCAACGTTTGCCCGGACTCTCCATGTCCTACGAAACCCCTCATTGTATTACCTCGATTGTATGACAGAAGTCAGCAAGGCCTGCGCCTACCGATTGATAATAGTCGGCGTCATTACAAAAACGACATTCGTTTCTTGCTTCTGGTAACGCACGTCTTGAAAGAGTCGCCCGATAATCGGAATTTGGCTTAAAAGTGGAATCTTCTCGATCGTGCGCTGCTCGAGCTGACTCAGCATCCCACCCATAACGATCGATTCGCCATTCGCAGTAATCACGTTGGTCGAAATGCTGCTCGTCTTTAAGGCCGGAACCACAAAGCCATTGAGGGACACGCCATCCTGAAAATCGAGGTCGGAGACTTCCGGCGCTATCTTGGTTGCGATGTCGCCATTAGCCAAGACGGTCGGAGTCACTTTGAGCTGCACGCCGTACGGCTGGTACGAGATCGACACGCTGCCTAGACCGCTGGACTGCGGGACCGGAATGTTTCCACCGACAAGAAAGGAGGCTTCTTGCCCCGGCACCGTTGTGAGATCGGGTTCGGAAAGCACCCGCGCGTGACCGGAATTTATAAGCAGGTCGATCGTCGGCACGAGTTGCGTTGTGCGAAAAAAGGGTCCAAGCACGAACGGCTTTGCTGGATTCGCGATTTGCTCCACGAGGGGGATCGTGACGGCGGACGCTCCACTGTACGTCGTGGTTGCGTTTCCGTTACTGCCCGTCGTGGTCGTTCCCGTTTGCAGATACGAACCAAGTTGGCTCAAACCCGTGTCGTCGACTTCGAGAATGTATACCTTGACGTCGATTTGTGTCGAGAGCGTTGCGGCGAGACGATCGATGATCTTTCCGTTTTGCGAAAGATAGGAACCAGCCAAGCCGCGCACGTCGTTGAGCACATCTTGGCGCTGCGTTTCGTCTAAGACTCGGCCCGACACAATGACATTGCCTTGGCCGTCGGGGTCCACGCGCACCATGCGCAATGCCGGGTCCGTCGCGGCATCGAGACTGAGGCCATTGAGCGGATGAGCTATCATTACCGCGTTGACGATGATCGCGCCGTCTTGCTTGGCGATCGGATCGAACCGCGTGATGACATCGGTGATCGCCTGCAGCACGGACCCGTCTGGCACCGTACCGCGCAACACGAGCGCGTGGCCGAAGGTCTGAACCGTGATGTCGTGGCGCCCAATGGTCGATCGCAGCATCATCGCAAGCAGGTCAAGTGACGTCGCGGTGACTTCCACCGTATAGCTGCGCCGGCCGCCGTCGGCCGTCCAGACGATAAGCGTCGTGCTGCCCGGGGCCTTTCCGTTAAGCAGCACGTCGTTGCGCCCTTTTAGCGGTAACGCCCCAAGCACGGCTTGATCGCCGACGGCAACCTGCGTGACATCATGGAAGTGCAGCACCGTCGACGTACCGGTATGCAACGAGAGGCTCTGCGACGCGACCGCCGGCAGTGCGGTCAACGCGCAGATGATAGCCACGCCGATCGCGGCGGCCGATGGGAAATAGCGCACAAAATACTCTCCACAGATGCTGCGCCTGGGGGCGCTTCATGAACCCTATCGGCAAACATGGGAGCGAACATTAACGCGGATTTACACAATCTCTGCACAAATGTTACAGAATATCTGCGCGAGCTAAACATCCGCGCCTAAAGACCCGATGAGAACACTAGGATGCTTCGTACACTCTACGCGCCGCTCGTGGTTGTCACCGCAACGGCACTTTCGCTGGCTGCTTTAGGTCTGAGTCCCGCACGGGTTCCGACGGTTGCCTCTGTCGCGAATACCTCGGCCATCAAACCCGCAGTGCCCCTTCATATAAGCGCCTCGTTTCTTTCGGGAACGACGTCGCTGTTGGTTAAGGGCACGGCGACGTCCGGCGTACCGGTAGAACTGAGCCTCCTAGCCACGTTCGATCCCGACATCCCAGTGGTGGTTGTCGCTCGTGCCTTCGTGGTTGCGGGACCCGATAACCAATTCCGGACGGTCCTAACGTATGCCCCGGCGTCCGCGAGTATCGCGACGCTCTCGGTGCAGGCTACCGCCGCAGGGATGCAGGCTGCTACGGCTTGCTGCTTCCGCCCCGGCTCCGCCCCTCTAACGCAACAACACATGACTTCATCTTCAACTACTGGAGGAGACCAATGAAAAACCTAATGAAACAGCTTCACCGCGACGAGGCGGGCGCCACCATGGTCGAATACGGCCTGATCGTCGCCCTCATTGCCGTGGTTTGTATCACGGCCGTTACCTTGCTGGGTAGCCGCGTCAGCCAGATGTTCACCTCGGTCGGCAACGATCTGCCTACGACGTAAAGCCGGGATCTATCCTAGGCCGAGCGGGCGTCTCACATGAGGCGCCCGCTCTCTTTTTGCCCCACGGGCACCGTCACGTCCACACCAACCAGTCTGGCAAAGCCGGCTTTTCACGCCGGCACTTCATCCAGCGCATCTATCTGCCGATAGAAACAACGTGACCACTCCCGTCGGTCTCGATAGCTTCTTCATCCTTGCATGCTTGCTCGCGGCGGGCTTGCTCGCCGCAATCTGCGACGTGCGAACCGGCAAAATCCCCAACTGGATCAGCTACCCGTGCGCTGGCGCCGCACTGTGCATCCATGCCCTCTCGGGCCCCATCCCGGCGCTGCTCTCGCTCGTCGTGATGATCGGCGTGCTTGCGGCGCTGCTCCCCATCTTCGCCTGCAATCTCTTGCGCGGGGGAGACGTCAAAGTGATCGTCGCCATTTGTGGCCTCACCTCATATCATTACGTCGTGCCGTTCTTGCTCTACACGATGCTCGTCGGCGGCGGCGTTGCCATCGTCGTCGCAATGCGCGCAGGCACGCTCAAAGAGTCCGTTGAGGCCGTCGGCGCCATTACGAGCCCCCTGCTGCACGGCATCATGCCGCGATCGCTCCCGTTTACAACCCGTAAAATTCCCTACGGCGTCGCCGTTCTGGGCGGCACGCTCCTGACGGTCGCCGCCATGACGTTTTCGCCTGCGCTCGCTCTCGTGAAATGGTGATGCCCCATGAATATGCGTAAAATTGTGATCATCCCCGCTATCGTCTTTGGCGCTCTTAGTGGCGTGCTGGTGCTCATCTTTCTGTTCTCACTACGCGCGAAGCACACGGCGGCAATGGAAACCACGCAAGTCATCGTCGCGAATCAACAGATTCCGCCACAGGTACCGTTAAACGCCAGCATGTTCCACTTTGAACAACGACAAAAAGCGAGCCTCGATCCTGACGTCGTGACCAGCCGCAGCCAACTTAATGGGGATGTCGCCCTTATCTCGATTCCCGCCGGCTCTGTGTTGACAGACTCAAAACTTGGCCCACCAACCGCGGCGGGCCTCGCCGTCGAACTAAAGCCTGGTCAGCGTGCTATCAGTATGAGCATCGACCGCACGAAAAGCGTCTCGGGCCTCCTCGTACCGGGCAACTACGTGGACGTTCTCGCCGAAGGCCCAAAGATCAACGGGCGCGTGCAGAACGCCACCGCGATCATACGCGACGTCAGAGTGCTTAGCGTGGGTTATGTAACACAATCACCAGGCGCTACGCCTTCCCCTGATATGCTTAACGCCGCCAACATTACGCTTGCCGTGACCCCGACTCAAGCCACTACCTTAATGACCGCCGATCAAAACGCGACCCTTCGACTCGCGCTGCGGCCGCCGACGGATCCGTTGCGCAGCACGCCCATCGGGGACGTCGTCTACAACGGCAACGGGCCTACGCAAGCGCTCGTTGTCCCTGACAGCGTTCCACCGCTGGGCGCGCTGCAGCGCGTCGCATCCGACCCGCTTCCCAGCCTCACCACGCCCTCTTCGGGCACTTCTGGTGGCGCTGGCTCCGCGCCGAGTAGCGACACCGCCGCAACGTCCGGGCCGGGAGTTTCCGTCATCAACGGTGTCATCCTCATCAACGGTAGCTACTAGCAGCCGTGTGGTTTGCGCTGGTCGGGGCGAAGGGCGGCGCCGGCACCACGACCCTCCTGTACGAACTCGCGAAGACCGTCGCGGCTAAGGCTTGTGGACCAGGCGTTGCCGCAATCGACGCAGACCATACCGGACGACGCAGCCTTGCGATCATTTCCGGTGCGACGGAAGACCTCGATATCGCGCGGGTTGAGTCCCCCATCGCAACCTACAGGCGCGAGGCGCTCACCCTTGTCGAGCTCACCGAAAGCCTCGACGCCAGCGACGCCCTTACCACGCAGATAATTGAAGCCACAGCCCGGCGTATCGATGGCGCGCACTCTGTTCTCTTTACCGACCTGCCGGCACCCTGCAGCGCGCTCGTACGCCCGTTCATCGTCCGCGCCACACGCGTGCTGATCGTCGTACCGCCGAGCCTCCTGGGAATGACCGGCGCGCGCGCTATGATTAATGGGATGGTGGGCGTGATGATTCCTAAAGATCGCATCGTCGCGGTTTTACAATGGCAGAGCGGAAAGCTTGAAATCCATTCGCAAGAAGCCGAACGCAATCTCGGGATCCCCGTCATTGGCGAAATCCCGCCAAAGAACGATCGCGCTTACCGTAAAGCGATTGACACCTTAGCGACCGCGCTCATGTCGCTGCCTGCATTGCCGCCTCTGGCATCAAGCATGCCGCTCACTGTCGGCGTGCCCGCGCGTATGCCTACTGCACCAAATCATAGCGCGCTAGCCTCCGCGCGTAACGGTTCGGCCAGCGCGCGCAACGGCGCGGTCACGGCAGATCCGACTGACGGTGAGGAGAACAACGCACTTGAAGAAGACGAGCAGGCTCGCAAGGCCGCCGAACGACGCAACGGAATCAAAATTTCGATTCACGCCGAGCTCGCCAAGCGTATCGATGCGCTTAGGACCTCCAGCAATACTCAAGCTGAGACGCAGAAGATCATCGAAGACCTCGTACGCGAAATCGTTATCGAGCGCACGGATCTCTCGCCTGAAGAAGCCATTGTTGTGCGACAAGAGGTACTTAACGAAGTGCTTGGCCTCGGACCGCTCGAGGCACTTCTTAGTGATGACGAGATCAGCGAAATTATGGTGGTCGGACCAGAAACCGTATACGTCGAACGCAGCGGCCGCGTGACATTGAGCGATGTCCGCTTCTCCAGTGAAAGCCAACTGCGGCAAACTATCGATCGCATCATTACGCCACTCGGCCGACGCATCGACGAATCCTCACCGCTCGTGGACGCCCGCTTGGCCGACGGCTCACGCGTTAACGCAATCATCGCTCCACTCGCGCTCGACGGCGGCGTACTCACCATACGGCGCTTTGGAAGGCGGCGCATGGGTATTCCCGACTTGCTTAAGCTCGGCGCACTCACCGAAGAAATGGCCGATTTTTTACGCGCCTGTGTTGAGGCACATTTGAATATCCTGGTCTCCGGTGGCACGGGCTCGGGCAAAACGACACTGCTTAACATCATGTCCAACTTCATCCCAGATAGCGACCGCATCATCACTATCGAAGACGCCGCCGAATTGCTGCTCGCAAAGCCTCACGTCGTTCGCCTTGAATCGCGCCCGCCAAATATCGAGGGCCAGGGCGAGATAAAAATCCGAGATCTCGTGCGTAACTCACTGCGTATGCGGCCAGATCGTATCATCGTCGGCGAGTGTCGTGGCGCCGAAGCCCTCGATATGCTCCAAGCGATGAACACCGGCCACGACGGCTCGCTTACAACGCTGCACGCCAACTCACCGCGCGACTCCGTTTCACGCCTGGAAATCCTGGTGATGATGGCTGGCTATGACCTTCCGGTGCGCGCCATTCGCGAACAAGCTGCAAGCGCAATTGATTTAATCATCCAAGTTGAGCGCTTACGAGACGGCTCGCGCAAAATCACTGCCATTACCGAGGTTATCGGCATGGAAGGCGATGTCGTGACGCTCCAAGATATCGTCAAGTTCACCTCCGAGGGTATTGACGAGCGCAATAAGGTTCTGGGCACGTTTCGCTATACCGGCGTGCAGCCCAACGCTATCAAACGGTTCGCGGAGCGAGGCGTCGAGTACGATCTGCGCAATCTTTCCAAAATGGAAGCGGTCGCAGGCGGATGGTAGGATCGCTCGGACTTTTGCTCGCGTTCTTGGTAGCAGTTGGCTGGCCGCTCGCAGCGTACATGGTATCGCGAACGATGATGCACAATCACCATCCTAAGGCGCGCTCCATGATCGCGCAACTCGATATGGCACATATCGCTATGCGGCCCGATCGCATTGTAACGATCGTTTCTGGCGTGGGATGCACGATCTGGCTTATTTTCGTCGTGACCGGTCACCTCAACGCGATCATGGCTATCGTCGCGTTGCCGATTATCCTGGGCGGGATCGCCTGGCTCGTACGCTTTTTCGTAAATAAGCGTGTGCTTAAGCGGCGTGATGCATTCATGGATCAACTCGAGATGGCGCTGCGTCTCATGTCTGGTGGCGTACGCATTGGTTTAAGCCTGCAACGAGCCATGAGTCACATCATTACCGAAATGACCGACCCTGCGCGCAGCGAATTTGAGCGCGTCATCATGCAAACGCGCCTTGGCGTCGAGCTCCCCGATGCACTCGATTCACTCGCCGAACGCATGACGGGGAACGAAACCATCATGCTCGCGCGAGTCATCCGCGTCCAACGTCAAACCGGTGGCAATCTCTCGACAATCCTCGAGCATCTCGCCTCGACGATCAAAGAACGCCGACATATTCAACGAAAAATTAGTACGCTAACCGCCGAAGGTCGCATGGGCGCTCTCGTGCTCGAAAGTTTGCCAGTTGGTGTCGCCCTTGTCCTCATTCTCGTCGAACATAACCTCGGCTCTGCGTTGCTTGGAACCTGGATTGGACACGCGGCGCTCGGGCTAGCGGGCAGCTTAGAGTTTATGGCAATCTTCGTCCTTAATAAAATGCTACAGGTGGACGTCTAACATGGGGATTCTTATTGCCGCATCGCTGTGCATCGCAATTACCATTGGCCTAGCCATCGTTTCTGTAACGCCACAGAAAAGCATCCTGCTCGAACAACTCGAATCGGTCACCGCGCGCAATATATCAGGGCCGGTTCACGAGCGTTTTGCCGCGATGGAAAAAATCTTCGGCGATGACGGTCGCACGCAGATGCAGCAGCAGCTCGTCGAGGCCGGATGGTATACCACCACCCCGGCACAGATCGGCGCCCGAATCGGGGCGGGCCTTGCCATCGGACTCGCTGTCGGGATCCTGCCGCTCTTCTTCTTGCACCCTTTCAAAATGCTCTATTTACTCATTCCGTTTATGCCGGCGATCATCGGGAGCTACTTGCCGTTCTTTATGCTGAACCAGGCAATAAAATCGCGCAAGGTCGCCGTACAAAAGGCATTGCCGGATTTTCTCGATATGGTCGGCACAACCGTACAAGCGGGCGTCGCGCTCAACCAGGCGCTTTCGTACGCGATTCCCGTTGCCGCGGGACCACTTGCCGAAGAGGTCAAGGAATGCCTCTCACAAGTGCGCTTGGGACGTAGCCTTAGCGATGCGTTGCGCGCGATGGCACGACGCATCAATCAGGAACAAATCACCTCAACGATCACCGCCATCACACAAGCCGAAAAGCTCGGAGCGAATATCTCTCGCGTGCTCAACGAGCTTGCCGAAGAAGTGCGCAACGCGCGCGTCACGGCCGTCGAAGAAAAAGCCGCGGCTCTGCCAATCACGATGGTATTCCCCATGGTGCTCTTCTTGCTGCCGGCGCTCTTTTCGACCATCTTCGGCGCAGTCGCCGCAGAGATTTTGCCGACCTACTTCCCATGGGTGCGCGGATGACCGCTGGCATAACAGGAACACCCCTCACGCAGCGTGGTGTCCCCGGTACCGTCGTGACCTACACGCTACAGAGCGCGAGCACCGGCGCGACGATCGCGCAACGCATCGTGCGTCCCAAGGGCTGGTACGGCCGCACTCTCGGCTTACTCGGCCAGAAAGATCTCGCCCCTGGCGATGGCCTCTGGCTCGACAGCTGCTGGGGCATTCACACGGTGGGCATGCGCTTTGCGATCGATGTGCTCTTCCTGGGCGATCCGTTGCCGGATCCGGCGGGCGTGGTGCGCCTTCCGCTACTCGACGTGTGCCAACGGGTACGCCCAGGCCGGCTAGCCATTATGCACGCCTACGCGCGCAACGTCATCGAGCTACCGGCCGGGACGTGTGCCGCGAGCGATCTGCTTCCCGGCGACGTCCTTTTGCTCGCCTCCGCAAGCAACCAGCCTTAGCGCTTCTCGCTAGGGCAGCGTGGCCGCCGCCGCTGCGATGAAGGGATTCTCCATGTGCATCCATGGAGGCACTGGCGCCGTGGCACTCGCAAGGATCGCCGCGAGGGCGAGCGCGAGCCAGGTTTCACGTTGGGTGAGTCTCATGCCGATCTCCCAGGAGCAAGGCGGTACCTATAAGGGGTATCGGCGAGGAAGTCGCTACTCTCATGCGTACGTAGCCACGTCGTATCTCGTCGCCGTTCATCCGTTGGGAATTAGTCAATTGTAGGGGGCGCGTACCTGGCTAGAGGTGGCCGACGATTAGACCCTTGCCGTCGACGCAATCCAGGCGACCGGGGTGCGCGGCGCCCTTGGCGGGATAGACCGGGAAAGCGGTCGGATCGATCCGCTGACAGCGAGCGATCAGCTGGTCCTGGACGATGGCGCTAACGTGGGCTTCCCCCCAGATCGCCAGCACGCTGGCAACGGGCAGGAGCATCGCGAGGACGATCGTCACTACGAAGAACGCGTGTGTTAAACGGCGGCTTCACCGCGGTGCCCGCTCCAGGAGTCTCCATGCTCAGGACATCGGCACGTGAGTTCCCAAGCCTTAGCGCAAAACCGCCGCAAGCGCCAACCACCGCTCGCCTACCTTAGACGGAAGCGCCCTTCTTCGTGCCCGATTTGGCGACAATTTCTTCTTCGACCGACTTCGGCGCCTTCTCGTAGTGCGAGAATTCCATCGTGTAGGTCGCGCGGCCCTGAGTGGACGAGCGCATATCGGTGGCGTACCCAAACATTTCGGAGAGCGGCACGTTGGCCATGACGACCTGCGCTCCGCCGGGAGCTTCGTCGGTGGACTGAATCATGCCGCGGCGACGATTCAGGTCGCCGGTGATGGCGCCGATGTAGTCCTTGGGCGTCGTCACTTCGACTTTCATGATCGGCTCGAGCAAGATCGGACCGGCAGCGCGATTGGCCTCTTTAAAGCCCATCGACGCAGCGATCTTAAACGCCATTTCCGACGAGTCGACATCGTGATAGGATCCGTCGAACGCTTCGACCTTGAAGTCGAGCACGGGGAAGCCGGCCAGCACGCCGCTCTGCGACGCTTCCTGAAC
>CAJDWF010000056.1_pt1 | contig 15969 bp, 12 predicted proteins | sample 7391541 | NCBI WGS metagenome assembly CAJDWF01 (sample SAMEA7055727, study PRJEB34461) | soil metagenome | biome: terrestrial ecosystem; feature: Peninsula; material: soil | place: Antarctica | collected 2016
CACGATGACGCTCACATCGGCGCTCCCGTCCGGTACGATCGGCAAACTGGTCGCTACATTGCCCAACGCGTTGCGCACGGCAATGCCGGCGGCGACATTCGACGTGAGTATCTCGGTCTTAACAACGTTGGGTACCGTTGCATTTCCGACGGTCCCGATCGCGAAACCCTTCGCCTTGAGCGTGCTCGCCAAGCGACCGGCAAGGCCCTTCGAGGACGTGCCGTTCTCGACATCAACGCGAATGCTCGGCGCAGCCGCCGCAGCTCCGCTCTGGGCCGCGCTCGGCCGCGGTGGATCCAGCAGCATTGTTTGGACGAAATGCGCACGCGCCACCGTATCGGGAATAATCACGTCTCCGTAATCGGGCAACATTTTGTCGCCAACGTATGGCACCTGCGCCGTCACGATAGCATGCGGCCCAATATTTGAAAACGCGTCAGCGAGACTGAGCTCTTCGCGCGTCGTGAACGACGTCTCAACGTCCTTGCCTACCACGCTGAGGAGCTGCCCGATATGACCGAGCGTGTTGAGCTTGTCGCCCTTGAGCCGAGCCACGATCGCTCTCATAACCTGGTCTTGACGCATGATGCGGCACGGGTCGCTGCACCAGTCGTGCCGGAAGCGTGAGTATCCAACGGCTTGGGAGCCGTCAAGATGCTGCAGTCCCGGCTGCAGATGCACGTGTAAGTGCCCCCAGTTATCGTCGTAGTTCACGGGTCCGTTCGGACCACGCTTCGTGAGCGCGTCGGAGTTCTTGACGTCCACATCCACGCCGTCGATCGCGTTAATTAAGTCTTTCATCGTGTCGATACGCAAGATCACATAGCGATCGAAACCCGGAATGCCGAGCCAACGCGCGATGACCGCTTGGCTCTCTTTGATACCGCCGTCTGCCTGAGCTTGGTTGATCTTCGCTTCTTGGCCGTCCGGAAGAATGGCGTCCATATCCCGCGGGACCGACAACACGTAGATTTTCTTTGTGGCGAAGTCCAGATCGATCGTCTTGATGATGTCGCTTCGCGACGACTTGGAACTCTCGATGTCGCTGCTGCTGTAGTCGTAATCCAGCCCGACCACGAGAACTAGCAGATGATCCTTGCCGAACACCTGCTCTGCAGACGGAATGACGGCACGCGCGATAACGCGCAATGGATTTTGGTGCGTGATCAGCGACAGGCCGCCCAGCCCTACGAGCACGGCCGCGCAGAATACGCCGATAAGGATCGCAATGGTGCGAACGATTCTTGGCATGGAACCCCTCATTACGTTACCGCACGCAGTGCGGCAGCTTCTGTGCGCGCGACGCGCAGAGCGCCGCTAAAAAAGCGTTACACGCAGAGGGGTGGCGCGCGCTCGCCGATGCGGCACAGAATCGGCGCCAAAGGCCGCTTGCGCCAAAAGCGGTACGACAGCGAAAACTCGGACGCCACGCGGGCCGTCGGCACGGCGATGGGTCGCGCAAAAAAACGCACGGCGCTTACGATCGCAATCGCTCCGCGACCCAGTGCGCGCGCCAGAGCAAACGTCGCGATCGCCGTTACGAACGCATGAATCGCTAGACTCATGAGCACGGGTCCGCCCAACCACATAAGCGCCCCAAGCACGTGCCCATGCACGACGATCTGCTCGCACGTCTCCATGACGAACAGAACGCCAATCTCAAGACTCAAGATCACGGGATAAAGCCAAGCCGCCGGCACCACAACCCGCTCATCCCAAGCTCGCGGCTTACCATCGCGCCACCACCCGAGCGCGCGCGTCACCAAGGCAAAGAGGCACACCAGGGCGCCAACCACGCCGATGCTCAGCACCGGCGCGACGTCGGCCATACTCCCGTCGGTGTAACGTGCCGTGCCGAAAACGCCACCATTGGAAAGCGCCTCGACGATCGGATCCGCGATAGCTGCGGCGACCAGCGCAACCGTCACGCAAAACGGCGAAAAGCGCGCGAACCTCTTCAGAAGCACCCCGCGCCCTTAGGCGCTCCCCAATCCATCACCCGCTAAAGCAAGCGTGCAAACACCCCGCCCACGCAGCTATGCCACAACTACTCTTCCGGAACGGGTGGGCTAACCGTTTTGCCGACAATGCCGGAGCGATCGAAACAGCACACGCGACGCTTTCCCCCGGCTAACATATCGCACGCGCCGTCAATTCGCTTCGTGCGCGTCTCCGCCCGCTTAGCGCTATCGAGCCAATAAATCCAGTCTCTGCGCGCGGCCGACGTGATATCTTTCCACACGGCATGCGCCTTCGGTGCCGCCGCCAACGCCTTGCGCAGATCTGCCGGTACCTTCGGCTCGAGATCTACCTTCGCGCGCGCAAACGCAAGCGTAACCACGTCGCCGGCTTTCGCACCCGCGCCTTCGCGCGTCTTCTTTTCCACTTTCATCCAATGGCTGCCGGTGCCGTCCGGCTCCAACACGCCCGCAAAGCCAAATCCATTGATCGTGCCCTCAATTGAAATCTGCCCGCGCGACGTCATCTTCGCGCTTGCGCTATGCGGCACCATAATGAACGTCCACGAAACCGCCTTCGCACTCTTCGGCTTCAATAAAACTGCCTTACACTGAACCATAAGATCTTGTTTCCCAATCGCGACTAGCGTTAGGTCGCCGCAGAATCAGCCACCGCGCGCTCGCGCACGGCGCGCGTGATCATGTCCGCCGGCGGCTCGCCGGAACCATCCGGGTACGTACGGCACATCAGGCCAAATTGTTTTCGGCTTCGTGCCTCGGGTTCGATATCGGAACCGTCGATGCGGATCGATGGCGATCCAAGGAACTGGTACCGCCTCGCATCTGCCTCGGTAACGATGTCGATTTCGTTTACGTCCGCAACAATGTCCTCCGCATCGAGGACATCGAAGAGCCGCCGCAGTGTCGGTGCGCTGTGTGGGCATCCCTTGAAGTACAGAAATTCAATCTTCATGAGGTATTGAGTTTACCACGACACGGCGCTGAACTACCGCCCCAAAGGCACTTCCATTGCCCCAATCGCCAAGCGAAGCGGTAGATGCAAACGGTTACGAGTCGGCAGCTACCTGCCGGCCGTGCTTCTCCTGCACCGCGATTCGATACGCGAGCCCGGGCCCGCCTTCGCGCTCGACATACGTTTGCGCGGCAGACGCGACCGCATCGTGCACGCGCGCGGTGCTTTGCAAGCGATCCGAAATGCGTTTCACGGCATCGAGCGCTTTCTCGCCATGGAGCTGCTCGAACGCACCGCGCACCACGACGGACGACCAGTTAGCGCTGTCGTGAACGCGGTCCACCTCAATGCAGACGCCGGGGTGCATCGACATGCTCTCCACTTTGCTGCCCAGCAGGCTGTAGCCGTAAAAGGCGTCGCCGTCATAGGCATACGTAATGGGGGTGATGCACGGCCTTCCGAGCGCATCGATGTATGCGAGTCGCGCGACGATCCCCTCGTGCAAGAGCGACTCAATCTCCGCCGGAGTTAATTTCCTCGAAACCGCGCGTCGCCGAAACATGACGCCCAGAGGCTTGCGCGTGCGCCGGCCGTCTTCCTGTCGCTACTCCATCAACTTCATCGTAAAATAGGTCCATTCCAGTGCGTGCGTGTAAGCGTCTTCGTTGATATTGGCGCCCGCACCATGCCCGCCTTCGGTGACTTCGTAGAACAAGTACGGCACGCCCATCGCTTCCAACTTCGCTGCAAACTTGCGCGCGTGCTGCGGGCCAACCCGATCGTCTTTCGTGGTCGTCCACAAGAACGGTTCCGGATATGCCACGCCGCCGCGCAAGTTCGCATACGGCGAAATCGACGCCAGAAACGCGCGCTGTGCCGGATTTGACACGCTGCCGTACTCGCCCACCCACGACGCGCCGGCATCGATCTTCTCGTAGCGCAGCATATCCAACAGCGGAACCTGAATATCCGCCGCATTGAACTCTTCAGGATGCTGCGTGAACTCCACGCCCATCAGCAGGCCGCCGTTCGATCCACCCTGTATCCCCAGTCGCCGCGGCGACGTAATCTTGCGCGCGATCAGGTCCTGCGCCACCGCGTAGAAATCGTCGTACGCGCGCTGACGATGCACGGTCAGTGCCGCGTCGTGCCACGCTGGACCAAACTCCCCGCCGCCACGAATGTTCGCCAGCACGTACACCCCTCCGTGCGCCAGCCATAACTTACCCAGCGTCCCCGAATAGCTCGGCGTCATCGAAATATCGAACCCGCCGTATCCGTAGAGTACGGTGGGATTGGCGGCGTCGTACGCCACGTTCTTTGGCCGTACGATAAAATACGGCACCTTCGTGCCGTCTTTCGACGTGGCTTCGTGCTGCTCCACAACGTCGTTCGACGCATCGAACATGGCGGGCTGCGCCTTCGCCACCGCCACATCGCCGTTGGCGACATTTACACGCCACAGTGTCGTCGGCACCAAAAAGCCGGTCACCGTCACATACGCAACGTTGTCATGCATGTCCGTATCGACCACGCCGATCGACGAGTTGTCGGGCAAATCCAATATGCGTCGACTCCAACTCCCATCGCGCTCCGGTGTGAAGGCGTATGCGCGCCCGCGCACATTGTGATACGCCGTCACCAGCAGCCGCGACTTCGTCGCCCCAACGTCGGCCACCGAATCCAATGGCCCCGGCACGTAAATCGCGGTCGGCTTCAAATGCATCGGATCCGCCTGCAACGCCCTCAAATCCACCGACACCAGCGAACCTAGCGGGAACGTCACGCCGCCCGCCTTCCAATTTTGCTCCAGCAGCAATACGATTTTCCCGTTAACCATCGCCTCGATGGAGGTTCTTTCGGGAAACCCGACCTGCTTTAACCCCCGCGATGTCATGAGATAAAACTTCGAGGTGTAAAACGTCAACTCGCGCACGATCAACATCGCGCGGTGCCCGCTGCCGTCGTACAACGTCATCGGCGATGCACCCACATCGCTCTTCTTGCCGCGAAACACTTCAACCGCACTCGTAAGCGGCTTGCCACGCCGCAAGCGCTTGATGACGTACGGATAGCTCGACGTCGTCACTTGCCCCGCCGCCCACGGCCGCGAAACCAGCAGCGCGTCGTTGCCGTCCCAGACGACATCCTGTTTTGCCCGCGGCAAATCGAAGCCGCTTTTTACAAACGACCGCGTGCGCAAATCGAACTCGCGTACCGTCTGCGCATCTTCGCCGCCGTTTGACAACGAAACCAAACAGCGGGTCTCACTCGGCCAGTTGCACTGCGCCCCATCGAACACCCAGTGGATCTTTTCGTGCTTTCCCAGCGCGTCCGTATCCAGCACGCTCGTCCAGCTCGGGTGCGCGGTAGCGTAACTCGCCGCTGTGGTGCGCCGCCACACGCCCTGCGGGTTCTTCGCGTCCTGCCAGAAGTTGTACATGTCGTCGCCGATGCGTGACGGATATGGAATGCGCCCGGTGTTTTGCGCGACGCTGAGCGCATCGGCATACATCTGTTTAAAGTGCGGATCGCCCTGCAGCACGGAGAGCGTGCGCGCATCCTGTTTACGCGCCCACGCCAAAGCGCGCGCCCCATGCTGCGCCTCTAACCACAAAAATGGATCTGCCCCGTTCGCTCCAACCGGCGGATCTTTAGCAACGGTCGTTTGCGCCGGCCCCGCAGTCAAACGCGGTGCCGACCAGGCGACACTCGGAAGCGCCAATCCCAAAAGCGCAATGGCAACGAGAGCGGAACTCGCCTTACGCGGCAAACCACCTTGCATCATCGAGCATGCCCTCCCGAGTCATACTGGGCGAAGTCGAACGGTGGCTACGGCTTCTTAGGGAACCTAAGGGCGCGATCGATTTCGATCTTGGTAATTTCCCGTTCGTTCTCTAAAATACCCGTATCGTCGGCATCCACGGCCGCTTCCTCACGCTCTTCAGCCGTGGGTTTGGGCGTTTTGTGTTCTTCCATGACCGCCTTCTCCCCATGCAACGCCGCAGCTAACCGAAATCTCGGGCCTATGGGATGCGCGCCTGCAAGGTCGAAGAGCGCGCCATGCCCTCCAAACTTCGGGCGCGCATCCATAACAGCGAGCGCTACAAGTGGTTCGCACTTAGCGCGGTGATGTTGGGCACGGTCATGGGGCCCCTCGACGCATCCGTCGCCAACGTCGCGATACCCGCGATCGGCAAAGCCTTCGGTCACGGGGTTGATGATGTCGAGTGGGTGCTGCTGGCCTATATGCTCGTCACGGCATCCACCCTCGTGCTCTTCGGACGCGTCGGCGATCTCATCGGGCAGAAGCGCATCTATCTTGGTGGGTTTGCGATCTTCGGCATCGGCTCGCTCGCATGCGCATTCGCGCCGACGTTGGGGACGCTGATCGCCGCTCGCGTATTCCAGGCTCTCGGCGCCGCGATGCTGATGTCGTGCACCGTTGCCATCATCACCGACGTCTTCCCCAGCGCGCAACGCGGTCGCGCCATCGGCATGAACGGCGGCGCCGTCGCCGTCGGTTTGAGTACCGGCCCAATCGTCGGCGGCTTTATCATCACGTATTTCGATTGGCGCTGGATCTTTCTTATCAACGTGCCGGTCTCGATCGCGGCGCTGCTCATGGCCGCGTTCGTGCTCAAACGCGAACCGGGCAAGCGCGACACGTTCGACTTTGCCGGCGCAATGCTCTTGGGCGCCGGCCTCTTCGGCATCTCGCTCGCGCTCTCGCGCGCGCACTTATGGGGTTGGGGAAGCCCGCTCACGATCGGCGTGCTGATCGTCTCGCTGGCATCGATCGCGCTCTTCGTGCGCGTCGAACACAAAACGCAAGCGCCGATGCTCGACCTCAAGCTTTTTACGAACCGCCGCTTTGCCTTTAGCGTCGTCGCAGCCTTGCTCTACTTCATTGCTAACTCGTCGGTGGTATTCGTGGTGCCGCTCGCCGCACAGATCGCGCTCGGCAAAAGCGCGCTGCAAGCCGGACTGCTGCTGCTGCCGATCTCGCTGCTGAGCATCGTGCTCGCGCCCACCGCCGGCGCGTTGAGCGATCGCATTCCCGCTCGCTACATCTCAACGTTCGGTTCGACCACGTTTGCAATCGGCGCACTCTTCCTTGCGCTGCTGCCGCATCATCCAGCGCCATGGCTCATCGCCTGCGCCGTCGTGGTCGCGGGCTTCGGCACCTCGGTGTTCAGTCAGCCGAACAACAGTACCATCATGGGCAGCGCGCCCCCGCATCAACGCGGCGTCGCCGCCGGCATCCTCTCCACCGCGCGCACGACCGGCCAACTGCTCGGCGTTGCGATCGGCGGCGCCATCTATTTCGGCCGCGCCGCGCAGCTCACCGCAAAGCCGCAATCCGCCGCGCTTGCCCACACCTTCGTGCCGGCTTCCACCGTCTTCTACGCCGTAGCCGCCCTCATGGTGCTCGTAACCATCATCTCCTACAACCGCGACACTGTAGTCATATGTCGGCGATACAATGGGCAGCATGGTAAGAAGCATCGTAACAGTCATCCTCGCAGCCGGGCTTGCGCTCCCGGTTGCGGCCGGCACGCCGGCGCCCCTTAAAGGCAGCCAATATCTCTCACAGACAAAGATCACGCCGGCGCAGGCGACCAAACGCGCGCTCGCCGTTGAACACGGAAAAGTGATCGACCTCGAGCTCGAACGCGAGAAAGGCGGCAGCGGGCTGCGCTACAGTTTCGATATTAAGGTTGGAAAAGTCGTCCACGAAGTCGGCATCGACGCGGTGACGGGCCGCGTTTTGGAAAGCTCCATCGATAACGGCGACGACTAGGGTCGCCCGCTGAAGCTTAGCGACTTCGCCCTCCGGCACGAAAAGAGCATCGCATTCTTAGTTGCGGCGCTCGTCGTGTTGGGAGCATACGCGTACCTCACGATCCCCGCGTCGATCTTTCCGACGATGAGCTTTGCGCGCATCGACGTGGTGGCCGACGCGGGCGATCTTCCACCCGAACGCGTACGCATCGCCGTCGCACAGCCGCTCGAACGCGCCTTTGCAGGGCTGCCGTCGGTGGAGCAAACGAAAGCCACTTCGGCACAAGGCAGCGCCGAAGTCATCGTTACGTTCGCGCCTTCCACCAACGTTCAGACCGACCTACAGTATGTCAATCAAGCTATCGCCGCAACGCGAGCGCAGCTTCCCGCTGACGTCAGCGCGACCGCCACCGTCATCAATCCCAACAGCGAGCCTATCGTTTCTTACGCGTTTCTCTCGTCCACGCTTTCGCAGACGGTCATCCACGAATTGCTGTCGCTCAATCTCGTGCCGCAATTGTACGGAACGCCCGGGCTCGCGCGCATGCTCACGATCGGCGGGCCGCCGCGCGAATATCTCGTTCGTCTCAGCCCGGCAGCACTCGCGGCGAACGGCTTGTCTGTTGGCGAGGTCGCGCGCGCGCTCGCCGACACCACTGCCGTGGTCTCGCCCGGAACGGCCTCATCGTACGCGCGGCGCAACGTTTTTGTGGTCGATTCAAGGATCAACGACACAGCGTCGCTCAAAGCGATCGACGTTCCCGACGCCCGCGGCGGCGTGATCCCGCTAGGCGCCCTCGGCGACGTGCGTTTGTCCGTCGCACCGGCGACCGAAGCCGTTTCCTTCGATGCACGACATGCGGTGGCGCTGAACTTCTACGCGCTGCCCGGAGCAGATACGCTCAAAATGGCCAACGCAATAGCTGCGAAGATGGCGGTATTGGCGCCGCACCTTCCCGCGGGCATTCGCGTGGAAAAATTTTGGGATCAAACTACGCTGATTCGCGAGTCGCAATCCAGCCTGCGCGACGCGATTGGGTTGGGCGCGTTTCTTGCAATCGTCGTGATACTGATTTTCCTACGCAACCTGCGCTTGACGCTCATCGCGGCGCTCGTCATCCCCATAGCGATCGCAATCACGATCTTCGTCATCGGTTTGTTGGGCCAGTCACTCAATCTGATGAGCGTAGGCGCGCTGGCCGTGGCGGTCGGCCTCATCATCGACGATGCCATCGTGGTCATCGAAAACATCGCGCGCAACTTGCATCTCTATCCTACCGATCCCAAACCCGCGGTTATTACGAAGGCCATGGGCGAGCTGATCGCTCCAATGTCCGCCTCGACGCTCACCACCGTCGTCGTCTTTATTCCGCTGCTTTTGCTTTCAGGCGTCAGCGGGTTCTTCTTTCGGGCGCTCGCCACGACGCTCGGCACCGCGCTCCTCGTCTCTCTCGCGCTAGCCATTCTCGTCACGCCGCTCTTGGCGCTGCACCTCATTCGACCGGCGAGCCAGCTCCACGACGACGTTGGGTTTACGAGCCGCATACTCGCGCTCTACGAGCCGCTGCTGCGCTGGGCGCTGGGTCATCGCCGCGCGATCTACATCGGATCGGCGACCGTTCTCGCTCTCACGCTGGTGCTGCTAACGCGCTTGCCCAGCGGCTTTCTGCCGACGCTCGATGAGGGGCAGTTCGAAATCGGCTATCAGATGCCACCCGGAACGACGCTTGCGGCCAGCGACGCCGCGGCAACCGCTCTCGAACGCATCGCGCTTGCCGATCCTAGCGTGAAAACGGTCGGGCGTTTTAGCGGTATCGACACCAATGGCTTCTCGCCCACGCCGGTTCGCGACGGCACGATTCGCATCGTGCTGCAGCCTGCCAACCGCCGCGCGAGATACGAACAAATCAGCAGCCGTTTGCGCGACGCCATGCAGCGCGCGGTCCCCGCCGCTACGCTGGACTTTCACCAGATCCTCGAAGATATGCTCAACGACGTCTCGGGTGCTCCCGCCCCGCTGCAGGTGGTCGTTCGCGGCCCGGATCAGACGGGTCTGATACGCGCGGCGCAAGCCATATCCGCAAGCATTTCCAAAGTACCCGGGGTCGAAGATGCATCGCCCAACGTGCAATACGACGATCCCACGTTGCAGATCGCCCCTAACGGCGCGCGACTCGCCGCACTCGGCGCCACCACCGGCGATCTCGACGCCGCGCTTGCCGCGTCGTCGTTAGGATCCGTTGCGGCCAGCCTGGCCACGTCAACCATGCTCGTTCCCGTGCGCGTAACGCTCGACCAACCCACGGGGCCCGCGGGGACGCGCCTGCTCGCGCTGCCTGCCGGTATCGTGCCGCTCGCGTCCGTAGCGCGTCTCGCACCCAGTCGCCTTTCCAGCGACGTTACGGAAGAAAACGGGCAGCGCGTCGCAATCGTCACCGCCAACATCGGCGCCCGCAGCCTGTCGGGAATCGTGTCCGACATGCGCGCTGCTATGACGCACGTGTCGCTGCCGCCCGGCACCACCTGGTCCATCGGCGGAGAATATCGGGCTCAGCAGCAATCGTTTCGCGAATTTGCAACGGTCATTGGCATTTCGATCGTGCTCGTTTTCTTCGTGATGCTCGCGACCTTTCGATCCTACCGACTGCCACTCGTCATCCTCACCGCCATACCACTCTCGCTTATCGGCGTCGCGCTGGGTCTTTTCATCACTAGAACGCCGTTTAACGTTTCGTCGTTCATGGGGTTGCTTCTGCTCGTAGGATTGATCGTCAAGAACGGCATTCTGCTCGTCGACATCGCGAATCAGCGCCGCTCGCAAGGCGCGAGCGTCGAAGAGGCGCTCATCGAGGCCGGACGTCTGCGTCTGCGGCCCATCGTTATGACCACCTTCGCCGCTATCGGCGGCCTCTTGCCGCTCGCAATCGGCTTAGGATCGGGCTCGGAGATGGAAAAGCCGCTTGCGATCGCGGTTATCGGCGGCCTATCCACGGCAACGGCCTTCACGCTGATCGCCATTCCGGTCCTATACGCCGGCTTTGCCGGCAAGGAGAACTCCGCATGATCGCCGCGCTCGCAGCGGCCATGCTGACCTTGCACGACGTTCAGCGCGCCGCCCTAACGCACTCACCCGCAGTCGCGCGAGCGCGCGCAGTTGTGCGCGAACGCGCCGCGCTGCTCGACGCAGCCGACGCGAGTGCCGCACCCGGCGCGTTCGCGAACTACGTGCAGTCACCCCAAGCCGGAAGCATGGGAGGCACCATCGCGCAACATCTCACGACGGCCGGTATGCAGATCTCGTTAGGTGATGTAGCGCGGCGCGGCGCGGCCATCACACAGGCGCGAGCCCAGTTGCGCGCGGCCGAGCAAAGTGAACGCGACACCGAACGTACCGAGCGGATTGCTGCAGTTGGTCTCTACTTCGACGCAATCCGTACGCGCGCGATTCTTGGCTTGCAGCGCCGCATTGTCGATGCTGTTACATCCGATGTGCGGGCCGCGACGCTTCGCTACAAAACCGGCGACGCTCCGCGCATGGACGTGGTTCGCGCTAACGTCGCGTACGCGCTTGCGCGCGCTGATCTTGCGCGCGCGAAAGCCGCGGCAGACAACGCCGCATACGCGCTTGCCATCGAAACGGGGATCCCCGATGCCACGCTCCATCTGCCAACGCTAGCCGACGTGCCCCGCGAAACGGCTGCGCCGCCATCGAGCGCTGCGGCCGTGGCATTCGCGCTGAGAGAGCGCCCCGACGTCCTCGCCGCGCGCGCAGCCGTAGCCGAACAAATAGCCGCGCTCGATGCGGCGCGCCGGGGGCAACTGCCGATGGTCACCGCGCAGGCCGGCTGGGCAACCGGCATAGACTCCGGCCTGCACGTTTCCGGACCGAGTGTCAACGTGACGCTCGACGTGCCGCTCTCGCGCGCGTCCGGAGATCTCGTTGCTGCCGCGCGATCGCGCATCGACGAGGCTCGGGCCACGCTCGATCTACAACTGCAGAACGTCACACTAGAAACAGCCGCCGCCGAGCGAACGTACTCGGCAGACGTCGATGCCGCTGCGGCGGCATCGCAAGCGCGCGACGAAGCCCGCATCGAAATGCGCGCCACCGAACAGGGCTATCGCGCCGGCGCATCGTCGAGCATCGAGCTCGAAGACGCGCGTCGCACCTATGCACAAGCCTCCGTCGAACAGACGACGGCGCTCTCGGCATTGCTCCAGGCGCGAGCGGCACTCGACCTAACGATGGGAATCACTCCATGAAGAAGCAACGTTCCACCATGGCGGTGGGTGCGGCCGTTATTGTACTCGCGGTAATCGTGTTATCGTGGAGTCTCGTGCATCGCGCCGATGTGCCCGCAACAACACCTGTCGGTCCGCAAGTTCCCCTCGCCACGGCGCGCGTCGGCCGCATCGACGTGACGGTCAGTGCGGTGGGTCGCGTCGGACCCAGCGCCGGCGCCCAGAGCAAACTCTCGTTCGCGCAGAGCGGCATCATCGCGTCGATCGACGTGCACGTCGGGCAGCGCGTCCAAGCCGGCGCTCCGCTCGCCACACTGAATGCGACGGCGCTGTCGCTTGCGCAGACGCAGGCCGCGGCCGACGCCGTCGTTGCAAGCGCGCAAGCACAAGCTGCGGCGGTGGACACCGTAGGCGCGCGGCTCGCAGCGGACCGAGCGGCCCTGCTGCGGCAACAGCGCCTCTATGCGGCCGGCATCGCCGCTCGCAAAGACGTCGAAACCGCGCGCGCGCAAGTGGCTGCCGACGTCGCAACCGAACAGACGGCTTCGGCCAATCGCATGGCGGCGCAGGCGCAGGCGCGCAGCGCGGCTGCGCGAGCGTCGCTCGCACAGCTCGATGCAGCTCACACGATTTTACGCGCTCCCGAAGCCGGTGTCGTCGCCGCGATCTATCGCAACGTCGGCGAATCGGTAGATCCGAGCGTTCCCGTTATCGGCTTCGCGCCGCCCAGCACCGGAGCGCTCTCTTTACAGGTCACCGCCGCAGATGCCGCGCGCATCAAGCCTGGCAATGAAGTTTCTCTTCGCGCGGATCAATTCACACGCGACATTCGCGGTACGGTGGTCGGCGTTGCCGGAGCCGTGAACCCCGCCACGCAAATCGCCGAAGTATCCGTCCGCGCCGACGTCCCCCTATCGCTTGCCGGCAGCGCGGTCAGCGCCAAGATAGTCGTCGGGCACGACCGCGGCGTGCTGGTTCCGCATGACGCCATTGTGGATGACCCGCAAACCGGTGACGCACTCGTCTTCGTGCATACAACGGCAGCCGACGGAACGTCCACGTTCGTGCAACGGCACATCACGATCGTCTTCGACGACGGAACGTCGGCCGATGTAACCGGCTTGCGCGCGGGCGAACGCGTCGCCGCGCGCGGCGCCTTCGAGTTGCTGGCGCCTTCCGGCAGTTAGTCGGCCTTCGGCGCGCAACGCAGCGCGAGGATAACTCGAGCACCGCCGTCTTGCACGTTCTCTACGTTTAGCGTTCCGCCGTTAGCCTCGACGATCGTCCGCGCGATCGACAGTCCAAGGCCCGTGCCTCCGCGTGGGCGAGACCCGTCGGCGCGCCAAAAACGCTCGGTTGCATGCTGGAGCGCGTCGGGCGGAAAGCCCTCTCCATCGTCACGCACCTCGATTACAACGTCGCTGGCTCGCGCGCGTACGCTCACTCGCACACCCTTTTTCGCATACGCAATCGCGTTGTGTAGTATCGCCATGAGCGCGCGTTCCAAACCGTTGGGCGCCACGATTGCGCGCGCGGGAGTGCTCTCATCCGAGGTCAGGTCTATTCCTCTGGCGCTTGCCGTAGCTTGGATGCGGGCGACCAGCGTCGCAACCGCCTCCCCAACGTCCGTCGATCGGCCGGCTGCCGCGTCGATATCCGCGCGCGCGGCGACCAGCAAATCGTTGACTAATGCCTCCAAACGCTCCGCTTCTATTGCAATGCCACCTAACGCCTTGCGGTAGTCCTCCGCACTGCGCGGCTGGCGCAAAGCCAGTTCGGTCTCCGCGCGAAGCACGGTCAACGGGGCTCGCAAATCGTGTGAGGCGTCCGCCGTAAAGCGGCGCTCCGTCTCGAACGATGCCTGCAGTCGATCGAGCATACGATCGAATGACGAAGCCAGCCGCGCGAGTTCGTCATTGCCCTGCGCACGCAGTCGAAGTGAAAGATCCTTAGCTTCGATGCGCGCCGCAAGAGCTGCAATCCGTTCGATCGGCGCCACGATCTTATTGGCGGCAAGCCACGCAAAGAGCACCCCCAACGCGATGACGATAAGTCCGAGCACGACCGACACCGCCAGCATCGCTTGATCCACGTCGCGGATCCATTCGACCGATCGCCAGGCGAGCACACCTCCGACGAGGCGTCCGTCGCGAACGATCGGCTGCATCCTGATACGAAGAGGATCCCCCGCGGTCATTACATTCGCAAATAACTCGCTTCTCGGGGAAACCCCGGTCTTTGGAGGGCGGTCGCCCACTAACACCCGTCCATCGACATCGACAATTGCCGCGTGGGTATCGCCCCGCAGCGTTTGCGTCTGCGACAGATCGTCCGCATCCGGCCTCGGGCGGCCGCCGATGACGTCGGTAGCATCGGCGACCGCCAATGCCGTCACCTCCAGCTGCGAATCCAGCGTAGAACGCAGCGCGCGGTCGATAGCAATGATCGAGATCGTCGCGAAGAGCACGGTCGCCAAGACCGCAGCCGCAACGACGGCGGCCGCAATCCTCGTGCGGATTTTCATTCTACGGGCCCCAAGCGGTAGCCAATGCCGCGCACCGTATGTAGAACCTGCGTTTCATCGCCCACACACAGCCTTGTGCGCAGCCGTCGCGCATACACGTCTAACACGTTGGAGCCGCGCTCCTTTTCCATGTCCCATAGACGCTCTTCGAGCGTACGGCGCGTGACCGTTTGATGCGCGTGCCGCATGAGTATCTCGAGAAATGCGCCTTCCTTGGCCGTGAGCTCGATCTCACGTTCGCCGCGTGTAACGCGTCGAGAGGCGACATCCATCTCGATATCGCCGACTCGCAACAGACTTTCGCGCCACGTTCTCGGCCGCCGAACGATCGAACGCAGTCGCGCCTCGAGCTCGGCAAAAGCAAACGGCTTTGAAACGTAATCGTCGGCCCCGGCGTCGAGCCCGGTGATGATATCGGCAACGTCGTCGCGAGCCGTAAGCAGCAGGACCGGCGTTCGCACGCCCTCGGATCGGAGCGAACGCAGCAGTTGGAAGCCGTCTACAACCGGCAGATTTACATCCAGCACCATCGCATCGTACGGCGCGGCCTCGAGATAGGCTCGTACCGTACGACCGTCGGGCAAGCCATCCACGGTGTGCCCGCCCTCGCGAAGTCCGCGCGCGATGAGTATCCGCAACGGAGTGTCGTCCTCTACGATTAGCAACCGCATCTTAACATAACTTTCTCTAAAATGCCGCGACGGCCCCCGAACCTCGGAGACCGTCGCGCAGACTTCCGCGTAGCCTGACCTACGGCAGCTTGGCCGAGAGGATCATCGTGTACGTTGCCGGTCCCAACACGTTACCGACGGTTGCCGCAGTCAAACCGTTGGCCAGTGTGATCGGGCGTCCCCCACCGTAGATGGGGAGAATCCCGGGGTACGCGCTGAACAGGTTGTCACCGGAGACTTGTAGCGAGAGATGCTTGCTAAGCGGATAGCGCACTGTCGCATACGCGATGCCGAAAGCCGGCTCATTGAGCGAGTTGTTGTTGCCGTAGTAGGTATCTCCAAACGATGCGTACGCGCCGTTGACGAAGCTGTACGAAACCTCTGCGTTGCCCTGCGAGTACGGTATGCGCATGTTGCCGTTGTACGACTGACCGCCGATACCAACGCCAACGCCATTGGTATTCTGGCCGGCGATTACGTTGAGGTTCTGATCCATCGTACAACCGGGCCCGGGTATCGAACAGTAGAAGTACTGGGGCAAGTTATAGTAGTAGCCGCGCAACAACGCGCCTTCGAGCGTATAACCGAAACCCACGACGGGATCGCGTTTGATCGCGAGTTCCAGTCCCTCAAAGCGTGCGTTGCTGATATTGACATTCGTCTGGTTAAGGATCGGGGTGCCGTCGGGCGCTCCCCCGGTACAGAATGTCGGCCCGCACGTTAATCCGGTAGCAACGGTCTGGCCGAAGAAACGATTGTACAAGTCCGTGAGGTACACGTCACCTGAGATCACGGTTTGGTCCTTTAGCCTTAGAT
>CAJDWF010000045.1_pt1 | contig 15600 bp, 19 predicted proteins | sample 7391541 | NCBI WGS metagenome assembly CAJDWF01 (sample SAMEA7055727, study PRJEB34461) | soil metagenome | biome: terrestrial ecosystem; feature: Peninsula; material: soil | place: Antarctica | collected 2016
CGACGAGCTCCTCGCCCGCGTCGCGAGCTGCGGCGACCCGCCGAAGCCCGGAAGGGATCCATTCCAGCAAGCCGTTGAGATTCGTGGCCAGAATTCTAGTAATTCATTGATTACCGATGGCGATGGCGCGGCGACCGCGTCCCCTGAGGGAAGCACGCTCCCTGAGGAGGTCGTGGAGCGACCGTCTCGAAGGGCCCACGATGAGACCGCTTCGAGAACCTCAGCGACCGATTCGCGTCGTGCCCGCGCGGCGCGCGGTCGTGTTGGTGATTGTCAACGTGGCGATTGCGGGCGCGATCTATTTGCCGTTCGTGCGCGCCTACGAGCGTCAATGCGCGTGATCGAAGCGCTTTGCGATCGTTTCGACATCGGCGGTCGCGTGCGCGCGGCGGCCTTACGAGCGCGCGAACGCACGCGCGACCTTGCATACGACGCGCAGCAGATCGCGCGCGCGAACGTGCTGCACGCATTTTTAGAAGAAGGCATTGCCGAAAGCGATTTCGCCGGATCGTCCGGCTACGGATACGATGACGCCGCGCGCGCGCGGTACGAATCGCTGCTCGCGCGCGTGTTCGGCACCGAACGCGCGCTGGCGCGGCTCTCGATCGTCAGCGGTACGCATGCGATCGCAGCGACGCTCTCCGCGTGCGTGCCGCGCGGCCAGACGCTGCTCGCGGTAACCGGCACCCCGTACGACACGCTGCGTAACGCAATATGCGATCATCCACACTCGCTCGTGCACGCGGGGGGCATCGTATATCGGCAGACCGATCTGCTCGACGGCGAGTTCGACCACGCGCAGATCGAGCGAGAACTGCAAAGAGGTAACGTTGCGGCGGTCTTCGTGCAGCGCTCGCGCGGGTATGCGTCGCGACCGGCGATGCGCGTGTCGCAGATCGAACAGCTTTGTTCGCGCGTGCGCGCGGTCGCGCCGCAGGTTGCGATCTTGGTGGACAATTGTTATGGCGAACTGGTGGAAGCGCGCGAACCAACGCACGTGGGCGCCGATGCGGTAATGGGCTCGCTGATCAAAAATCTTGGCGGCGGTTTGGCGCCGGCGGGTGGCTACGTGGCCGGCCGCGCGGAGATCGTGGCGCGCGTGGCGTCGCGACTGTATGCGCCGGGCCTGGGCGACGCGCTGGGGCCGACGCTGGGCTTTGGGCGCGCGTTCGTGCAGGGGCTCTTCGTGGCGCCGCTGGTGGTCGAGCAGACGCTGCGGGGCATGGACTTCGCCGCGGCGCTCTTCAGCGAGCTCGGCTATCTGGTCGATCCGCAGCCGGGCGCGGTACGCGCGGACATCGTGCAGGCGATTCGTTTGGGTACGCCCGCACTGCTCGCGCGATTCGCCGAGGGCTTACAGCGCGCGCTGCCGGTGAATGCGCGTTTTCGCCCCGAGCCGGGAAGCGTGCCGGGCTATGCGGATCCGGTGATCATGTCGAGCGGCTCGTTTGTCGGCGGCGCCACGATCGAACTTTCTTGCGACGCGCCGCTGCGCGAGCCATACGAGGTCTATCTGCAGGGCGGCATCGTCGCCGAACACGCCTACCTTGGCGCGCTTTTCGCTGCCCGCGCGGTGATTGAAGGCGGCGGCTCCGATAAGGAGAAGCCTACGCGGGGTGAGCACTGAAGGCGAACGAACGCACCGGCGCCGTTTTGCGCGGGCGAACGTCGATTTCCCCGTCACGGTTATCGTGCCCGGTCACGAGTTGGTGCTCGCGGGAAACGCGATCGACTTAAGCGCCGGCGGTATGCGGGTAGCGACCGCGAGCGATTTGCCCGCCGGTCAAAGCGTCATGTTGCGCTTCGCCTTGCGCAACGGCGAGGGCGAGATGCTGGTGCGCGGTAAAATAGTCATGTCGTTTTTCGAAGGCGCCAAGAGCCGTTACGCGCACGGCATCGCATTCACGCAATACGCCCAACCCGACCAAGACGCCATCGTCGCCTACGTCGAGAGTACGGGCGCCAAAAAAGACTAACGCCTGCCGTCAGGCAGATGGCTGTATCGGGGTCCTTCGACTGCGCTTCGCGGCTTTGCCGCTACGCTCGCTCAGGATGACGGCTGAGGAAATTCCTACTTGTCGCCGCCGAGGAAACCGTAGAAAAAGTACTTGTTTCCGTCGGACGTGGTGATGACGATGCGCGTCTCTTCCAGGTCGGCGGCGGTGACGGTTTTTCCAACGAGCGTCTCGAGGATAGACTGAGCCTGCAGAAACTCTGCTTCCCGCAATGCATCGGGCTCCACTTCGATGAGGTGGAGGAGTTCGTCAATCCGGTCGTTCATGGCTTCACTTGCTGTAATCGTCCACTCCTAGCGGTTTCGTTAGCCTTCGGCAGTCGCGAGGCGGCACCCGCCAGGACTCTATACACTTCCCAGGGCGAGCGATTGGTGCTCACCGACCTGCAGAGCCGCAACGGCACGAAGCTCGACGGCATGCCGGTCACCGGCGACGCGGGCCTGGATGTTGGCGTGCCGTTCGTGGTAGGCCGCACCGTGCTGCGCGTGACGAAGGTCTGACGACGCGATGCTGGCTGCGCAGACCGCAGCTTCGGCGCGCGATCTGCTCGCCGCGCTGTCGCGGCCGCTCGGTTTCGTGCCGACCATGGGCGCACTGCATGCCGGTCACATGGCGCTCGTCGAAACGGCCCGAGCGCGCTGCGCGTCGGTGGCAGTGTCGATCTTCGTGAACCCGCTGCAGTTTGGACCCAGTGAAGATTTCGAACGCTATCCGCGCTCGCTCGACGCCGATCGCAAGCTGCTCGACGCTGCCGGCACCGACGTGCTCTTCGCACCGACGGTCGAAGAAATGTTTCCGCTGGGTTTTTCTACGCGCGTGGATCCCGGCGCGGTTGGCGCCTCGTATGAGGGAGCGCAGCGCGCGGGGCATTTCGTCGGCGTGGCGACCGTAGTGACCAAACTACTACACGTGGTGCGGCCCGACGTGCTCTACATCGGGCAGAAGGATGCGCAACAGGCCGCGATGCTGCGGCACGTGGTGCGCGATCTGGCGCTGGACGTGCGCGTGGAAACGCTGCCCACCGTCCGCGAGTCCGACGGCTTGGCGCGCTCGAGCCGCAACGCCTATCTGAACGAACGCGAACGCGATGCGGCGCCGCTGCTCTATCGCGCGCTGTGCGCGCTGCGCGACGCGCTTGCTGCCGGTGAGTTGAAAGAACGCGCGACGCAGCACGCGCGCGAAATACTCGGTGCGCCGGGGCAGTGGGACTACGTGGATGTCGTGGACGGCGATACGTTCGAGCCGCTGGAACGCAACGCGCCGCGGGCGCTGGTCATCGGCGCCGCGCGCTTCGGCACTACGCGGCTGCTGGACAACGTGTGGGTGTCGCGATGAAAGGCTCGCGCATACTGTTGTGCGTGACCGGCGGCATCGCCGCGTATAAAGCCGCGTCGCTGGCCAGTGCGCTCGTACAGCGCGGCGCGATCGTGGACGTGATGATGACGGCGGAAGCCGAACGATTCATCGGCGCGCTGACGTTTTCGGCGCTGACGGCGCGGCCGGTCTATACTTCGCTGTGGGATGCGCCCGATCGCATTCCGCACGTGCGGTTGGTGCGCGAAGCGCAGGTAGTAATCGTCGTACCGGCGACCGCCAATAGCATCGCTAAACTCGCCAACGGCGTTGCGGACGACGTGATTTCGTCAGCCCTCCTGGCGGCGCGCATTCCACTGTTGGTTGCGCCGGCAATGAACTCCGCGATGTACGACCATCCGGCGACGCGAAATAATCTCGCACTACTGCGCGCGCGCGGCGTGGAGATCGTCGAACCGGAGAGCGGATTCTTGGCCGAACGCGAGCGCGGCGTCGGACGTTTGGCGTCGGAAGAGCGGCTGCTCGAAGCGCTCTCGATCGTGCTGCGGCGAACGAAGTCGCTGGCGGGCAAACGCGTCGTCATCACCGCAGGACCCACGCGCGAAGCGTTCGATCCCGTGCGCTTCGTCGGTAATGCATCCACCGGCGCGCAAGGCATCGCGCTCGCGCGCGAAGCGCTATTGCGTGGCGCCGACGTCACGCTGATCCTCGGTCCCACGCAGCTCGAACCGCCAGCGGGCGCGCGAACGGTACGCGTCACGACGGCGCGCGACATGCTCGATGCGGCGCTCGAACACGCCGTAGGCGCCGATCTTACCATCGCTGCCGCCGCGGTTTCGGACTGGCGTCCAGCCGAATCGTCGCCGGTCAAGTTGAAGAAGAGCGACGACGACCTCGTCGTGCGCATGGCGCGCAATCCCGACGTCCTGGCCGAGTTGGCGCGGCGCAAGGGCAATACATTTTTGGTGGGGTTCGCTGCGGAAACGAACGATCACGAAGCGAACGCGCGCGAAAAACTGCAGCGCAAGAACTTGGATGCGATCGTGCTTAACGACGTGTCCGACGAGCACGCGTTCGGCGCGGTCGACAACACGCTGACGCTGCTTTACGGCACCACCGGACGCGTGGAACTGGGCACCGGGCAAAAGAGCGCGCTCTCGGCGCGCCTGCTCGACGCGATTGGCGAACTGATGGAGCACTCGTAATATGCTGCTTGCGATCGATGTCGGCAACACCGAGATCAAACTCGGCGTCTTTGCTGCGGATGCAGAAGATCCGTCGCCGGCCTGGCGCATCACGACGCAACTGCGCCGCACGTCCGATGAATATGCCGCATCGCTGGCGCAACTATTTTCGGGCGCGCGCCTGGATCCGAGCGCAATCCGAGCCGTCGCTATCGCCAGCGTCGTGCCGCAGCTCGACGGTCTGCTAGCCGACGCCTGCGATAAACTCTTCGGCGTCACGCCGTCGTTTCTAAAGGCGCATCGGCAGACGTTGATGCCCGTGGAGACCGAACGCCCGGCGGAAGTCGGCGCAGATTTAGTTGCCACTGCAATTGGCGCGCGCGATCGCTACGGCGCGCCGCTGATCGTCATCAGTTACGGCACCGCAACGGTGTTTGCAGCGATCTCGAAAGAGGGACGCTACAGCGGCGTCGCGATCGCGCCGGGCATCAATACCTCGGTAGACGCGCTCGTTGGCAAGACGGCCAAACTGCCGCAGATCGCGTTGGAAGATCCCGGCCGCGCGCTGGGTCGATCGACGATCGAAGCGCTGCAAGCCGGCATCGTTTATGGCTTCGTCGGCCAGACAAAAGAAGTAGTCGGACGCTTCCGAGAAGAGATGGGCGGAGACGTTCGCGTCATCGCCACCGGCGGTCTCGCCGCTTTCATGGCCAAACACGCGAGCGTCATCTCCTTGGTAGATCCCCACCTGAGTCTGAACGGACTTCGTCTCTACTACAGAGCGATGGAGGAAGCGGGTGATTCATAAGGGATGGGCGATACTTGCGGGCATCGCGATACTCTCGCTCTCCGCGTGCGGCCGCGGTTCGTCGCCGCCAAACTCATCGACCGTCGCCACGCAGCAAGCTCGCGCCGCGGGCACGCGATCCGCGCAATCGGCGAGCAGCACTATCCGAGCAACGCCCGCAGCCGCGCCGACGGACACGCCCACTCCGGGTGAATATCCGTGCAGCGACACGCAATTCCTAACCTATCAATCCGAGTTTACAGCCGGAACAATCTCTGCGGACCAGTTCGTCGACGTGTGCGGAACCGTCACGTCGGTACTGTCGGAGAAGAAAACGACCGGCGGGAATCACGGCTATTTCTACGTCGCACTGCCGTCGGGCGACGACATCGAGATCGTTTCGAATCTCGATGCCATGAGGACGGATCCGCCCACGTGGCCGTGGGTCGCAGTCGGTGACTACGTTTACGTGCAGGGACGTTATTACTACGACAACGTGAGCAGTCAGGGTATCGATTGGACCGAAAACGATACCAGCGGCTCGTGGCCGCACGTCGGCTACGTGGTCGTCAACGGCAACCTATACCATTAGGAACACCAATGCAGACAGGCACCGTCCGCGGTGTTCGGTCGCGCCGCCTGGTCGTGCCGACGCCGGCACGGTAGGCCGTGATATAATAGCGGGCGCCATGGCCCGTACCGTCCCGCCGCTTACGATCGGCACACATCAGATCTGGCCGCCCCTCGTGCTCGCGCCAATGTCCGGCGTGACCAATCGCACGATGCGCGGCCTGTACAAGCCCTTCGGACTCGGCCTGACGGTCACCGAGTTTGTCTCTTCGAACGCGCTCAAGTTTGGCAGCAAGCGTACGATGGAGATGATCGACCAGCATGGCCTGGAGACGCCGGTCTCCACGCAGTTATGGGGCGACGATCCGTTCACGATGGCGCAAGCCGCCAAGCTGGTGCGCGAATGCGGCGCCGATATCGTGGACATCAACTTCGGCTGTCCGGCGCCCAAGGTGACGAAGACGAACGGCGGTTCCGCATGCTTGCGCGATCCCGAGCGCTGCGAAGCGATCATGCGCGCCGTCGTGAATGCGGTCGATTGTCCGGTCACGATGAAGATGCGTTTGGGCTGGAACGAGAATGAGTTAGTGTACGTGGAGATCGCCAAGCGTGCGCAGGCTTCGGGCATCGCTGCGGTGACGCTGCACGCGCGCACGGCACGTCAGTTCTACAAAGGCAGCGCGGATTGGGCGCACATTGCCGAGCTCAAACGCGCGCTCGACATTCCGGTTATCGGCAACGGTGATTTGGACGACGCGCGCGTGGCGATGGAACGCATGCGCGAAACCGGCGTGGACGCCATCATGCTCGGCCGCGCGACGTTGGGCAATCCGTGGCTGATCTCGCAGATTCGCGATCTCATGGAAGGCCGCGAGATGCAGCAGTCACCGAGCGAAGCGAATCGCCTGCGTTTCGCGATCGTGCATTACCGCACGATGGTGGACGAACTCGGCGAAGCGCGCGCCGTTCCGCAGATGCGCAAACACGTCGCGCTCTATCTCAAAGGCATCCCCGGTTCCGCGCAGCTGCGCGCGCAGATCATGACGATGGATCCAGCCAGCGACGTCATCGCCACCCTAGAATCCAAAATCACCGAACTCGAATCCACCCCACAAGCCGCCGCATAACAAGGCGCCGGGCCGTTCGTAGGAACGGACCGGCGCCAACGTGACGAACGGACTAACACCATCCCCAATTCTATCACGTGTGTCCAGGAGCCACAAGGCCACGGTACCTGGAGCGTACGGGAATCGGACCCGTAGCGGATTGGTCCTTCGATTGCGCTCACTACGTTCGCTCCACTCAGGATGACGGCGCTTGAAGCAGTCGTTTACAAGGGGACTCGCGGAGGGGTGAGAAGGCTGGGTTATGTTGGAATCCCGCGAGTCGCTGTATGGGGCGCAAAGCCCACAGGCGCTCAGCGACGAGACGTTTGAGAACTACCGCCGCTACGTAAACCCCCCGCTAGCGCGGGTCATGAAAATCTCCGGAAGCCCCATTGAAGTGCGCGCAAGCGGCTGCACAGTGTGGGATCAAAACGGCAAAGCCTATCTCGATTTTGCGGGCGGCTACGGCGTCTTTACGCTGGGGCATTCGCACCCGCGCGTCGTTGCGGCCGTCAAAGAACAGCTCGAACTGATGTCGCTCTCCGGTAAGACGATGTTCAACGTCATGCTGGGGCGTGCGTCCAAACGTTTGGCGGAACTCGCTCCGGGCGATCTTACGATCTCGTTTTGGTGCAACAGCGGAACCGAAGCGATCGAAGGCGCGATCAAACTCGCGCGGCAGGCAACGGGACGCGCGAAGATCGTCGCGACCGCGAACGCCTATCACGGTAAAACGCTCGGCGCGCTCTCCATCAGCGGCCGCGCGACCTTTCAAGATCCGTTTCGTCCGCTGCTAGCCGACGTCGCGCACGTCGCATACGGTGATGTTGCCGCGCTCGACGAAGCGTTGCGCGATGCGGCGGCTTTCGTCGTCGAACCGGTGCAAGGCGAAGGCGGCGTCAATGTTCCCGCGGAGGGGTATCTGCGCGCTGTGCGCGAGGCGTGCGATCGCGCCGGCGCGCTGTTCATTGCCGACGAAGTGCAGACGGGGCTGGGTCGGTGCGGATATCGTTTCGGCTGCGATCGCGATGGCGTCGTACCCGACGTGATGACGCTAGCCAAAGGCCTCTCCGGCGGAGTCGTGCCGGTGGGCGCGTATATCGCGCGCACCGAGGTGTGGAATCGCGCGTACGGCAAAGCGCCGCTGCTGCACACGTCCACGTTTGGCGGCAGCGAGATCGCGTGCGCTGCAGCGCTCGCGGCGATGAACGTACTCGAAGAAGACGATCTCGCGCGCAACGCGCGCGAACGCGGCGCGCAGCTGCTCGACGGTTGTCGCGCCATCGCGTCCGATTTTCCCGAAGTGATCGCGCAGGCGCGCGGCTTGGGACTACTGGTCGGCGTCGAGCTGGCGAGCGAAGGCTACGGCGGTTGGATCATTCCAGAGATGGTTAAAGCCGGCGTAACGGCGGCGTGGACGCTCAACATGCAGCGCGTCATTCGCTTGGAGCCGCCTTTAGTCGTGACCGCTGCCGAAGTGGATCGCGCTTTAGCCGCCCTGCGGGCAGGGGTGGCAAACGCCCGAGAGAACCTCGGTCGCCTGTAAGTGCCGTACGTAGAAACAACCATCGTGATCGCCGCACCGGCTCGCATCGTGTACGAACTCGCCAAGCAGCAAGAGCGCTTTCCGGAGTTCATGCCCGATGTGGAAGCGGTCGAAGTGATCGAACGCCACGAAGATCATCTCTTGACCCGCTGGAAAACGCTTGTGGAAGAAGCGCCCATCGAGTGGATCGAGATCGATCGCTTTAACGACGCCGCACTCCGCATCGACTACGCGCTCACCGAAGGCGACCTCGACAAGTTCGAAGGCGCGTGGACGTTCGAAGAGCGCGACGGACAAACGCACGTCTCGCTCGGCGTCGACTACGATTTCGGCGTGCCGACGCTGGCCGAACTCATCGGCCCGACGCTGCAGAAGAAAGTGCGCGAGAACAGCGAGATGATGTTGGCCGCGCTCAAACGCGAAGCGGAGAAGGCATGACGCAGACGCCGAAGTTCTGCTTCGTCATCCATCCGCTCTCGCTCGAGGACGTATCGCGCTACGAGCCGGGCGCCAAGGGCAAAGGCGAACCGATCATCCGCAAGATTCTCGAATGGATGCCGGCGTACTCGGCGGTGCACGTGACCGGCGTCCGCACTCCCGACGGCCGCGAAACCGAAGGCTGGTTCATCGGCGCGCCGCTGCTGCCCGACCAAATGACCACGCTTCCGCGCGAAGAAGTGTATAAGCGCATTCTGGCCGCCATCGAAATCGGCGCCGAACTCGGCGCGAACGTGGCGGGCTTGGGCGCGTTCACCGGCGTCGTGGGCGACGCGGGCATTACCATCAACGAACGCGCGTCGATTCCAGTCACCACCGGGAACTCGCTCACAATCGCGGCCGGCATTCAAAGTCTCTTTCGCGGTGCCGACGAGATGGGCATCGATCCGTCGCAGTCTACCGCCGTGGTGGTTGGCGCCACCGGTTCGATCGGCAGCGCGTGTGCGCGCATCATCGCGCCGCGTGTGAAGCGCTTGATCCTCGTAGCGCGCAACGAAACGCGCTTGCGCAAGTTTCACGAAAAAACTGCCGACGAGCTGCCGTGCGAGACGTCGTACACGACCGACATCGGCGCCGCCGTGCGTCAGGCGCAGTTGATTCTCACCGCAACGTCGTCAACGCAGGATGTGATTCAGCCCGAAGACCTGCAGACCGGTGTGGTGGTATGCGAGCTCTCGTTGCCGCACGACGTCAGCCGCAACGTGGCGCTCAAACGCCCCGACGTGCTGGTAACTGAAGGCGGCAACATGAACGTCCCCGGTACGCCGCGCTTCGAGCGCGTGCGTGAACCCGGCACGGATTTCGACTTGAACTTGCCCGAACGCACGGCGCTCGCGTGCATGAGCGAAACGATGGTGCTGGCACTTGAGAATCGCCTGGAGCCATACACGCTGGGCCGTGGAATTCGCGTGGAGCAGGTCGTGGAAATTCAGCAGATGGCCGAGCGCTGCGGCTTTTCGCTCGCCGACATGCGCGCCTTCGATTCCGCCATAACCTCCGAAAAAGTCGCCGCCACGCGCGCGGCGGCGCAGGCGCGTCGCGCAGAGGTTCCCGCGTGAAACACATCGTTTCGGTTTCGTTAGGCTCTTCCACGCGCGATCATCGCGCGGTTGTAGATTTATTAGGCGAAGAGTTCGATATCTCGCGCGAGGGAGTGGACGGAAAACTCGACGCCGCGATCGCGCGCGTGCGCGAACTCGACGGCAAGGTGGATGCCATCGGTCTGGGCGGCATCGACGTCTATCTGTACGCCGGGTCCAAACAGTACGCGCTGCGCGACGGCGTGCGTTTGTTGGAGGCGGCGAAAGTGACGCCGGTTGTCGACGGCAGCGGTTTGAAGAACACGCTGGAACGCGAAGCGGTGCGGTTCATGCAGGACGATCTCGGCATCGAACTGCGCGGCAAGAAAATCCTCATGGTGAGCGCGCTCGATCGCTTCGGCATGGCGCAGGCGCTGGTGGATGCCGGCGCCGACGTGCTCTTCGGCGATTTCATCTTCGCGCTGGACTTGGACAAGCCGGTGCGCGGCCTGCCAGAGTTTGAAGAGCTGGCGGAACGCTATCTGCCCGACGCGTGCAAGCTGCCGTTTCAGTTTTTTTATCCGACGGGCAAGAAGCAAGAGAAGCCGCCGGAGCCCAAATATCCGCAGTATTACGAAGAGGCCGACATCATCGCCGGCGACTTTCACTTCATGCGGCAGTTTATGCCGGACCGGCTGGACGGCAAGATCGTGCTCACGAACACCGTCACCGCAGCGAACCTCGATGAGCTGCGCGAGCGCGGCATCAAGACGCTGATCACCACCACGCCGGATTTTCAGGGCCGTTCGTTCGGCACGAACGTCATCGAGGCGGCGCTGCTCGCGCTGCTTGGGAAAACGTGGGCCGAAGTGACGGCGTCCGACTACGAACGCGTGCTCCACGAACTGCATCTCAAGCCGCGCGTCGTCTCCTTGTAGCCGCCCGTTCGGCCGCCGGCCCCGCGAGGAGGTTCGGGCGCGCATCTTTCGGGTATGCTGCTGGGAACGGGGGGCATGGCCGCAAGGCAAGAGGGGAAGGACCTCAATCCCCGAACAATCGGCGGCGGCGCTCGTCTGGGAGCGCCTTTACACTACGGGGCGTTTGCACTTGAACGATAAAGAAATCGTCCTTACTCCTGAAGGACTCGAAAAGCTGCAGGGTGAGCTCGACGAGCTAAAGTCGGTCCATCGCCGTGAGGTGAACGACCGCATTCGTCAGGCTAAAGAATACGGCGATCTAAGCGAAAACGCAGAATACGAAGATGCGAAGCAAGAGCAGGCGTTCATTGAAGGGCGCATCCTCAAGCTCGAAGGCATGATTCGCAATGCGCGCTTGATCGACGAGTCGGAATACGTCGCGAACGAAGCGCACCTCGGCTGCACGGTGAAGGTCAAGGATCTCAAGAACGGCGAGAACTACGAGTTCTGGATCGTGGGATCGGCCGAAGCCGATCCGGCGCAGCATCGCATCAGCAACGAATCGCCGCTGGGCCGCGCGCTTATCGGGCACAAGAAGAGCGAAACCGTCGACGTCACCACGCCGCGTGGCGTCGTAAAGTATAAGATCGAACAGATCAAATCCGGATTTCCGGCTGCGAAGAAGGCTGCTAAGAAAGCGAGCTGACGACGGACGACCTCGGCAAGACCCAAGCAGCCCTCATAGCGGCCAGGCGAGAGCATTTGGCCGCTTTGCGTTCCCGCGGGCGCGATCCGTTCGCGCAGACGCGCTATCCGGTCGATGCAACGTGTGCCGATATCGCCCAGCGCTATGTCGAGCTGGGCGCGCAAGAGAAGGCCGAAGGCGAAACGTGGCATCTTGCCGGCCGCGTGTTGAGCAAGCGCGGCATGGGCAAGACGGTCTTTGCCGACGTCGCGGACCGCACCGGGCGCATCCAAGTTTACGTGCGCAAAGACGAACTCGGCGACGACAGCTTTGCCGATTGGGACGCGATCGAACGCGGCGACATCGTGGGCGTGGCGGGCTACGCCTTCCGTTCGAAGATGGGCGAACTGACGCTGCACGTCACCGATTTCGTCGTGCTCACCAAAGCGCTCGCGACGCTTCCCGACAAATGGCACGGGCTGCAGGACGTGGAGAAGCGTTATCGTCAGCGCTACGTGGATTTGATCGTCAACGACGACGTGCGCGACACGTTTGTCAAGCGCAGCGAGATCGTTGCCGAGACGCGCCGTTTCATCGACGCGCGCGGATTTTACGAAGTTGAAACGCCGACGCTCCTGCATATCGCAGGTGGCGCCGCCGCGCGGCCGTTCGTCACGCAGGTCAACGCGCTCGATCAGGCGATGCAGCTGCGTATTGCAACCGAGCTCAACCTCAAACGCCTTATCGTCGGCGGCTTGGAGCGCGTGTACGAGATCGGACGCATCTTCCGCAACGAAGGCATCGACACCACGCACAATCCCGAGTTCACCATGCTCGAGCTTTACGCGGCCTATTGGGACGTGCACGACATGATGGAGTTCAACGAAGCGCTGATCGCGCATCTCGCGAGCGTGGCGAGCGGCGGCGGCACCTCCGTCGCGTATGGGGAGTCCGGCACGATCTCGTTCGAGCGTCCGTTTAAGCGTATCGGGTATCTCGACGGTATCGAAAAACACGGCGGTTACACGCGCGAACAGCTGCTCGATCCCAAGGGCGCGGCGAAAATTCTGGCCGATCTCGGTCTGCCGAAATCGCCGTCGCACGGTCACGCGCTCGATAAGATATTCGAACACGTTTTGGAACCGCATCTGCACGACCCAACGTTCGTTATCGATTACCCAACCATTATCTCGCCGCTGGCCAAACGCAAAGCCGGCGATCCCGCGTTGGTGGATCGCTACGAACTTTTCTGCGCCAAGATGGAAGTCAGCAACGCGTTTACGGAACTCAACGACCCCGACGATCAGCGCGTGCGCTTCGAAGAGCAGATCGCCGAACGCGCCGGCGGCGATGAAGAGATTCCCGAACCCGACTGGGATTTCGTGCGCGCGCTCGAGTACGGCATGCCGCCCACCGCCGGCATCGGCATCGGCATCGACCGCATGCTGCTGCTCAACAAACAATCGGTCCGCGACGTCATATTATTTCCGCTCCAACGCCAACACGGTTAAAAGTACTCCTTTTTTGTCATCGTGAGCGAGTGTAGCGGCGTAGCCGCGCAACGGAGTCGAACGACAACTACGCACGTGTGCGTTCGACGATGATTTAAATCAAAGGCCGCGCGCTAGCGCGGCCAACATTGAACGCCGACGAGCGTCGAAATGTCGGGCGCTGCAACTAACCTTTAGTAAGTTGGGGTTTAGGGGTGAGACATTACTTTTCACCCCTATGGAGACCCAATTTTCGTGGATTTGACCAAAGAATTTCCGCGCAGCGTGCACGAGAAGATGCTCGGAGTCGTGCAGATCGCCCGCACCATCGACAAGGGCAAAGCGGCCGCGCACGGCAACCTCGGCGAATATAATTACGACTGCCCGATGGATAAGGCGCTCTTCGCGTTTCTCGGCATGGACGGCGCGCATTTGCTCGACGTCATCAAGAACGCCAAGAACGACGCCGAGATCGAGGCGTACGTGAAGACCTTCGTCGATAAGAAGACGCCCGCGGAGATCGAGAACTGGAACCACGAATGGCTGACCCGCAAACCGGCAGCCGACGGCCTGGAGTACTTCCTGAACCTGCGCAATCAAGTGGCGCCGGACCGGACGGACGTGACGGCTTGGGCCGACCTGCTGGATTTGGACGAGAAGCGCCCGGTGCCGATTCGAGCGGCGGCCTAGCCACCGTTCGCCTCGCCGTCGAATACGACGGTACGGCGTTCTTCGGGCTACAGTTTCAGCCGTCGATGCGCACGGTCGCGGGCGTTCTCGAGAGCGCGCTCTCGAGGATCTTCGACGAGCCAATCAAACTCTCGGCGGCGGGCCGCACCGATACCGGGGTTCATGCGAGCGGGCAGGTGGTGAGCTTCACCACCGCCCGCTCGTCGTTTCCGTTCGACCGGCTGGCGCTGGCTCTCAACAGCGCGCTGCCTCACGACGTTACCGCCAAGGAGGCGTCCGTGATGCCGCCGAGCTTCTCCGCGCGCTTTTCGGCCGTGCGCCGCTCCTACGTTTACGCGATCTTCAACCGGCCCGCGGCCTCGGCGCTCTACGCCCGCTACGCCTATCACGTGTGGCTGCCGATCGATCTGGACGCGGTCGGCGATGCGGCGGGCCGCCTGCTGGGCACCCACGACTTCCGTTCGTTCTGCGCCACCCTGCCCGATAACGGCAACACCGTGAGGACCATCGAGTCGCTCACCGTGCGCCGCTCGGGCGACCTGATTCGCGTGGGCATCGGGGCGGACGGCTTCCTGCACCGCATGGTCCGCAACGTGGTCGGCACGCTGGTCCAGTGCGGCACCGGGCGGCGCGACCCGGCCTCGCTGATCCAGGTTCTGGCGGCCAAGGATCGGGCTCGGGCGGGACCTACTGCCCCGGCCCAAGGCCTCTACTTAGCCGGGGTCCGCTACCGCGACGGCTACGATTCCTATGCCGAGCCCCCCATCTTTCAAGCCTGACCGGCGCTAGGAGTCCTTGACGCGAGGGGTCCTTTCTGGATAAGATTCGTGAGTTGTGAAGACCTATCAGCAGAAGACGGCCGAGACGAGCCACGATTGGTACATCGTCGACGCGGCCGGGCAGCGCCTCGGAACGCTCGCGGTGCGCATCGCGCGCGCGCTTTCCGGTAAGCATAAGCCCACGTGGACCCCGCACATTGACGACGGCGATAACGTCGTCGTCATCAACGCCGAAAAAATCGAACTCGGCGGCAAGAAGTGGGACGACAAATTGTACTACAACCACAGCGGGTTCCCCGGTGGGTTGCGTACGCAGACGGCACGTGAGATCCACACCAAGCATCCCGAGCGTTTGATCGAGAAGGCCGTTCGCGGCATGCTTCCGACCAACCGCATGCGCGACGTACAGCTCACGAGGCTGCGCGTTTTCCCGGGAGAGCAGCATACGCATGAGGCGCAGTCGCCTGCGCCCCTGACTTAGGAGAACTTTTGAGCGATCTCATTCAGGCCACGGGCCGCCGCAAACGCGCGATCGCGCGCGTGCGTCTCACGCTGGGTCAGGGCGTCATCACGATCAACCAAAAACCAATGGACGAATATTTCCCGCGCCCGCAGCTGCAGGCGGTGGTGCGTCAGCCCTTCGAGGCCACGCAAACCGGTTCGCGCTTCGACGTGAGCGTGAAGGCCATCGGCGGCGGCATCACCGGTCAAGCCGGTGCGGTACGTCACGGCATTGCGCGCGCGCTGCTCGAGGTCGACGAAGCGTTCAAAGCGACGCTGCGCAAAGAAGGTTTCCTCACCCGCGATCCCCGCGAAAAAGAATCCAAGAAGTACGGCCGCAAGAAGGCCCGCAAACGCTTCCAGTTCAGTAAGCGCTAGTATCCCTCGTGACCGAGGACGAAAGGACTGCTCGAGTATGAGCGGTCCTTTCGTGCGTTTTGGGGTTCGCGTGCTGCTCGTTGTGGGCGGCGGAATGCTGTTGTGGTTGCGGCCGAGCTCA
>CAJDWF010000037.1_pt2 | contig 15478 bp, 25 predicted proteins | sample 7391541 | NCBI WGS metagenome assembly CAJDWF01 (sample SAMEA7055727, study PRJEB34461) | soil metagenome | biome: terrestrial ecosystem; feature: Peninsula; material: soil | place: Antarctica | collected 2016
GGAACGTCGAGCGGGCGCGATTCGCCGTTGATCACGACTTCCGGGCGACCGACGGTCACTTTGACATCGGCTCCGGGCTTGCTGACATCGACGGTCTTGCTGGCGGCGTCGTATGCAACGGTCGCACCCATCTGCTCGAACATCGAACGCAGCGGAATGAGAACGGTGCCGCCGCGCACTAGAGCAGCCAGCACGCGACCGTGCTTCAGCTCGTCCGGTTTCGCGTAGACGTGATGATCGTTATAAAGAATCGGGATCTGGCCTGAGGGTGGGGAACCGAAGTTCGCCGCAGGCGCTGAGGACTGATCTTGGGCAATCGTTTGGTTACCAATGTTTCCCTGCGATTGCGCCATGGCCGGTCCCGACAGCGCTGTTGCCCCGAGCAGCGCGATCGATATCGCTGCCAGGACCCCGGTGCTCAGTCGTTTCACAAAAAATATCTCCTTATCCGATTGGAATTTTCTAAAGGGTCAAGCGGCTTATTCCCGCGCTAGCCCGCTCGGAAACGCATAAGCAGCACGAATCCGTGGCAGCTTCGGCGATGTCGAGCAGTAGGGCAAGCTGTGCGGCCGACCCGGACCCTCTTGTATATATAGTAGCCGTTTGAGTACTCATCCGGCAACCTGGCGCCCAGTTAGCCTTAAAAGGGCCGTTCGGGCGACACCGGCAGTCATAGTACCATCGAAGAGCTCGTTCGACGACGACGTTAGACCAAGGCGTGCGACTTACTCGAGGCCAGGCAGGGAGCGCTGTGTGGGAGCCGGCGTTTGCCAAGGCCGCGCCACGGCTTTGCCCGCGCGATCGCGCATCAGCCACTCGAACATCTGCGCGTTCTCCGCCGCGCGACCCCGCGCATGGTTATTGAAGAACGCAAACGTCTGCTGCGTCTGCGCCGCAACGTCGAGGACACGATCGGCCCACGGCGCGAGCTCGTCCATCGTGTATGCGTAATCGTAGCGCGTGACGTTGGTGCCGCTCCACCATTGCCGAGCGTTGCGTCCGTGAAAACGCACGTACCCAATGGAACCGATGGCATCAGCCGATGCGCGCGGCAGCGTTTCCAGGTCGGGCAAGTCCACGTTGCTCCAGCCGACGCCCAGCGCGCGCAGCAGGTCGAACGTCTGCGCGCGCTGCCACTCGCGATGGCGAAACTCCGCCACGAGCGCGATGCCTGCAAACGCTTGCGCAACCTCTACAAGATACGTTTCGCTCGCAACATCCGGCTTAAACGCGTTAGGAAATTGAATTAGCACCGCGGCGAGTTTCCCCACTTCGCGCAGCGGTTCCAAACGCTCGCGCAGGAGGCGGGCGTCGTCGTGGACGCGCGCGGTAGCGCGCCCAGGGTGCGTAACGCTCTGCGGCGCCTTAAACGAAAAACGAAACTCGCGGGGGGAGCGCGCATTCATCGACGCGATCGTCGCCACGGAGGGCACGCCGTAATACGACGCGTCGATCTCTACCGCGCAAAAATGTCGCGCATAATAGGGCAGCATCTCCGCCGACGTCACGGTAGCGGGATAAAACGACCCCGCCCAATCCTTGTAGCCATATCCGCACGTCCCGACGTAAATCATGCGCCGCTCCAGAAACGCATAAAGCCCGGCGTTCGCCGGGCTTTATGCGGGATACTCTTGCGAGCCAGCCTACTTCTTGATCGCGACCTTCTTCTTGCCGGCGACGGTGCGTTTGGGCCCCTTACGCGTGCGCGCGTTGGTCTTGGTGCGCTGTCCGCGAACCGGGAGACCACGACGATGGCGCAGGCCACGGTAACAGCCGATGTCCATCAGACGCTTGATATTGCTCTGGACTTCGCGACGCAGGTCGCCTTCCACGCGCAGCTGCAGCGCGTCGATAGCGTCGCGCACCTTCTTCTCGTCGTCTTCGGTCATATCTTTAACGCGAAGTTCCGCGCTGATGCCCGAGTGGGCCAGCAGCTTCTTCGCGACGGACGGACCGATGCCGTAGATGTATTGGAGCGCGATCTCGATGCGCTTCTCGCGCGGAAGATCGATACCAGCGATACGAGCCATAGTTATCCTTGCACCTGTTTGTGTTTTGCATTGACTTCGCAAATTACGCGGACCTTGCCGTGGCGGCGAATGATCTTGCATTTTTCGCAAATTTTTTTGACCGAGGGACGTACTTTCATGATTTCCTATACCGCCTTATCGTGACCGTTTCGAACGCGCATCATACCCGAGTCACTTCTTTCATGCGATAGCGAGAGATCTCTGGGAGTTCTCCCGTCTCGCGCAAGGTCAGGACCCGCGGGCCTTCCGGCGTGACCGCGATGGTGTGCTCGAAGTGCGCAGCGAGTTTACCATCTGCCGTGACAACTGTCCAGCCATCCTTGAGGACTTCGACCTCCCGACCCCCTTGGGTGATCATGGGCTCCACGGCCAACACCAGCCCCACCCGCAGTTCCGGGCCGGTCCCGGCTCGGCCGAAGTTGGGCACCTGCGGCGCCTCGTGCATTTCCCGACCGACCCCGTGGCCGACCAGTTCGCGCACCACGCCGTAGCCATTCGTCTCGGCATGGGACTGCACCGCGGCGCCGATGTCGCCGACGTGGCTGCCGACCTGCATGACCGCGATCCCCGCGGCCAAGCACTCTTGAGTGACCTTCATCAGGCGGCGCGCCTCCGCAGAGACGTTGCCGATAGCGATCGTCGCGGCGGTATCGCTGACGTAACCTTCAAAAGTCGTGCCGATGTCGATGGAGAGCAGGTCGCCGTCACGCAGCGCGCGCTCGCCGGGGATTCCGTGCACCACCTCATCGTTGACCGACGCGCAGATCGAGCCCGCGAAGCCGTGATAGCCTAAGAAGGTCGGAATGCCGCCGCGTGCGCGAATGCCCTCTTCGGCCATCGCATCGAGCTCTTTGGTGGTCATGCCGACGCGCGCCACGGACAACAGTTCGGTCAAGACGGCCGCAGTGATCTTTCCGCTGCGGTGCATCGCCTCGATTTCGCGCGCCGATTTCAGAGCGATCACGATCCGTGCGCGTGCTCCAGGTCGAGCGCGTGCAGCAACTGATGCGCCACCGCGTCCACCGGCGCCGCGGCGTCGATTTCATCGAGGCGCCCCGCGTGCGCGTAATACTGTACCAGCGGCATCGTCTGCGCTTCGAACACGTCGAGCCGCTTGGCGATCGTCCCCGGTTTGTCGTCATCGCGCTGCACCAGCGGGCCGCCATCTTCGTCGTCGATACCCAGCGTCTTCGGCGGATCGTATTTTTCGTTGTACACGCGTCCGTTGCGCGGATTGGTCCAACGTCCCAGCAGTCGATCTTCCAGCAGCGCGCGCGCGATGTTGAAGTACACCGCCAACGGTTTGCCGCGGCCGCTCGCGTCCAGAAACGCATCAAGCGCCTCGGCTTGAGCGACCGTGCGTGGAAAGCCGTCAAAAAGTACCGCTTGCCCACCGCCAAGTTCGCCTTCGACCATCTTGATGATCAGATCATCGGGAACCAGCTCCCCGCGCTGCATGTAGCCCTCGGCATCTTTGCCCAGCGCCGTGCCATCCGCACGATGACGTCGCAGCAGATCGCCCGTGGAGATCTGGCGATAGCCGAACCGCTTCTGCAGAATCTGCGCCTGCGTGCCCTTACCGGCGCCCGGCGCGCCGAGCAATACGATGTCGACCATACTAACGCTTGATGAATCCGCGGTAATCGCGCATCGCCAAACGCGCCTCGATCTGCGTGATCGTATCGAGCGCTACGCCGACGACGATCAGCAGTGACGTGGAGCCGAGATAGAATGTGGTAACCGACAGACCTTGCTGCAGCATGCCCGGAAGCACGGCCAGCACGCCCAAGAAGATCGCTGCGGCCGTGGTAATGCGCAACAGGATCTTGTTGAGATAATCCACGGTCGGCTGACCCGGACGTATGCCGGGGATGAACGATCCGCTTTTCTTGAGGTTGTCCGCGATGTCGCGCGTGTTTACCACGATCGCCGAATAGAAGAACGTGAAAATCACGACCAACACAAAGTAGAAAATACTGTAGAGCCAGCCATTGGGCGGGAACCAGATGCTGAAGAACTCGCCCCATGCGGCGGCGTTGATCGGGAACTCCACGCGCCAGAACAGCGGCAGGTAGTGCGCCGAGCCGCCGACGGCGTGGAACCACGAGAGCGCTTGCTGCGGCAGCAGCAAGATCGAGATCGCGAAGATGATCGAGATAACGCCGGCGTTGTTAAGGCGCAACGGAATGTACGTGGAGCGGCCCGCGAACATCTTGCGGCCGACCACGCGACGAGCCTGCTGCACGGGAACGCGGCGTTGTCCCTGATACAGGAAAACGATGCCGACGATGATCACGAGCGAAACCAGGATGAAGAGCGCGATGTTGAGCAGGCTCTCGGCGCCTTGCGACGTGGACGAAATCGTCTGCGAGACGTACTGCGGATAGCGCAGCACGATACCGATGAAGATGATCAGCGAGATGCCGTTGCCGATGCCCTTGTCGCTGATCTGCTCGCCGAGCCACATCAGGAAGAGCGTGCCCGAAACCATCGAGAGGATCGCGAAGAGCATATACCAGATCGAGGTGTCGTAGAACACGCCGGCACCGCGCATGGCGTTGGCCATGAAAAGCGCCTGCAGACCGGCGAGCACGATCGTGAGCCAGCGCGTGTACTGGCTGATCTTTTTACGGCCTTCTTCGCCGCCTTTTTTCGCGAGCTCTTCGAGCTGCGGCATCACGACGGTCATCAACTGCATGATGATCGACGCGTTGATATACGGCGTGATCCCCATGGCGATGATCGAGAGCTTCTGCAATGCGCCGCCCGACAGGAAGCCGAGCAAGTTGTAGAAGCTGCCGTTCTGCAGCACTTGCTGCCAGGCCGCCTCGTTGACGTTGGGCAGCTGCACGTGAATCATGAACACGAACAGCGCAAACGCGCCGAAAACGAAGAGGACCCGCTGACGGATCTCCGGGACCAGCAGCGCGGCGCGTAGGCTCGTGAGCACTAGGCGTTCTCTTCGAAGCTGGCGCCTGCCGCGGTCAACGCTTCGCGTGCGCTGTTGGAGAACAGCACATCGCGGAATTTCAGCCCCGTCGGCAGCGCCTTACCGTCTTTAGCGCCGCCCAAAATTTTCACGCCGTCGCGCAGCGCCTTGAGAATGCCCTTCTCTTTAAGCGCCTGTGGCGTCACTTCGACCGACGCGTCCCAGCCGTCGAGCTGGTGGAGGTTGACCACCGCGAACGCCGTCCGGAAGTGACCGATGTCGCGCGCTTTCTGCGAGTAGCCCAGCTTATGCGGAAGACGACGCGCCCATGGCGTCTGTCCGCCTTCGAATGCGGGACCCTTGCCGCCGCCCGAACGCACGGTCTGACCCTTGCCGCCTTCGCCGCCGGTCTTGACCATGCCCGAGCCGTGTCCGCGGCCCACGCGCGTGCGCTTCGGCCACGAACCCTTGGCAGGTTTGATCTCGCCGAGCGTCAGGAGCTTGCCGGATGCGCTCGCGACGTTTCCGCCCGAGATGTTTTCTGCTGAGGAGGCCTTCTTCGGCGCCGTGGTTTTCTTCGCGGCGGCCTTCGTGCTGGACTTTGCCCTAGCCGCTGCTTTTTTGACGGGTTTCTTTTCTGCCATATTCTCTCTCGATACGGGCCATCGACGAATCGCGTGCCCCAGTGTTGTTATGCTGCGAAGATTTCCTTCGCGGTCTTGCCGCGCGCGGCGGCAACTTTCTCGACGGTGCGCAGCGAGCGCAGCGCTTCGACGGTGGCGTACACCACGTTGATCGGGTTGTTGGTGCCTAGTGATTTGCAGAGGATGTCGTGAATGCCGGCGAGTTCCAGCACCGCGCGCATCGATCCGCCGGCGATAACGCCGGTACCGGGAGCCGCAGGTTTAAGCAGCACGCGCGCCGCGCCGATCTGATGTGTCACCTGATGCGGGATCGTCTTTTCGACCATCGCCACGGTGACCAGATTTTTCTTGGCCGCTTCCACCGCTTTGCGAATCGCTTCGGGAACTTCGCCGGCTTTGCCGATGGCGAAGCCGACTTTGCCCTTACGATCGCCCACCACCACGAGCGCGCTGAACGAAAAGCGCTTTCCGCCCTTCACGACCTTCGCGACGCGATTTACGCGTACGACCGTTTCTTCGAATCCGCTATTGTCGCGATCGCGACCGCCACGATACTGCATTAAAACTCCAGTCCGGCTTCACGTGCGGCGTCTGCAAGCGCCGCAACGCGTCCGTGATATTTGTAACCGCCGCGATCGAACACGACCGCGCTGATGCCCGCTGCCTTAGCCTTAGCCGCGATGGCGCTGCCGACTTTCTTGGCCGCGTCCACGTTGGTCGTGGATTCGAGTCCGTCCGCGAGCGATTTTTCGCGCGTGGAAGCGGCCGCAACGGTGTGCCCCTTGCTGTCGTCCACGACCGTCGCGTAGATGTGATGCAGCGTACGACGAATCAGCAGCCGCGGACGCGCCGCGGTGCCCGATACGTTGTTGCGAACGCGACGGTGCCGCTTGCGGCGTGACGTCTCTTTGGAGATGCGCGCCATTACTTCTTACCAGCCTTTCCGGCCTTACCGAGCTTCTTACGAACCAGCTCGCCTTCGTACCGTACGCCCTTGCCTTTGTATGGCTCGGGAGCGCGCAGCGAACGGATCTCGGCGGCGACCTGACCGACTTGCTGTTTGTCGATGCCGTCGACGTGAATCTTGTTCGTGCCTTCGACCGAGAGCGTGATGCCCTTGGGCGCGTGATACGTCACGGGATGCGAGTAGCCCAGTGAGAGGTTGAGGTTTTCGCCGGCTTTGGCCGCGCGATAACCGACGCCCTGAATCTCGAGGCTCTTGCGAAAGCCCTTGCTGACGCCTTCGACCATGTTCGCGATCAGCGTGCGCGTGAGGCCGTGCGCCGCGCGATGCGGGCGGTCGTCGCTCTTACGCGCGACGCGAACTTGACCGTCTTCAACCGTAACGCTGACGGCGTTCTTGAGGATGTGCTGGCGCAGTTCGCCCTTAGGCCCTTTGACCTGCACTTCGCCGTCGCCGACTTTTACGTCGACGCCGCCGGGCACGGTCACGGGCAGCTTACCGATGCGAGACATATTGCATGTACCTTTTTATCATTGTGCGAGCGGCTACCAGACGTACGCCAGGACTTCGCCGCCGACGCCGATCTTTTTCGCTTTTTTACCGGACATGATGCCGCGGGACGTGGAGATAATGACCACTCCGAGGCCGCCGAGTACGCGCGGGATCTCCGTCTTGCCCGTATACACGCGCAATCCGGGCCGCGAAATGCGACGCAGGCCGGTGATGACCTTTTCTTTTTCAGGGCCGTAACGCAGCTTGATGCGCAGCGTGCCTTGAGGACCTTCGTTTAGGCGCTCGACTTCGTCGATGAAGCCCTCGTCTTTAAGTATCTGTGCGATCGCGTGTTTCGTGCGCGAAGCCGGCACGTCAACCGTTTGGTGGTTGGCGGTGTTGGCGTTTCGAATGCGCGTCAAAAGATCGGCGACCGGGTCGGTTGTAGCTGCCATTCTATGCTCCCCTTACCACGATGCCTTGGTGACGCCCGGAACCACGCCCGCATGGGCGTGCTCGCGGAAACAGATGCGGCACATCGCAAACTTGCGCAAAAAGCCGCGCGGACGACCGCACACCTTGCAGCGATTGTGCGTGCGCACTTTGAACTTCGGCACGCGCTTCGACTTGACGATCATGCTCGTCTTTGCCATTAGTTGTTGCCCTTCTTTTGCAGCGGCAGTCCCATCGCGGTGAGGAACTCCGAAGCCTCTTCGTCGGTCTTGGCCGTGGTTACGATCGTGATGTCCATCCCGCGTGCCTTGTCGACCTTGTCGTAGTTGATCTCCGGAAAGACCAGCTGCTCTTTGAGGCCGAGATTATAGTTGCCGCGGCCATCGAACGACTTGACCGGCAGCCCGCGAAAGTCGCGGATACGCGGCAGTACGACGTTGAACAGCTTGTCCAAGAACACGTACATGCGCTCGCCGCGAAGCGTGACCTTCGCGCCAATGTTCATGCCTTCGCGCAGCTTGAATGCGGCGATGGATTTCTTCGCTTTGGCTATGACCGGCTTCTGACCGCTGATGGCCGTCAACTCCGCAACCGCGGCGTCGAGCGCCTTCGGGTTGGAGATCGCTTCGCCGACCGACATGTTGATGACCACCTTGTCCAGTTTTGGGACTTGGTGGGCGTTGCCGTAGCCGAACTTATCCTGCAGCCCCTTACGGACGCCGGTCTGATACTTTTCTTTTAAACGCAACGTCGCCACGTCTATGCTCCCTTCGCCGAGTCGCGCGCCGGTTCGCCGCACTTCGCGCATACGCGATGCGTTTTGCCGTCGGCCGTTTTCGCGCGACGGATACGCGTAGGCGCCTTGCACTTCTCACAGACGTACTGCAGCACGCTCAAAGGAAGCGGCGCTTCCTTTTCGATGATGCCGCCGGTCTGCGCGGAGCCCATATTGCCTTGCTCCGAGCTCTGCTTGGTGTGGCGCTTGATGATATTGATGCCTTCGACGGTCGCGGTCGCAAGCGACGGATGCACGGTTTTCACCACGCCCCGTTTGCCCTTTTCCTTGCCGCGGCGAATCAGTACCGTGTCGCCTTTGATGATATTTGCTTTTACTGCCATGACGGTTTATAGAACCTCAGGCGCCAGCGAAGCGATCTTCAGAAAGCCGCGGTCGCGCAGTTCGCGCATAACCGGACCGAAGACGCGCGTGCCGCGCGGATCCAAATTGTCTTTCTCGCCTTTGATGATGACGCAAGCGTTATCGTCGCAGCGCACCGTCGAGCCATCGGGACGGCGGATAGGGGCGCTCGTGCGCACGACCACGGCCTTCACGACCTGACCCTTTTTAACAGCGGCTCCAGGGATGGCGGCCTTGACCGTACCCACCACGATGTCGCCGACGTGCGCGTAGGCGTGCCGACTTCCGCCGGTAACGTGAATGACAAGCAACTCGCGGGCGCCCGAGTTATCGGTCACCTTGAGCCGCGTTTCTTGCTGAATCACTTTGCACGCTCCACGATCTCGACCAATCGCCAGCGCTTGTCGCGCGAGAGCGGACGGCATTCTGCGATGCGGACGGTGTCGCCGATGTTGGCTTCGTTCTTCTCGTCGTGAGCCTTGAACTTCACCGATTTGCGAATGATCTTTCCGTACGTTCTGTGCGGGACGCGCGTCTCGGTGACGACCACGATGGTTTTATCCATCTTGTTCGACGAAACCTTACCTTGCTTGACGCGTCGCGATGCGCGCGCCGCTTCGTTATGCTGCTCCATGTTGATCCTCGGCGATTCGCTTCTCGGAAATGACGGTCTGAATTTGCGCGTACGTGCGGCGCTGCTCGCGGATCTTACTGAAATCTGTAAGGTGGCCGGTGCGCAACGCGAAGCGCAGGTTAAAGAGCTCCGCTTTCGTGTCGCGAGCCTTCTGCTGAAGCTCCGCTACCGTCAGGGAGCGCAGTTCGATAAAATCGGTCTTCTTCATAATGCGGGAACCTCGTCGCGCGTAACGATTTTCGTGCTGATCGGCAATTTGGCGGCGGCGCGGCGCAGCGCTTCACGCGCGACGATTGGCTCGACGCCCGACAGTTCGAACAACACGCGTCCGGGACGCACCACGGCCACCCAGAACTCCGGATTGCCTTTACCGGCGCCCATGCGCACTTCGGCCGGCTTCTTCGTCACCGGCTTATCGGGAAATACTTTGATCCAGACCTTACCGCCGCGCTTGATATGGCGCGTCAAGGCGATACGAGCCGCCTCGATTTGGCGATTGGTCATCCAGCACGGCTCCGTGGCCTGCAGTCCGAACTCGCCGAACGAAAGCTGACTGCCGCGCAACGCGCGTCCGCGCATGCGTCCGCGTTGAACTTTGCGCCACTTGACGCGTTTTGGTGTCAGCATGTTATTCGGTTACCTCGGGAGTAGGCTGTGCTTCAGGCTGCACGTCGACCGGCGCGGGCGCTGCAGCGGCTTCTACCGGCGCTACGGCAGTTTCTACCGGTGCGGGCGCTACGGCAATTTCTACCAATGCGGGCGCTACGGCAGTTTCTACCGGTGCGGGCGCTGCAGCGGTTTCTACCGGTGCGGGCGCTGCAGCGGTTTCTACCGGTGCGGGCGCTACGACGGGTTCCGTCGTCGGTGCCGCTTCGCCGTCGCGATTGCGGCTGCGTCCGCCGCGTCCGCCGCGTTCGCGGCGCTCACGGAAACCGCCGCCGCCCGAACGCTCGGAGCGATCGATGCGATTGCTGTCGGTGCGGGGCTGATCGGGCAGCACTTCGCCGCGATAGACCCAAACTTTGACGCCGATGCGTCCGTACGTGGTGAACGCTTCTACCTGCGCGTAGTCGATGTCCGCGCGTAGCGTGTGCAGCGGCACCTTACCGTCTTTGTTGCGCTCAGTGCGCGCGATTTCCGCGCCGCCCAGACGACCGGAAACCTGAACCTTCACGCCCAGCGCGCCGGCTTTCATGGTGCGCATGATCGCTTGCTTCATGGCGCGGCGGAACGCGATACGCTTCTCGAGCTGATCCACGATGTTCTGGCCGACCAAACGCGCGTCGATCTCCGGATGCTTGATCTCCATCACGTTGACCTGAACGTTCTTGCCGGTGAGCTTTTCGAGGTTCTTGCGAATGTCTTCGATGCCCACGCCGCGCTTGCCGATGATGATACCCGGCTTCGCGCTGTTGATGATCACGCGTGCTTGATTGGTACGCCGTTCGATCTCGATTTTGCTAATGCTCGCCGAACGCTGCAACTTGGTGAAGTACTTGCGAATCGCAACGTCTTCGTGCAGCCAGTCGATGTAATGTTTTTTCTCGAACCAGCGGCTATCCCAGGTGCGCGTAATCCCCAGACGCAGACCGATTGGGTTGATTTTCTGTCCCATTAAGCTTCCTTACCGTCCGCGGCGGCTGGTGCGGGGTCCACAGTCTTTGCGACCGGTGCGGGCGCGGCCGAATGGGCCGGTGCCAGCGCGGCCGAATGGGCCGGTGCAGCGACGTGACGAACCGGTTTCTTGCGCAGCCCGATGGAGGCACCACCGCGCCGCGCTTTGCGCGTGGATGCGGCCGGCTCTTCGCCCACCACCACGGTGACGTGCGACATGCGCTTGCGCTTGAAGTACGCACGGCCTTGCGCGCGCGGATCCAGACGTTTGGTGAAGCGGCCGCCCGGGCCGCCGTCGACCGTGATCTTCACCACGAAGAGGTCGTCGGTGTTCATGTCGTAGTTGTTGCCGGCGTTGGCCACGGCGCTCTTGACGAGCTTCTCCATGGGCGCGGCGGCATAGACGTCGGCAAACTTCAGCAGCACCAGCGCTTCGCGCACGGACTTGCCGCGAATCGCGTCGGCGATGCGGCGCAGCTTCCGGGGCCCCATGCGCGCGAACTTAAGGTGCGCGGCCGCTTGTGTGCGCGACGCGCTCGTTTGTTCGGCCATTACTTCACCGCCGCCTTATCGCCGCCGTGACCGCGGAAATGGCGCGACGGAGAGAACTCGCCGAGCTTGTGGCCGACCATGTTTTCGGTCACGTATACGGGCACGTGCGCTTTGCCGTTATGCACGCCGATCGTATGACCGACCATCGCCGGAACGATCGTCGAGGCGCGGCTCCACGTCTTGATGACGCGTTTCTCGCGCGTTTCGTTCATTTTTTCAACTTTGCCGAGCAGATGATCCGCAACGAACGGACCCTTCTTTAAACTGCGTCCCATGCTCTATGCCTTCCGTTTCCGAACGATCATCTTGGACGTGCGCTTGTTGCGGCGCGTCTTCTTACCCATCGTCATCTGGCCCCACGGTGTGGTGGGCGGCCGCCCCGACGTCGAGCGGGCTTCGCCGCCGCCGTGCGGGTGATCGACCGGGTTCATCGCGATGCCGCGCACGCTCGGGCGCTTGCCCAGGTGGCGCGAACGACCGGCTTTACCGATGACTTGGTTTTCGTGCTCGATGTTGCCGAGTTGGCCGATGGTGGCGCGGCAGAGCACGTGAATCTTACGCACTTCGCCCGACGGCATGCGCACCTGCGCGTACTCATCTTCTTTTGCCATCAGCTGTGCGGAGACGCCGGCCGAACGCACCAGCTTACCGCCTTGCCCGGGCCGTAGCTCGATGTTGTGAATGACGGTACCGACCGGAATGTTTTTGATTGGCAGAGCGTTGCCGCTCTTGATATCCGCTTCGGGGCCGGATTCGACTTTGTCGCCGACCTTGAGATCCACCGGCGCCAAGATGTAGCGCTTCTCGCCGTCGCGATAGTTGAGCAGCGCGATGCGCGCCGAACGGTTGGGATCATATTCGATCGTAGCAACCTTCGCCGGGATCGCATCTTTGCCGCGTTTGAAATCGATGATACGATAGATCTTGCGCGTCCCGCCACCCTTGTGGCGAACGGTGATGTGGCCGTTGTTGTTGCGTCCGGCGTGCTTTTGACGCACTTCGGTGAGCGACTTCTCCGGAGCCACTTTCGAAAGCTCGGAAAAATCCACCGTCGTGATGAAGCGTCGTCCCGGACTGGTCGGGCGATATTTTTTAATCGGCATGTTTATTGCTCGAAGTAATTCACGCCGCCCAGCTCGATCTTTTGACCGGCCTTCAGCGTAACGGTAGCTTTTTTGTGGTCCGACTGCTTGCCGGCAGCGCGCGAGCTGCGACGAGCGGAACTGCGCTTCTTGCCGCGCACGTTGACCGTGTTGACCTTCAGCACGTTAACCTTGAAGATCTCTTCGACCGCGTGACGGATCTGCGTTTTGGTTGCGTCGGGGTGCACCGAGAAGGTGTACTGCTGGGTGAGCGCGTTCGCCATCGCCTTTTCGGTGATGCGCGGCGCGAGGATGACGTCGCGTGCGTCCACTACTTCTTCTCCTCTGCATATGTCGCCGAGAGCGCTTCGAACGCGGCCGCGGTGAAGACGATGCGGTTATAGCGCAGCACGTCTTTGACGTCGAGCGCGCCGCCGTGCGTGACGGCGACCGATTTCAAGTTGCGCGCAACGCGTTCGATCGCGTCGTGCGCCGTTTCGCCGGTCGCGCATACGACGAGCGTGGACGGGCCCTTCTTGGCTTCTTTAATGCTGCCGAAGAGCAACTGTGCGAACTGCGCCGTCTTATCGATTTTGAAGTCGCTCGCATCGAGGATCGTCACGGCGCCCGCCTTGAACCGGTCGGACAGCACGGCCACGAATGCGGCACGCCGTTCTTTCTTGTTGAGATCTTCGATGTATTTACGCGGCTGCGGGCCGAACACCACGCCGCCGTGACGCCACTGCGGCGAACGGATCGAGCCCTGACGCGCGCGTCCGGTGCCCTTTTGCTTCCAAGGTTTGCGTCCGCCGCCGCGCACTTCGTCACGCTTCTTGGTAGAAGCCGTTCCGGCGCGCGGGTTGGCGAACTCGCGGTGCACGGCGCGATAGATCGCGTGTGCTTTATCCGCATAATCTTTTTCGAAAATCGCGGGCGTCTGCGCTTCGCGCACGACGCTGCCGGTGGTATCGATAACGCTCGGCATTACTTCGCAGCCTCCGCTTTCTTCCCGCGGCTCGCCTTCACGCTGGAGCGAACGACGACCAGCGCGTTCTTCGGGCCGGGAACCGGTCCGCGCACGAGCAGCACGTTGCGTTCCACATCGGCGCGCACGACTTCGAGGTTCTGATGCGTCGTGCGATCGACGCCGTAGTGACCCGGACGACGGCTGCCCTTCACGACGCGTCCCGCGTTGGTGTCGCCGTTGGATCCGGGCTGACGATGAATCATCTGCCCGTGACTGGCGCCGCCGCCGCTAAAGTTATGACGCTTGATGCCGCCGGCGAAGCCGTGGCCTTTCGAGATGCCGACCACGTCGACGCGATCGCCGGGTTCGAACACCGCGACCGTGATGGTCTGACCGGCTTCGACACCGTCGATGTCGTTGCGAAACTCGCGCACGAACTTCGTAGGCTCGACGTCGTTCTTCTTAAAATGTCCGGCAAGGGCACGGGTGACACGAGCTTTTTTAATCGCGCCGAATCCGAGCGCCACGGATTCGTATCCGTGCTGCTCTTTCGTGCGACGCTCGACCACCGTGCAGGGACCGGCTTCGATCACCGTGACGGGCACTGAACGGCCGTCCGCGGTGAACACGCTCGTCATCCCAACCTTGCGGCCAAGGATGTTCTTCATTGAATCCTCGTCCTCTGGAAGTTGATAAGTTTGTTCCACGGGTCCAGGCGTACTTATTAAACACTTCCGCCGGCGCGCATAAAATGCGCAGCCGACGCTGGACCACAACCTGGGCATCGTACCGAACGCGAGGGAGAAAGTCAAGGATATATGAGGGGTTCGCTGCGCGGGGGTGGAGTTTTTGGGTGGGGTATGTCCGGAGCAAAACTTCTCGATTTTTTTGGCCGGCCACGGAGGGCCCTCTTCCGAGCTTGCCCGGCCAAAAAAACGAGAGAGTAGGAGCGAGCCTGGAGGGCGAGCGACGAACGTTTTTGCGCAGGACATACCCCACCCAAAAACTCCACCCCCGCGCAACGGCAAGAGGAAGGGCCGGTGTGCGTGGCGGAGGTTAGGTGCGGCGGTGCCAGACTCTTCGGAAGGTTCGGACTCGGCGGCGGCGGGTTTCGTGGCTGCGGCCTTGGCGCCAAGCTTCGAGGAGCGCTTCGACCGTGAAGATGCCGAGCCACGCGTCGTTCTCGTCGACAACGAGCACGGCTTTGGACTGTTCGCTGGCCATGCGGTTGGCGGCTTCGCGGACGCGGTCGCCGGGGTGGACGATGGGGACGGGTTGAGCGAGCTCGGCAATGGTACCGGTGGCGGCGTTGCTCTTGCCGGCGAGGACGTCGCTGCGGGATACGAAGCCGATGACTTGTCCGTTGCTTCCGAGCACCGGAAGCTGGCTGGAGTCGCGGTCGGGGTGCGCGACGAGACGGGCCGCGGCTTGGGAGTAGGTCATCTCGGCATCCAGCGCGGCGACGCGGTCGCGCGGCGTCATCACTTGGTCGATCGCGATCAGTTCGAGAGGGTGCACGGAGTACTCGCGCGCTACGTGGGTGCCGCGGCGCGCGAGCTTTTCCGTGAGAATAGAACGCGGCACGAAGAGCACGGTGAATGCGGTCGCGATGACGCAACCGATGAAGACCGGCGGCGCGATGGTCCACGCGTGCGTCGTTTCGAGCGCGAAGAGCGTCCCCATGAACGGCGCGCGCATCGTGCCGCCCATCAGCGCGGCCATGCCGACGATCGCCCACAATCCGCCGTTGTGACCCGGAATAAACGTGGCCATCAGCGTGCCCATCGCGGCACCGATCATCAGCAACGGCGCCAGTACGCCGCCCGAGGTGCCGGAGCTAAGCGCGACGATCCAGATGACGATCTTCACCACGATGATGCCGACGACGGCAGCAAGCAACAACTGGCCGTTGAGCATCCCGCTGATGACGGGATACCCCACACCGAGCGCTTGCGGCACGAACCAGCCGCCGATACCGA
>CAJDWF010000038.1_pt1 | contig 15179 bp, 13 predicted proteins | sample 7391541 | NCBI WGS metagenome assembly CAJDWF01 (sample SAMEA7055727, study PRJEB34461) | soil metagenome | biome: terrestrial ecosystem; feature: Peninsula; material: soil | place: Antarctica | collected 2016
ATGAAGCGCATGGTGGCGGCGCTTCGCGAAGGCCGCCCCGTCAATCCGGCCGACGGCGCCAACGGCAAAATTCGCTCGGTGCACAATACGTATCTCACGCTGCCTGTGCTCTTCATTATGATCAGCAACCACTATCCGATGACGTACGGCGTGCATTATGGCTGGCTGGTACTGGTGGCCATCGGCGTAGCCGGCGTGCTGGTGCGGCAGTTCTTCATCTTGTCGCACAAGCAGAAGCTCGTCTATGGATTGCCGGCCGCTGCGATCGCAATTTTGATCATTACGGCCATTGCCATCGCGCCACGCCCGCAGGCGGCGGCGAGCCCAGGTGCCGCACCGGTGACGTATGCGCAGGTGGCGCCGATCTTTGCGCAGCGCTGTGCGGTTTGCCACGCCGCGCGTCCAACGCAGCCCGGCTTCCCAACGGCACCCGCGGGTATACTGCTGGATACCGAGGCCAACGTGGTCGCCAACAAACAAGAGGTGATGATGGAAGCCGTGAGTACGCACTCCATGCCGCTGGGTAACATCACGAAGATGACCGATGCCGAGCGCGCCCAAGTGGGCGCCTGGATCTCAGCCGGGGCCAAGCCATGACGCTCTCGGCGCATGTGCTCGATACGGCGTTGGGCGTTCCCGCAGCTAGCATTGCGATCACGTTGTATCGCTTAGATGACGGCGCGCGCTCGGAATTGGCGAAGGGTGAAACGAACGCGGACGGCCGCGTGGCGTCGCCGTTCGGCGGCGAACTCGCCGCCGGATGGTACGAGCTCGTCTTCGAAGCCGGCGATTACTTCGCAAACAACAATACCGCCGCGTTCTACGATGAAATTGCCGTCCGCTTCGTGATAGAAGAAGGCCAACACCACTATCACGTCCCGATACTGCTAAGCCCTTGGGGTTACTCTACCTATCGCGGTAGTTAATAAAAGCGCCGGGCCGTTCAAAGAACGGCCCGGCGCTTAACGTTGTTGCGGGAAGTTTTAGCCGTCGACTTCTTTGTATTTGGTCCAGCCGCCGTGGTGGGAGATGTCCGGCCAGTCGTTCTTTTCGACGAGTGCATGCGGATAGATCATGGCCTGCGCGGTGGATCCGTCTTCGAGCGCTACTTCGGCTTCGTAGAGATCCGGGGGCTCGCCGGCCATCAGCGATTCGTATTGGCTGTCGGTGAGTTCGTAGAGCTCACCGAGAATGGAGATGCCGCCGTCGTCCACCTCGTAAACGCCGGGATGCCAGCCGTCCTTAACGGAGTGCAGACGATACTTCGGTGCGGTGCGCACCGGCCCGAGCAATTTTGCGTCGAGAAGATTCGGGTGGTCGGGCTGACCGCTCAGCGCGGACCCGCAGATGAAAAAACGCATCACGCTTCTTTCGCAAGCAGGGCGGCGTCAACCTCGGCGACGGCCGCGGCTAGGGCCTCGACGCCCAGTTCCAGGTCTGCGTCGCCGGTGCGCTCCTGCGCCACATGGCTGCGTCCGCCAATGCTAGGCACGAAGATCATGGCCGTGGGGACGATCTTGCCCAGCGACATCGCGTCGTGACCGGCGCCGCTGGGCACGTCGAGCGACGGTTTGCCGAGCGAAGCAATCCCGCGCGCAATTGCTTCGCGCATGAAGACCGTCATGGGCGTGGGCTTGCGTCGCTCGAACGCTTCGAGCGTTACGTCCACGTTGCGCGCGGTGCGCGCTTTCTGCATCGCCCGTTCGAACGCGGCTTCGATGGCGTCGAGCTTGGCGTCGTCGGGCGAGCGGATGTCGAGCGAGAACGACACCGTCCCGGGCACGACGTTGGTCCCGTTGGGTTCGACGTGTATCCATCCAACGGTCGCTACCGCGTCGCCCACGGCGCGAGCGGCCACGTCGAGCGCGATCACCAACTCTGATGCGGCGCAGAGCGCGTCGGCGCGCATATGCATTGGCACGGTGCCGGCATGTCCGCTGACGCCTTCGACCGTGCAGCGCAGGCGGCGCTGGCCCGCGATGGCGGTTACGATGCCCAACTGCACGCCGGCCGCTTCGAGAATTGGTCCTTGCTCGACATGCAATTCCAAATATGCAGCGACACTTGAATCGCTGCGTTGCGCCACGTCGCGCAGCGCGCCGCCGTCGGGAGATGCGAGCGCAGAGGCGTAGTCGATGCCGTCTTCGTCGTGCAGCGAGCGCACGTGATCGACGGTGACCAAACCTGCAAACGCAGAGCTACCCAAACAGCCTAGCGGAAAGCGCGAGCCTTCTTCGCCAGCCCACGCAACGGCTTCAACCGGATGCGCGGTAGCGATGCCGCGCGCGTCGAGCAACTCGAGCGCGCACATGGCGCCGATGACGCCGTAAGCGCCATCGTAGGCGCCGCCGGTTTTTACCGTGTCGAGATGCGAGCCGACCAGAATCGGCTCGAGATCGGAACGCGTGCCGAGTCGCCGCGCAAACGTGTTGCCCGCAGCGTCCTGCGTAAGCGCGTAGCCGTTGGCGCGTGCCCAGGCTGCAAAACGTTCGCGCGCGGCGCGCTCGGACGGCGATGCGAGCGGACGATCGATGCCACCTTCGTAGCGGCCAAGTTTTCCGAGTTCGGCAACGCGTTCGACGACGCGATTCTTCGCAGCGCTCACCGTGCTGGATGCTCCGCGATCCAATGCCGCGCGATGTCCACGCGACGACAGACCCATACGTCGTCGTGTTTGGCGATGTGATCGAGAAATCGTTCCAGCGCGCCCGCGCGGCCCGGGCGTCCAGCCAAACGCGTGTGCAGGCCGATCGACATCATTTTCGGCTGCGTCTTGCCTTCGCGATAGAGCACGTCGAACGCGTCGCGCATATATTCAAAATACCCTGACGGCGACGTGAAGCCCGGCGCTACCGAGAACTTCATGTCGTTAACATCGAGCGTGTAGGGAATCACGAGATGATCTTTCTTGCCGACCTTCACCCAGTACGGCAGATCGTCGTTGTACGCATCGGCGTCGTAAAGAAATCCGCCCTCTTCAACGACTAAGCGGCGCGTGTTGACCGACGGTGCGTAGCGGCAGTACCATCCGTACGGGCGTTCCCCGGTGGTGCGTTCGATCGATGCGATCGCTTCGCGCATCTCGGCGCGCTCCTGCTCTTCGGACATGCCGGAGAAATCGACCCAGCGGCGTCCGTGCGAACACACTTCGTAACCGGCTGCGCGAATGGCGGCGGCAGCCTCCGGATTGCGTTCCAGCGCGAGCGCCGCGCCGAAGACCGTGATCGGAAGTTTGCGTTCGTCGAACATGCGCATCAAACGCCAGAACCCGGCGCGGCTGCCGTACTCATAAACCGATTCGACGATCAGATCGCGTTTGCCGGGGCCTAACGTGGCGCCGGGAACTTCGGTGAGATAGGTTTCGGAGATACCATCTCCCTCAGGGATCGACGTTTCCGAGCCCTCTTCGTAGTTCATGACGATCTGCACCGCCAGACGCGCGCCGTTGGGCCAGTGCGGGTTTGGTGGATTGGCGCCATAGCCGACAAAATCGCGAGGATGATCGTACTGCATTCTCCCTAGCGTACGACCGCCCGCCTTCGGCTACCTGGAAGTGGCGTAGGCATTACCGGCGCTGCGTCCAAGTCGCCCGCATGCCGATGCTTCGCCGTTTTGCCCTTTGCCTTGCGAGCTGCGTTGCGGCCGCGGCCGTGCTGTGCGCAGCGGGCGACGCGCAGGCGCTGGGCGGACTACTGCCGCAGAGCTCCCCCGCTGCGCTGCCGCAAGGCGTGCGCCAAGACGGCCTCTATATGGTGTCGCCAATTACCGTGGATGGCGTGCCGGTGCTGCGCGTCGCGGTGCCGGTTTCCGATGCGAACGCGGCGATCGACGTCGATGCGCGCGCGCAGTCGATCGGGACGGCCATTACGCAGATCCTCGCCGTAGAAGGTGACGGGGCCAACGCGCGCACGCTCTACAACCCGAAAACGTTTCGCGTGGACGTGCGTTCGGCGAAAGACGAAGCGCTGCTCGCCGCCTCCGACGGGCAGCATACCGCGCAGATACTCACGGTGACATCGGCCGATGCAAAGTTCCAGCGCAAGACGGTAGCGGCGCTTGCGGCGCAGTGGCGGCAGACGCTGCAGACGCAACTGCAGCAGGCGCTGCTCAAACGCCAGCCGGCGGAAGTACGACAGAACTCCACGACGCTGGCGATTATCGCGTCGGTGCTCGCCGCAATCACGATCGTCATTTGGATTCTCTGTGGACTGATCGGTCGCCGACTGCGCACGCTTAAGGAGCGCGTAGACGCGAACGAACGCGCGATCGGCGCTGCGAGCGAGCGCGCCGCCCAAGCCGAGGAGCCGGCGTCCGCACGGCGGCGATTCTTAGAGTTGATCATGCGCGCTGCCGACCCCGCGCAGCGGCTGCATACGCTCTCGGCCTTGCGATCGACGCTCATCCTGCTGTTGGTGCTCGCGTGGCTCATTGCGATTACGTGGTCGCTACTGCTCTTCGCCCAGACGACGTCGCTGGGATATCAACTGATGCGTCACGTGCTTCGTATTGCGGCTATCTGGTTTGTCGCGCTGCTGCTGGTGCGCCTTGCCGATACGATCATCGCACGCTCCGCGCGCGCGTACGGCCGTTCCGGCGGCGAGACCGGTGCCAACCGTACGCGGCGTCTGCTGCGCGTACCGACGATTTCGAGGACGTTGAGCGGATTTGCGGCGTTCGTCATCGTGTTCGTGGCGGTCTTGGCGTCGATCGGTCAACTGGGCCTCTCGCTGGGCTCGGTCTTGACGATCGGCGGCGTGCTGGCGTTGGGCGTGTCGCTGGCTGCGCAGAATCTGGTACGCGATGTTCTCAACGGGTTCTTAGTGATCGTGGAAGATCAGTTCGTGGTGGGCGATTTCGTGTCGATTAATGCCGTGCGCGGTATCGTCGAGCACATGTCGTTGCGCATCGTGCAGGTGCGCGACTCCGGCGGCAGCCTGATTACGATCCCGTACAGCTCTGCCACCGACGTCACCAACTCGTCGCGAAACTGGTCGCGCGTGGATTACGCGGTGCCGATTTCGCCGGACGCGGACGCGGACAAGGCGATCGGCCTACTGCGCGGTAGCGTCGAGAAGCTGGCTAAAGAAAAAGAATGGAGTGCCTCTTTCGTGGAGCCGATCGAATGGATCGGCATCGATTCGATGTGGCGCGACGGCGTGGTGCTGCGGGCGTCGATCAAGACCGCTCCGCTGCAGCAGTTTCGCGTGCGACGCGAGATCAACGCGCGCGTGCTCGCCGCATTTTTAAAAGGGGGCATCGCGCTAGGCATCAACCCCGGTGGTCAGGCCGTAGCGCTGCTGCCACCACTGACGTAGCTTTAAATCGTATGTAAGGCGACGACCACCGCGGTGCTCTTGCCAACGGCGTTGAGCGTGATCGTCTGTTGATCGCCGGGATCGCCGGTGACGAAGAACGCGGTCTGAGGCGGCGCGAGCGAATGCGTTTTTTCCGCGCCGGGAGGCAACACGCTGCGATACCAGGCGTACACGCGACCGAACGGGTCCTTGGTTACGTACGTTGAAACGCGCGCGTTCTTGCCCGCTGCTTTGCGCGTCGCGCCGGGATAGATCGGCGCCGTCTGCGGCGCAGTGTGGCCCGAGATTGCGGGCGCCGGGACGGCTGCTCGGGCGGTCGGCATCTTTGCGTGAGACGCGCAGCCTGGAAGTGTGCAGGTGGCAAGTGCCGCGGCGAGCGCGACGATGGGCAAATGCATGCGCGTGTGCTTTGCGCAAAGGGGAATCATCGCCCTTTGCCCTACCCTTTGCGGAATGCCGCAATACGTATACACGATGCAGCGCGTGGGCAAGACCGTCCCGCCCAAGCGCCAGATCCTCAGAGACATTTCGCTGAGCTTCTTCCCAGGCGCGAAGATCGGCATCTTAGGCCTCAACGGCGCGGGCAAGTCGTCGCTGCTCAAGATCATGGCGGGCGTGGACACCGAGTTCGACGGCGAAGCGGCGCCGATGCCGAACCTCACGATCGGCTATTTGCCGCAAGAGCCGGTACTGGACCCCGACAAGACGGTGCGCGAAACGGTGGAAGAAGCGTTTCGCGATGTTATCGATGCGCGCAAACGCTTGGACGACGTGTTCGCCGCCTACGGCGACGAGAACGCCGACTTCGATAAACTCGCCGACGAGCAGGCCAAACTCGAAGCGATCCTTTTTTCGCACGACGCGGAAAATTTGGATCAGCAACTCGACGTGGCTGCCGACGCGCTGCGTTTGCCGCCGTGGGAAGCGAAAATCGGCCCGCTCTCCGGCGGCGAGAAACGGCGCGTTGCGCTCTGTCGTCTGCTGCTTTCGAAACCCGGCATGCTGCTGCTCGACGAACCAACAAACCATCTCGACGCAGAGAGCGTGGAGTGGCTCGAGCAGCATTTGCAGCGCTTTCCCGGCACCGTGGTCGCGATTACACACGACCGGTATTTTCTGGACAACGCCGCGGAATGGATCCTCGAACTCGACCGCGGGCGCGGCATTCCCTGGAAGGGTAACTACAGCTCGTGGCTCGAGCAGAAAGAAGCGCGTCTAGCGCAGGAAGAAGCCACGGAGTCTGCGCGCCGCAAAGCGCTTAACCGCGAACTAGAATGGGTGCGCGCCGGCACGAAAGGGCGACAAACCAAGAGCAAGAGCCGCTTGGCGCGCTTCGAAGAACTCTCGAGTTACGAATATCAGCGGCGCAACGAAACGCGGGAGATATTCATCCCCGTGGCCGATCGCCTGGGCGATCGCGTGATCGACATCGCGGACGTAACGAAAGCGTACGGCGATCGCCTGTTGATGCAGAATGTGGACGTGACGATTCCTGCGGGCGCCATCGTCGGCGTCATCGGTCCCAACGGTGCCGGAAAGACCACGCTCTTTCGCATGATCGCGGGTAAAGAGACGCCGGATGCGGGCACCATTACGTTGGGCGCCACTGTGAAGCTCACCGTCGTGGACCAAAGCCGCGAGTCGTTAGACAATTCCAAGACCGCATTCGACGACGTGAGCGGCGGTTTAGATCTCGTGCGCGTGGGGCGCTTCGAGATGCCGACGCGCGCGTATCTAAGTCGTTTTAATTTCAAGGGTGGCGATCAGCAGCGCTTGGTGGGCGAACTGGCGGGCGGCGAACGCGCGCGGCTGCATTTGGCGAAGTCGCTGCTGACGGGAGCCAACGTTCTGCTGCTCGACGAGCCGTCGAACGATCTCGACGTCGAAACGATGCGCGCCCTCGAGGACGCGCTTAGCGAGTTTGCCGGAACGATCGTGGTGACCAGCCACGATCGGTGGTTCCTCGACCGCATCGCCACGCACATTCTCGCTTTCGAAGGCGATTCGCAAGTTTATTTCTTCGAAGGCAACTATCAAGAGTACGAGGCGAACAAGAAGGCGCGGCTCGGCGAAGAAGCCGCGCGGCCGCATCGCATTCGCTATAAGCCGCTCGCTCTGTCATGACGCACTGGCCGGCGCGCGGCATGGAAGATCGCGAAGAGCGCTTTCGCAGAATTGCCGACTCGATGCCGCAGCTGATGTGGACCACCGACGAGCGCGGCTATGCGGACTGGTGCAATGCGCGCTGGCATCGCTACACCGGTCAACCGCCAAGCGGAGCGATGCGCGACGGCTGGTTCGACGCGCTGCATCCCGACGACGCACTAGCAGTAAAGGAGCGTTGGCAGCGCTCGCTGGCGCTCTCGGTGCCGATCGAATACGAGGCGCGCCTGCGCGGCGGCGACGGCGAATACCGCTGGTTTCTCACGCGCGCCGTGTGCGTGGGCGGCGCCGACGGAACGCCGACGAAATGGTACGCGAGCGCGACCGACATCAACGACGAACGCCGCGCCGCGCGAGCGATGCGCGTCTTCGCCGACATCGGCGAAGCGATGACCAAGGCGCCGGGCCTGCATGAGACGCTGCGCGCGATCATGAACGTTTTTGTGCCAGAGTACGCCGATTGGGCGTTCATCAGTTTGATCGACGAGGACGGCATGGCGCGGGTCGCGGCGACCTATCCAGGGCGCAAGCGAGGCTCGCGCGCCGCGCGAGCGAGCTTAGATATTCCGATTATCGTCGTCGGACGGCGGCGCGGATCCCTCACGATGTGCATGGCGAGCGATCTGCGCCGCTTCGATCCGCTCGATATGCCGTTCTTTGCGGAAATGACGCGCCGCATCGCGCTCGCGATCGCGAACGCGGAGATGTTCGAGCGAGAACGACGCGTGGCGATGTCGTTTCAGAGCGCCGCGCTGCCGGCGTCGCTGCCGGTTGCGGAAGGTATCGAATTCGATGCCGTGTACGAGGCCGGGAAAAGCGAATCGCTCGTCGGCGGCGACTGGTACGATGCGTTTCGTTTGCCCGACGGCCGCTTCGTCATCTCGATCGGCGACGTGACGGGTTCGGGCTTACTAGCGGCGGTGATGATGTCGAACATTCGACAGACGATTCGCGGCATCGCGAACGTGCGCGCCGAACCCGGCTTGATGCTCGAGTCCGCCGATCGTACGCTGCGCGGCGAACATGAAGCCGCGTACGCCACGGCGTTCGTGGGCATCGTAGATCCGCTCACTCGCACGCTCACATATCAGTCGGCCGGTCATCCGCCGCCGCTGCTGCTCGTCGACGGCGTGTGTTCGGAGCTGCAGTGGGGCGGCGTTCCGTTAGGTTTGCAAGAGCACCATCGCGGCGAAACGCACGCGGTTAATCTCCCCAACGGCTCGCTGCTGATACTCTATACCGACGGGTTGACGGAATCCACACACGATCTGCTCGATGGCGAGCGCCGCGTGCGCGAAGCGCTGATTACGTCGAAAGTAGCGCATGCCGTGCGGCCGGCCAAAACGCTACACGAGGAGGTGCTGCATGGCGGTGCGCGCGACGACGTAGCGATCTTGGCCGTGCGCGTGGTGTGCTGGCCGGAGATTTTGCACTGGCGACTGGACACGCACGACGAAATCGGCACCAGCCGAGTTCGGGACGACATCTTGACGCATTTGCACGATCGCGGTTCGCCCGAGACGCTGGTGGCCAAAGCCGAAATCGTGCTCAACGAAGTGATCGGCAACATCGCGCGCTACACCGATGGTCGCGCCGACGTCTCGCTGGAGTGGAACGTGCAGCATCCCGTCTTCCACGTTCGCGATAACGGGCCGGGTTTCGAGTTCGTGCCGCGACTGCCTAACGACGTCTACAGCGAGAGCGGTCGGGGCCTCTTTCTCATCGCCGCATACGCGCACGATTTCCACGTCCTGCGGCGTCCCGAGGGCGGCAGCCACGCGCGCATCGTGCTGGGAACGTAGGGGTCTGCGGCGGCGCCCTCCAATATAGCATGTTCGCCTAAGGAGCGCTTCACATCATGATCATGACCGAAGTTTCAAAGAAAGCTAAACACGCCAAACACGTCCTGACGCCCTGGTCCAAACAAGGTGCGTCCAACGTTCCGTCCATGGAGCGCGGTGAAGGCGTATATCTCTACGATACGGACGGAAATCGGTATCTCGACCTTTCCGCCGGACTGGTTGCCGTCAATCTGGGTCACGGCAACAGCGCCGTCGCCGGAGCGATCGGCGCGCAGGCGCAGCGCTTGGCCTACGCCTCGCCGCAGTTCGTCCTCGACGTCCGTGCAGATCTTGGCGAAGAGCTTTCCAGCCTAGCCCCGTGGGAAGAAGGCGCGCGCACGTTCTTCACTACCAACGGCGGTGAGGGCAACGAAGACGCCATCAAGATGGCGCGCATGATCAACGGTCGCACCAAAGTGCTCTCGGCCTATCGTTCGTTCCACGGATCCGCTCCGGGCGCCGGTTCCCTCACGGGTGAGAACCGCCGCTGGCCTAACGAGCCGGGCTGGGCCGGTTCGATTCATTTTGTGGCGCCGTTCCCATACGACAGTCCGTTCCACACCGACGATCCCAAAGAAGAGACGAAGCGCGCGCTGGAGCATCTCGACCTCGTTCTCACCTACGAGAACCCAAAGAGCGTTGCGGCCATCGTGCTCGAGCCGGTCGTCGGCAGTAACGGCGTGGTCGTGTATCCCGAGGGATATCTCGCCGGCGTTCGCGAGCGCTGCGACCGTCACGGCATCGTGCTGATCTTTGACGAAGTGATGACGGGCTTCGGTCGTACCGGTGAAGTCTTCGCTTCGGCTCGCTTGGGTGTGACGCCCGACATGATCACGTTTGCAAAAGGCGTCACGTCGGCATATGCGCCACTTGGCGGCGCAATCGTGCGCGAAAGTTTGGCGAAGTTCTTCGACGACCACGCGCTCATGTGCGGCCACACGTATTCGGGTCATCCCGTCTCAGTGGCGGCCGGCTATGCGGCGATTCAAGAGTACAAGCGCCAAAATCTCTTTACCCGCGGACGCGAGATCGAGACATGGATGCGTAAGGGCCTCGAAGCCATCAAGTCGCGCAACGAAGTTATCGGCGACGTGCGCGGCATCGGCGCGTTCTTTGCAATCGAGTTCGTGAAAGACCGCAAGACCAAGACGCCAATCGTCGGCTGGCAAGGTGCGGATCCGGGTCCGCTGCCGGGCTTCCTCGGGAAGCTGCGTTCGAATGGCGTCTATGCCTTTGGCCGCTACGGCATTATGATCATCTCGCCGCCGCTTACGATCACGCAAGAAGAACTGCAGTCGGGATTCGACGCAATCGAGAAGACGATCGGCGAAGTTAAACTCGCGTGACCGACGCGCAGCGCTTCGCTAAGACGCTGAATGATCTCACCAAGTTGCCGCAGTTCTCGTACGTAAAGGCGCGAGCTGCGGCGCGTGGGGAGCCGGCGGTGGATTGGCCCTCTACGAAGGCGTTAAATGACGAGTTTAACTCCGAGGTAGATGGGTGCGAATCGTTCGCCATGCGTGATGGTTCTGTATGCGAATGGAAACCTGGCCAATTTAAATACGCAGCGCGATAACGCTGCGTATTTCTTTTTTTTGTGATGCGCTGCTACGCGAAGGCGGACCTCAAGAACAATTGCCATCGTCGGGACGCGCGCATTTTTCCATCCTTGGAAAAATGCTACTCACTTCGCGACCCCTCTCGGCATCCTGCCTCCGAGGTCGCCTCAGATGCCCTCCTCATGGCAATTATTCTTGAGGTCCGCCTTCGCTTCGCTCGGCTTCGGCTCATCACTTAGATTACAAGAATGAGATTGACAGGGCTCGCGCTTTCGTTTGGGCTTTGGCCAGGTTTGTGATGGTGGTTACGAAGGCTAGGAAGCCGGCTATTGAAGCGATCGATAGGGTGAGGGGCGTGACTGTGATTAGGGCGATGGTGCCGAGGATGGCGGCGGCTTCGTAGAGGGCAACGGTGGTCCAGGTGATGGGGGTTGTTAATACTTGTTCGGGGCGGGTTTCGTCGTCTTCGCCGCGGATGTTGGTGAGGAGTAGGCGTACTCCGATGTGGTGGATGTGCGCTAAGATGGCGCTGCCGATCCAGCCGATGAGGACGGCGAAGATTGCGGCGTTGGCGGTTGGTTTTCCGGCGGCGGCGCAGGTTGCGAGGATGGCGGCGATGACTGCAAATGAGGCGGCGAAGACCATGAGGACTTGCGGGGGGCGGTGGAGGACGGTGGCGCGCGCGATGACATCGATGATGTCGCTTGCGTAGGATAGGGTGCCGATTATGAGGAGCGCGCAGCCGATTATTGTTGTGGGGGTGTTGGCCATGGCGGCGCCAATGGCGCCGATGATGATGCCGAGCATTAATGTGCTCGAGCCGATGATGTGAACGAGCGGGCGCCGGGCGCGCGCGCCGGCTATAGGGCCCATCGTGCGTGCGGAGACGCCGACAACGAGCATGGTGAGCCAGCCGCCGAGGCCGAGAATTGCGTGTGCGTGCGGGAGATTTTGCAGCCACGCTGCCGGCAGATGACCGGCTAATGCATAGGCGAACGCGGTGCCTAGGAGCGCGGTGAGCAAGAAGAACGCAAACGTTCCGGAAAACGCGCGTGCGACGGCCCGCGATACGCGATCGGTGCTTTTCATCGCAAAGCGCAACGGTTCGATGGTGGCGATCATGTAGACGATGAGCGCGAGCATTGTGATGGTGGCGCCGATCTGCACGATGTTGACGCTCGTGCAGAAGAAGCCGACGAGCAGCAGCGCGACGCCGGCGGCAAAGAAAAGCGTGCACGCGCGCGCGACGGGACGGCTCTTCCAAGGCGCGTCGAGAAACTCGGGAACGGCGTGCAGCAGCACGGAGAGCGCGATGAGCGAGATCCAGCCGAGCGCCACGATATGCAGCCAGCCGAAGGTGAGAAACGACGGTCCGAACGAGCCGCCGCGCGCTATCTCAAAAAGCGCGATCCACGAGAGACCAAACGAAAGGATGCCCAACGCGAAGGGAAATGGAGGTATCCATCCGCGCATCACTTCTTGCGGAAGTATTCGGCGTTGATTTCGACGTAGGGTTCCCACTTCGTGGGCACGTCGGCCTCGGCATAGATCGCTTCGACTGGACAGGCGGAGACGCAGGCGCCGCAATCGATGCAGACGTCCGGATCGATATAGAGCATTTCGTCGCTGTCTTCACCGTGGATGCAGTCAACTGGGCAGACGTCGACGCACGACTTGTCTTTGGTCCCGATGCAGGGTTCGGTTATTACGTAGGGCATGAGAAGAGCATAGCAATGTTAGAGACGCGCGACACCGGCAAAGGACGGTCAATTGACGTACGGGCGCTGCCCGCGCGCGAACGTCATCCGCGGATCTTTGCGGAGTTCGACGCCTTGGCCGACGGTCACGAGTTGCTGCTGACGACCGATCACGAGCCGCGGCCCCTGCGCGGCGAGTTCGAGCAGAAGCGGGCCGGGGAGTACCTCTGGCAGCAGCGCTGCATCGGTCACCGGCATTGGGAAGCCGCCATCCGCAAGCTGCCTCGCATTGAAAGTGCGAATGACGCGGCCGAATTGATCCGCCGCAGCGGCACGTTTGCCGGCACCTCGGACGCGTCGATCGAACTGCTGGCGCATCACGCGCGAGTGGCGCGCGTGCGGCGTAACCGCGCGGTCGTGGAGCAAGGAATCTTCTGGCCGTACCTGGGTATCGTCGTGTCGGGTACCGTGCAGGCGGTGCTGGTGACACCCGACGGACGCGAGCTCGCGATGTACGAAGTATTCGCCGGCGACACGTTCGGCGCGCCGGCGCTCTCCGATGGCGGCAGTTCGCCGCTGCGATACGTCGCGCGCACCGAACGCACCCGCGTCGTTTTACTGCCAGTCGACGCCGTGCGCGAAGTGATGCGCCGCGATGCGAACGTATCCAACGCGATCGGCGCGCTATGCGGGCAGCGCGTGCGCACCATTTTGGAGCGCTTCTCGGCACACGCCGCGCAGCCGATCGCCGCGCGCGTTGCATATGCGCTGTTGGCGTATGCGTCGCCCGAACCGGGTCTTACTACCGCGCTACCGGCACTTTCGCAGATGCGCCAAGTTGAGTTTGCGGTAGCGGCGGGAACGGGCAAAGACATCGTGTACCGCGCCATCGCCGAACTTGAGGACGCGGGCGCGCTCGCGCGCGAAGACGGCAAGATCGTACGGCTCGACCGCGATAAACTCACGGCCTTTGCCGACGTATTGAAATACTAAACGCTTAGCGTCTGCGGGTACGGGAGCGAAAAACGACGCGGGGTTTCGGGGCTTCGGTACTGGCTTCCGGGAAAAGCGGGTTGACCGAGCGATCCAAACGCTTTCCGAGGATGCCTTCGATGCGCCGGATCAATGGCTCTTCGTCCGCCGAGACGAACGTGATGGCGTCGCCGGTCGCCTGCGCGCGAGCCGTGCGGCCGACGCGATGGACGTAGTCTTCGGGCGCCATCGGCACGTCGTAGTTCACGACGTGACCGAGCTGCGCGATATCGATGCCGCGAGCGGCGATGTCGGTGGCAACCAGGACGCGGCTTTTGCCGCGCTTGAGACTTTCGAGCGCGCGGGTGCGCTGCGCTTGCGAACGGTCGCCGTGAATGAGCGCAACCGAAATCTTCGAGCGTTCGAGTGCTACGGCTAAACGATTCGCGCGCGCCTTGGTGCGCGTGAATGCGATCGCGGAGTAGATCGAGTTGTCTTTGAGCAGCTCGAGCAGCAGCGCCGTTTTGTGTTCGGTGGGCACGGCATAGAGCGTTTGCGTAAGCGTATCGACATTTCTTGCTTGCAGCGCGAGTTCGACGCGCACGGGGTCTACCAAGATGTCGCGCACGAGGCCGTTGATGGCGGGGGGCATCGTGGCAGAGAAGAAGAGCGTCTGCTCGACGTTGGGAAAACGTTCGAGAATCTTGCGCACGATCGGCAGAAAGCCGATGTCGAGCATACGGTCCGCTTCGTCGAGCACGACCGTTTTAATGTTTGTGAGCTTGGCTTTGCCGCTCTGCATGTGATCGTATAGACGTCCCGGCGTGGCGACGATGATTTCGACACCGCTTTTCAACGCGGCGATCTGCGGGCCGGCGCCGACGCCGCCGTACACTGCAGCAACGCGAACCTTCGTGTACTTTGCAAACCATTTGAGGTGCGTCGTTATTTGCTCGGCAAGTTCGCGAGTAGGCGCAAGAATGAGCGCTTGCGTGGTGCCGAGTTCGCCTGCGTCGAGCGCGTTGACGATCGGCAGCCCAAAGGCTGCGGATTTGCCGCTGCCGGTTTCGGCGCTGGCGAGCACGTCCCGCCCCTCGAGGGCGGGCGGGATCGCCAACTCTTGAATGGGTGTGGGCTGTGTGAATTTGAGATCGGTCAGGGCGCGCAGCAGCGCTGGCCGCAGCCCGAGTTCTTGAAATGTAGGGATGGTGTTTCTCTTTCGGGTGTGCGCAAGTCGATCGCATCCGAAAGATCGCGCATGTGGGGGGTATGGGCCACTATCGCACGGCAGGGCCCCCCTTGTCTACGACCTTTAACCCGCGAGCATGTATGAAAGCTAGCTAGCACAAGCTAGCCGGCTTCGGCACAGAACTGACGTCGACGCGCGTGTTAATGCGCCTACCGCACCGCTAGATATGCCGGGCAAGCCAGGCGCGAAAACGTGTTTCTTGTGCGGAATCGCACATACGCTGGGCACGGTTTAAGATACTATCAAAAATTCGCCGGCACCCCGCCGGAGAAGACCTCTTCTATGAATGCACCCGGGCGGTAGACGTGATCCGTACCCATCCGATACGAATATGAGAAACTGCTGACGCATACGAACACTGACTCGCTTCCTTGGTACATCAT
>CAJDWF010000040.1_pt1 | contig 13376 bp, 11 predicted proteins | sample 7391541 | NCBI WGS metagenome assembly CAJDWF01 (sample SAMEA7055727, study PRJEB34461) | soil metagenome | biome: terrestrial ecosystem; feature: Peninsula; material: soil | place: Antarctica | collected 2016
CCGCTACGCTCGTCCCAATGATGCAGCACGACGGTGCCGAAGACTTCCGACCCCGCCTCACTCGAATAGAACTTCTCTACGGCCCCCGTCGCCTTGATGATCAAGGTGCACTTGGGAGCGCCGAGCGTACTCCCGGCCGCCATCTCTCCGTCGGCGATTTCGTAGGTGGAAATCTGTTCTCCGGAGCCCGATATCTTGGCGATCACAGGCTTCCGGATTTCTTCGTCATGCCGCCGTCGATGACGTACGAAGCACCCGTAATATACGCCGCCGCGTCGGAGGCGAGAAACGTGCAGAGTCCGGCAATCTCCTCAGGTTTAGCCATACGATGCAGTGGAATCTCGCCGAGCAGTTTTTCGTATTCGTCGGTATTTTTCTTTAGCTTGGCATCCATCGGCGTGTCCACCGCTCCCGGACAGACATTGTTCACCGTAATGCCGTATTGTGCCAGTTCGACGGCGATCGTACGCATCAGCATGCGCACGCCGCCTTTCGCCGCACAGTACGGTGCGTTTGTAGGCATCGTCATCTCTTCGTGTACCGACGAGATATTGACGATCCGGCCACCGCGCTTTTGCTTAACCATCTGCTTTGCGGCGCTCTGAGAGCACAGCCATACCCCCGTTAAATCGACGGCGATGACTTTATTCCACACGTCGAACGGCATATCGAGAAACGGGTGCTTCTCTTCCATGCCCGCATTGTTAATCATCACGTCAACGCCTCCGAATCGCCCGACCGCGTGTGCGATGAGTTCGTCCACTTCGTCCGGTTTACTGACGTCGGCGGCAAAGCACGTCGCGCCCGAGCCGAGATTCTCGATCTCGTCAACGACGGCTTTGGCCGGGCCTTCCTCGCCGAAGTAGTCGATCACCACGTTCGCTCCTTCGCGTGCGCATGCGATTGCTATAGCCTTACCGATGCCCGTATCGCCACCGGTAATGACGGCCGTCTTATTGACTAAGTTCATGGGCCTCCTCAAACGATGTATCGCCGCCGCCTGCGGCGGGCAGACGCGCGATATCTGGTGGGAACGCCATCCCCAGCGTCCAATTCGTCGCGACCCGCGCTTTATTGCTCCATCCGGGCAAACGTCCTAAATAGTAGACGCGCCAAAGAGCCCAGGCCGGAGCGCCCGAGATCATATGGCCCCCAGGCAAGAGCGCTAGCCCCTGACGATCGCCGAGTGAGGCCATCTGCCCCAGCTCGCGATATCGAAAATTTTTGGTCGGTTCGCCGGCAAGCGATGCCAAAAGGTTGCCCGCCGCCACCGGGCCCTCACGAATTGCGTTTTGCGCGAGAGGTGCGTACGTGCCTCCCTTCGGCTTTGGCACGGCGGCGCAGTCGCCCAGCGCCCACACGTGCGGCATCCCCTTCGCGCAGAGATCACCCTCGACCTCAATAGCTCCGTGTTGGTTCGTCTGCAGTCCAAACTGATTTCCCAGCGGCGACGGTATGGTTCCAGCGGACCATACGACGGTTCGACTATCGAAACGCGTGCCGCTCTCCATCGTCACGCCATCGGCGTCCGCGCTTTCCACGTCGTCGCCAAGGTGCAATCGTACGCCACGCCCTCTCAACGAGGCCGCCGCCCGTTTGCCGAATTTCGGCGGCAGATGTGCCAGTAAAGATTTCCCGCCTTCAACGAGCACGCATTCGATACTCGACCCTTCGAGTTTGGGATAGTAACGAACGATCGATTTCAGGAAACCCAACAGCTCGCCCGTCGCTTCCACGCCGGTAAATCCGCCTCCAACGACGACGAACCGCAAGAAGCGATCGCGTTCCACGCGATCGCGCGTTTCGGCAGCCACTTCGAGCATACCGAGGACGTGGCTGTGGATCTTCGAAGCGTCCTCAATCGCCTTTAGCGGCAATGTGTGCTCGGCAACACCACGCACGCCGAAGTCCGATGTCGTCGAGCCTAACGCGACGACGAGTTCGTCGTATTCGATCGTCTTGGATTCGCGCGTGAGGGGATGGCGGACCGTCACCGTGCGCGCCGCGACATCTGCCGACGTCGCCTCGCCCAGCTCGAAGCGCGCATGTCGGAACATCGCCCGCAAAGGCCGTGCGATGTTACGCGTTTCGATACTTCCGCTGGCAACTTCAGGCAGCATCGGCGTGAAAAGCATGAAGTTTTCTCGGTTGATGAGGGTAACCGATGTGCGTTCGGCGTGCGGGTCCAGTCGCTCGAGCTCGCGTACGCACGATACGCCGCCGAATCCTCCGCCTAAGACGACGACACGTGCGGCCATCGCTAGCGCCTCCGCAGCAGCATCGCGCCAACGCACAATGCGACTATTCCGGTGACGGCCAGGATCGCGGTGCCTGCTGCGGCTGCTTTGCGCGATTCGGCTCGAGGATCGGGCATATAACGCAGCTCTGGAAACGTATCCTCACGATGCTCGCCGGCACGCCGCTCGTCGATTGCCATCTTCATAACCTGTGCCGGGTGAAGCGCTTGCCGTCCCGTCGTTTGCGACACCTGCTCGCGACAACTGAAGCCATCGGCCACGATCAGTGTGGTGTCGTCGGTCTTGCGCACCGTCGGCAAGAGCACGCGTTCGCCAACCGCGATCGACACGTCGTAGTGCTCCTTTTCGAATCCGAACGCCCCTGCCATGCCGCAGCAACCGGTGTCGGGGCGTTCGCACTCTAGGCCCATCGCGTCGAGCAGATCGCGCTCGGGATCGCGTTTGAGAACGGCCTTATGGTGACAGTGCGCGTGCACGACGGCCTTGCGATGCAACTCGGGCGGCTTGTAGTCGGGCGCCTTTTCCGCTAAAAACTCCGAGAGTAGGAACGTCTGGCTTTGCAGACGCTTTGCGTCCTCGTTGTCGCCAAGCAAGTTCGTCATTTCGTCGCGAAAGATCGAGACGCAGCTGGGCTCCAAGCCAACAACGCAGATGCCATCGCGAATCTGCGGACGTAGCGCATCGAGTATCTGCTCGAGCAGACGTCTCGCCAAACCGAGCATCCCAAAGTCGTACAGCGGACGTCCACAGCAGAGTGCGACGCTGGGAATCGTGACGCGGAACCCGGCATCTTCGAGTACTTCGACTGCGGCCTGCGCGGTGGTTGGGTGGAAGTTGTTGTTCCAGGTATCCGGCCACAGAATGACCGCTCCGCGAGCCGCTTCAGTCTTGGGAACCGGACGCTTTAAAAACCATTCGCGAAATGTCTGCGGCGCAAAGATCGGAATGCGCCGCTGCGGCGCTACGCCAGCGACGGCCTTCGCAACGTCGCGCAAAACCGGCGTCTGAGCGAAGACGTTCACGATCTTGGGAGCCAGGGCAGCAAGTTTCGCCCACCAATACATCAAGCCGAAGGCGTACGCGCCGATGGGGCGCCGCCTACCTTCGTAATAGTGCGAGAGAAATTCGGCTTTATACGTAGCCATGTCCACGTTGACCGGACATTCGCCCTTACAACCTTTGCAAGCCAGACAGAGGTCGAGGGCGTCCTTGACCGCCTCGTCGCGCCAGCCATCGCGCATGGGATCGCCTTGCAGCATTTCGAAGAGCAATCGCGCACGACCGCGCGTCGAGTATTTCTCTTCCTTCGTGACCATGTAGCTAGGACACATCGTCCCGGCATCATGCTTGCGGCACTTCCCCGTGCCCACACAGCGATTGGCCGCATAGGCGAAGCTTCCACGATCTTCGGGAAATGTGAAGTTCGTTTGGGTCTGTTTGGGCTCGTACGTCGTACCCCAACGCAAATTTTCATCGAGCTTATACGGATGCACGACCTTGCCGGGGTTCATCTTGTTCTGTGGATCCCAAAGCGCTTTGAATTCGCCGAACGCCCGCACGAGATCGTCGCCGTACATAATCGGCAACAGCTCCCCGCGAGCTTGACCGTCGCCGTGCTCTCCCGAAAGCGATCCGCCGTGCTTCACGCACAGGTGCGCGGCCTTCGTCACGAATGCGCGATATTTGGCAATGCCTTCCGCAGTATACAGATCGAAGTCGATGCTGCAGTGAAGGCAACCCTGACCAAAATGACCGTAGAGTGACGCTTGGTAATTGTACTCAGTTAGAAGCTTCTGAAATGCGCGCAGATAATCGCCAAGTTGCTCCGGCGCGACGGCCGAGTCTTCCCATCCAGGGTAAAAATCGGGTAAGCCGGGGATCTTCGAAGTCGAACCGAGGCCCGATTCTCGAACCTCCCAGAGTTGTTGCTCTTCCTTCTTGTCGTCGAAGATTTTGCTGCTAGGTGCGTTGGGCTTCGCTTTGAAGGCCTCAACGAGTCCTTCGGCCTTTTCATGTGCGGCGCGTTTGTCATCTGCACCGAACTCGACGATCAGCCACGATTTCCCATCGGGAAACATAGCGCGGCTCTTCGTGGACATACCTTTATCGTGCATGTAATCGAACATGCTTTGGTCCAATCCCTCGAGCGCAATCGGGCCGTGTTCGTTGCAGAAAGGGACGTTATCCGCTGCCGTTGCGATGTCGGGAAAGCCGAAAACGGCAAGCACGCGACACGGAGGACTGGGCACCAGTCTGCATCCGGCCTCCAATATCGTAATGCACGTGCCTTCGGTTCCCACCAAAGCGCGCGCCACATTGAAGCCGTTTTCCGGAAGGAGTTCGTTGATCGGATAGCCGGAAACGCGACGTGGAATATCCGGAAATATTGTGCGGATTTTCTCGGCGTAGGTATCGCGCAGGGCTTTGAGGCCGGCGTAGATCTCGCCCTTGCGACCGCCTTCCGCAATATAGCGTTCCAGCTCGTCGTCGCTCGTAGCCCCTACGCGCATACGGAGTCCGTCGTACGTTAGGATTTCCAGCCAATCGATATTCTCTTCGACCTTGCCGGCCATTTGCGCGTGCATCCCGCACGAGTTGTTTCCAATCATCCCACCGAGCGTATTACGATTATGCGTGGCCGGATCCGGGCCAAACGTCAAACCACGCTCTTCGGCAGCATCGCGCAGATCGTCGAGAACGCATCCAGGCTGAACGCTCGCAACCTTCGCGTTCCAATCGATATCGATGACGCGGTTCATATGGGTGGAGAAATCCATAACGATCGCAGCGTTGCACGTGGAGCCCGCCAAATCGGTGCCGCCTCCGCGCGAGAGAATCGGAACTCCAAACTTGCGCGCCGCCGCGATGACCTGTTCGACATCCTCGGAGTCCTTCGGCAACACCACACCGATCGGAACCTGCCGATAGTTCGAAGCGTCGGTAGCGTACATAGCCCGGCTGCCAGCGTCAAAACGCACCTCTCCGCGCACGCTCTTGCGCAGCGCCGCCTCAAGACCGGCCACGTCTACCTCGTCGAGTACTTCGATCATATCGTCTCCTTAAATGGCATAGCGCTCGGCATCTGCGCGTTTGAGTTCCAAGCCGATGCCAGGCCGCGCCGGATCCGGCGTCATCACTCCGCGCGCCGCTCCCATCGCGCCGTCAAACAGCATCTGTTCGATACGAACGTGATCGAAAAAATATTCGATATGGCGCAGTTGTTTGCAGGCCATCGCAGCATGGAGATGCAGGTGGGGGGCGCAGTGTGTAGAGAGCGGCATCATCTTCGTTTGGCAGAGGCCATCAACCGCCAGTAAGCCGCTGAAGCCGCCGCACCGCGTCGCGTCGGCCTGCAGCACGTCCACACAGCCGGCATCGAGCATCCGCGCGAACTCGTAGAGCCCATAACCGTACTCTCCGGATGAAATTTCCATCCCCGCGGGCGCACGGTCGCGAAGCAGGCGCGTCCCTTCATAGTCTTCGCGAAACACCGGTTCCTCGAACCACGTCACGTTCCGCTCCGCGAACTGCAGCGCCAGTGCCAATGCTTGCTTGCGCGAGTATGCGCCGTTGGCGTCCACAAACAGGCCGCAGGAATCGCCGATCGCGCGGCGCGCCGCATCGACGCGTGCCCCATCGTCCTGCGGTACGCGTCCGACTTTCATCTTGACGTTCGCGATGCCGTCGTTCGCCCAGCCCCGCAGTTGTTCGCACAGTGCGGCCACGTCGTATGAGGTAAAGCCGCCGCTGCCGTAGACGGGAACATTCGCGCGCGCCGCGCCGAGCAATACGTATACAGGCACCCCCAGCATCTTGGCTTTGAGATCCCACAAAGCAACGTCAACGGCCGACACTGCCATTGACGTAATGCCGTCGCGGCCCAGATTGCGCGTAACGGCGTACATGTCGTGCCAGCGCGCAGCCGTCTGCAGCGCGTCTTTCCCGAGCAGTTCGTCGCGCAACATGCCTGCGATTAGCTTCGCGGTTGCTTCATCCGCATAGGTGAAGCCGAGCCCGGTCGAACCGCCGGCGCTCACCCACACGCATACCAATGTCGTCGCATCCCACTTCAACGTGCCGTCGGACTCCGGCGTTTTCGTAGGAATGCGGTATGCTCGAACCTCGATCGCGTCGATCGGGCAATCGGCGCGCCGCACGGCAGTAGCGCTCATCTATTTCTCGCTTTTATGCGGAAGCACACTCGCGAGCATGGCCTTGATCGTGTCCTTAATGATGCCGCCCTCGTCGGGATCGCCCTTACGCAGCGCCGAGAATAAGTTATGCGCTTCTTCTAACGAAATGTGCGGTGGCAACTGGGCGACGTTCGGATCGACCACAACGTCGAAGACCACGGGACGGTCTGCCGAAAGCGCGCGATCCCACGCAGGGCCAATCTCCTCAGACTTTTCCACGCGTATGCCTTCGAGCCCGATGGACTGCGCGTACTTCGCATAATCGAACGTCGGGAGCACCTGCGAGGCGTCAAACTTGGGGTTGCCGGATTCCGTACGCATCTCCCACGAGACCTGATTGAGATCGGAATTGTTGAGCACCAGAAAAATCAGGCGCGGGTCGGACCAAGTCTTCCAATACTTCTTAACGGTCAATAGTTCGGCGAGTCCATTCATCTGCATGGCGCCGTCGCCGACGCATGCCACTACGGTGCGCTCGGGGAATGCGAACTTTGCGGATATCGCATACGGGACCGCCGAGCCCATCGTCGCTAGACTGCCTGAGAGTGACGACTTCATGCCGCGCCGCATCTGAATGTTGCGAGCAAACCAGTTGGTCGGCGTGCCCGCATCGCCGGTGAGGATGGCGTTATCGGGCAGGCGGGTGTTGAGTTCCCAGAAGACCAACTGCGGATTGATCAAGTCGCCTTTCACGTGGCAACGCGCACTTTCGTCCTCGTGCCAGCGCTGCTTACTCTTCGCGAGCTTCTCACGCAAGGCCGTGTCGGTATTCTGTTTAAGCAGCGGCAAGAGTGCGCTTAGCGTTTCGCGACTGTCGCCGATCAGGTTCACTTCGGTTGGGTACCGCAAGCCGACGTTGCGCGGATCGATGTCGATCTGAACTCCGCGCGCATCGCCCGGCTTCGGCAAAAACTCCGAGTACGGATAACACGTGCCGACCATCAACAATGTATCGCACTCGTTCATCATGTCATAGCTGGGGCGTGTCCCGAGCAGGCCCAGCGTACCGGTGACGTATGGCAAATCGTCGGGAACCACGTACTTACCCAGCAGCGCCTTCGCGATGCCCGCCCCCAAGCGATCCGCGACGGCGACGATCTCGTCCGTTGCGTTTGCAGCACCCTGGCCCACCAGCATCGCGACTCGCTTGCCCGCGTTGAGCACGTCTGCGGCCCGCCCAAGGTCGCTCGGTGTGGGCACGACCACCGGTGCGCTGTAGCCGACGCTGCTGCTCATCATATTGTGCGCGTGCGGAGGATTGGCAACGGCATCGAGTTCCTGGACATCCTTCGGGACGATGACGCACGTGACGCAACGCATGCCCTTCGCAGTGCGCACCGCACGATCGATGACGTGGCGCAACGCTGCGGGGCTAGAGACCGTATAGGTGTACTCCGAAACGTCTTGCATCAGCACTTGCAGGTCGACTTCCTGTTGATACGAGCCACCCAATGCCGAGGCCGCCGCTTGCCCCACGATGGCCACCACGGGAACGTGATCCATCTTTGCATCGTATAATCCGTTGAGCAGATGGACCGCGCCTGGGCCCGACGTGGCTAGACAAATGCCAACCTCACCCGTGAACTTTGCGTGCGCGCACGCCATGAACGCGGCCATCTCTTCGTGGCGCACCTGGATGAACTCCAGCTTATCGCCGATGCGGTCAAACGCGCCCATGATGCCGTTGATGCCGTCGCCCGGATATCCGTAGATTCGGTAGAAGCCCCAATCCACCAAACGTTGAAGCAAAAAATCGCTCGTGGTCATGTAAGGTCCAATCTGAAGCAGAGGGGTCGATATCGTACATACCCGATTGCGGCATACGTTAAAGGTGCGCGATAAAGGCGCGCGATGGATCACGCTTGGCCAAGGCAACCGTACGGCTACCTCTGCTAGTCTGTCGTGCCGATGCGGCGGCACAGCAGTACGAGGAGTCCAATCCCAAACACCCAGCCGATGAATCCTTCCGCAACCGGACCGATGTTGGCGAGCTGCAGGCCGCCGGGATTGTTTGCATAGCTCTGTTTCTGCAGCAGCCCGACGTACGTCACGATATCGTCGGCATCTCGCTGGTTGATGACATCCATGCCGAACGCCGGCATGACGCCCGGCCCAATGCGTATCGCCTCGGCAATTTGCTGCGGAGCCGTCGACATAAGCGAGGGCGCGACTTCCGACGCACCGACCGAAGCGCCGTGCGCGGTAACGCCGTGGCAGGCCTGACAGTTCTGAGCAAACAGATCGCGTCCGCGCGCCGCGTTGCCGGTCGCCACGATCGGAAGCGCGGCGGCGCCGTGTCCCACCGACGTGACGTAGTTTACCAGAGAGCGAATCTGCGCGTCATCGAACTGCGGCGACTGCTGCAACTGCTGCCCGCCCGGTATCGCTGCCGGCATTCGGCCCGTGCGAAGCATGAAGTCCACATCGGCGGCGCTTTTCCCGTACAGGGGCGGAGCATCGGCCGATCCCTGAAGATGAACTCCGTGACACGAACTGCAGCGCGTATTGAAGAGTTGTTCTCCCGTCGGGCTCGTAGCCGAGGACGACGCGGCACGTGCGGATCCCGCGAAGATCGTGCACAGAGCGAGCGCTCCGGCAAACAACAGCGTACGCGCCCTCATGCCGTCACCTCACATCGCTCGCGCGCGGCCCATACGCCTGCCGTTACCATAAAGGCGGCGAAGAGAATCATGCCGCCGCCGATCCACATGATCTCGCCGCCCGCGCGTTGATCATTCATGGTCTGCACGAACGTGCGGCCGAGGTCGTAGTGCGGATAGAGGACGCGGCCGGCCGCATAGACCGCGAGGCCCAGGAACGCGCCCTGTGGTATCGCGAGAAAAAGATAGAGCATGCGCGTCGGGAATGCGAGCGGATGCGGCGTGTATCCCACCTGTACCACCGCCATCCAAAAGAGCATCGCGGCCCAAAAGAACATGCCGTGCTCCGTAACGTGAATCCACTCGTGCTCGAGCGCCGCCTCGTAGAGCGGCGAAAAATGCGTTGCCCACAGCACCACAACCAGCGCACACCATCCAGTCACCGGCGCGAAGATGGCGTGCATCGCGGGGCGCTGTAGCGCGCGTCCGATCGCACGCGAGATGCGCGCCGGCGGTAGACTGACGCTCAGGAGCAGCGGAGCTCCAAGCAGCAGCAGAGGCGGACCGACGAACGTGAGCACGATATGCTGCACCATGTGCGCCGCCAGCGATCCATCCGCCGCCGCGTCTGCCAGCGGTAACAATACGCCGACCGTCAACACGACGCCGAGCACGAAGTACACGATCCGCCCATATGTGTATCGACGCTGTGGAAACCGCTCGCCATACACGCGCACCGCCCATAAGTAGGCACCTATCGTGCAGACACCCAGAATCACGGCGATCACGGAAGACGCTCCTCATCGAAGCCGCCGTCCGCATTCCTGCGCAGGCGCACGCGCGGCGCTTGATGAACGCCTCCGCGCTTCCGCAAATCGTTCGTCAACGCGTACGCAATGGCGAACGCGACGAATGGTGCGACGATACAGAACCAGCGATAGACGTTGGTAAGCGTTTCGATGGAAACGTGCACGTAACGCGCTTGCACGTCGTCGCTGCCGGCAAGCGTGAGGCCAAGTGCCAGCACAAAGAGCGCGACGCCGAAGGCGGTGCGCCAGGGCACGTCACGCGGGCGATCGAGCAGGTGATGCGCGCCGCGGTCCTTCGTGAGCCCGCGTTCGATAAACGGCCATCCAAAGAGAATCACGAAAAGCACGAGCGGCAGCAGCAGCCCGGGGAAAAATGGCGACGGCACCAGATGCCCCCACAGATGCAGCGACCAGGGCCAACTAATGCGCAGCGCTCCGTCTAGCCAGCCAACGTACCAATCGGGCTGAGCGGGCGACGCGGCGCGATAGGGCACGTAGGGGCCGTACAGCCAGATAGGGTTGATCTGCACCAACGCGCCGAGCGCTGCCAGCACGCCGACCGTGCCGAATCCGAGCGCCGCCGATTTCGCCGCGTAGTTCGGGAAGAGCGGCGACCCGACCACGTTGCCCTCGGTTTTGTCGGGACCGCGGAACTGCGTATGCTTCTGTCGCCACACGATCGCTAAATGCGCGCCAATCGCGCCCGCAATAATTGCCGGCAGTAAGAAGACGTGCACGGCAAAGAGACGCTGCAGCATCTGCGGACCAGGGAATGTCCCCCCCAGCAGTAGCGACGACAACCATGTTCCTACGAGCGGAATGGAGAGCAGCACGGAATCCGCGATGCGCAGTCCGATGCCGCTGAGGAGATCGTCGGGCAGCGAGTATCCAGTGAAGCCTTCACCAATCGCCAAAATAAAGAGCGCAACGCCGATCAGCCAGTTCAGTTCTCGCGGATTGCGAAAGGCCGCAGTAAAGAACACGCGCCCCATGTGCACCACGATTCCGGCGACAAAGACCACGGCTGCCCAATGATGAATTTGCCGTATCAGCAGTCCCGCATTAACGACGAAGCTCAAATGCAGCGCGGATGCGTATGCGGCGGACATCGTGACACCATCGAGCAACCGATATACTCCATGATACGTTACGGTTGTCGGCGATGGATCGAAGTTGAGCGCAAGAAACGTGCCGGTCGCCAGCAGAACGAGAAAACAGTACAGGTTGATCTCGCCGAGCATGAATGACCAATGGTCGGGAAACGCCTTGCGCAGCGCATGCTTCATGAAATGCGCCGTCCCCAACCGATCGTCCAGCCACAATACAATGCCGCGTATCACATCACGTCATCCACGTTCCCAGAAGCCTGGGCCGACCGGCACTGGGAAATCGCCTTTTGCGCGCAGATAGCCGTCGGAGCTTACTTCGATCGGCAGTTGCGGTAACGCGTGATCGGCCGGACCCGAGATCACTTTGCCCGCATCGACGACGTCAAAAATAGACTGATGACAAGGGCACATCAGTTCGTGTTCTTTCGCGCGATAGAGCGCGACCGGACAGCCGGCATGTGTGCAGATTTTCGAATACGCAACGTAACCGTCAACGCTCTGACCCAGCCCGTCGGGCAAGCGCACCAGCATGGTCTGCGATGAGGCGTCGCCGATCGCGCCTTCGGGAAATACCGTAACGACAGAGCCGACGTTCAGATCGCTTTCACGCACGGCGGTGCCATCTTCGCGCACCATGCGATCGCCGCGCTTCCACTTCGTCTTGAAGAGGGCGTTGCCGGGCGCGGGCCCGAGTGAGCGAAACGGGAAGATGGCTGCTAGACCGAAAACGCCCAACGCGCCAAGGAGCAGTTTAACCAGCATTCCGCTGCGCGTCACTTCGGCTTGCGCGCTTTGCGCCTCGGAAACCGCACCGCTGCGGTCGCTTGCGTCCGACGGATAGGTATCGCGTTCGTCAACGACGCGTTCGTCGCCGACAATCCAAAAAGCCCAGCCAAGCGCCGCGAGCAGAAATCCGCCCAGCGCTACCGCGAGCGCGACGCCTTCCCATTGGGTTCCCGCGCTGCGCGCGTAGGCGGTCATAAAACCGAGGCTTCCGAGAATCGCCAGCACCAACGCCGCCGCTATCGTTCGTTCTTTTACGCTCATCGTATCAGGTAAATCGACCCCCATATGCCGAGCCAGACCACAAATACAAAGTGCCAATAGTACGAGATGGCCTCCGCGCCCGCACGGTGGTTGACGCGCAGCGCTGGACTTCGCAAACCGAGATACATGCCGACCAGCAGGATCACGCCGACGATGACATGCAGCAGATGGAAGCCCGTCATGGTGTAATAGAGCGAACCGTACGCGCTCGACGAGATCGTAAACGTATTGCGGCTATAGCCATAAAGGCCGAGCGCGATGAACGCGACACCGCAAGCGATAGCCCCGAACAGCCAGCCGTGGGCGGCCTTCATGCGATTGCGGTCCAGCGCTCGCGTCATCAAGAGCGCCAGCATGCTCGAAAGGAACAGTAAGAACGTTCCAATAGACGAGTCGAGCATGTCCAGGTGCACCCCGGCAGGTGGCCACGTGCCAGCACCGAGCGCCTGGTTGCGCAGGTCGTAATATGCAGCGAACAACGCAGCGAAGAACATCAGTTCGCTCGCGAGAAAAATCACGACTCCGAAAACCAGCGGATGGGCGCGTATGGGAAAGCGCCGACGATCTCCATCGATCTTCGCTACAGTTCGGATGGCGGACACATGATTCGTGTACCCGCAAGGAAGGTGGGTATAACCCCGTCGAGATGCAATTGTTCGACCCCGCGACCGTGCAAGGTCAGACGATGCGAGGCGATTGGATTATCTTTATCCTCGCATCGATCGTCGTCGGCGTTATCGTGTATGCGTTGATTCTCATACCGCTGGTCTTATGGCGGCGGCGCTCGGAGGATCTTCCGCCACAATTTTCTCGCAACACCAAGCTCGAGATCATTTCGGTCATCATACCGCTGCTAATCGTCTGCGGTCTCTTTTATGTTACCTACGGCCGCGAAATGCGCGTGGACGCCCTCCAGGCGCGGCCTCCCTCCATCGTTGACGTCACGGCGTTTCGCTGGTCCTGGGAGTTCGACTACCCCGGCACCGGCATCAGCATCGTCGGGACGCCACAGCAGCCTCCACAGCTGGTGCTTCCCGATAGCGAGACCACGCAGATCGACCTGCGGACCGCCGACGTCAACCACTCGTTTTGGGTACCGGCGTTTCTCTTTAAACGCGACGCGATACCCGGCATGCTCAACCGCTTCGACCTTACGCCTACGCGCGCGGGTACGTTCCTTGGAGCCTGCACGCAGTTTTGCGGACTGGGCCACGCGCACATGACGTTCTCGGTGCGCGTGGTTCCGCAAGGCGAGTATCGTCGCTGGGTTTCGAGCGGCGGAAAGTTGGCACTATGATCGACTGGCTGACCGCGACCGATCACAAGAAAATCGGCATCCTGTATATCGTCTCGACGTTCG
>CAJDWF010000057.1_pt1 | contig 13010 bp, 15 predicted proteins | sample 7391541 | NCBI WGS metagenome assembly CAJDWF01 (sample SAMEA7055727, study PRJEB34461) | soil metagenome | biome: terrestrial ecosystem; feature: Peninsula; material: soil | place: Antarctica | collected 2016
GCTGCCCGAGTACGAAACCGGCGGCATGGATCTCGTGGTGGCCGGTACGGCCGACGCGGTGATGATGGTTGAAGGCGGCGCGAAGGAAATCAGCGAGGATGACCTCCTCGGTGCCGTGGAGTTCGCACACAAAGAGATCGGCAAGATCGTTGCCGCCATCGACAAGCTGGCCAAGAAAGTCGGCAAGAAGAAACGCGAGTTCCCCGTTCAAAAACCCAACGTCGAGCTGGAAAAGTGGGTTCGCAAGAACTTCGCCAAAGACGTTGCCAAAGCGATGCGCGTCACCGAAAAACAAGAGCGCGAGGCCGCGTTCTCGCTGCTCAAGCGCGACGCTGCGATCGAACGCTGCGGCAAGAAAGACGAAGAGATCCTCGCGTTGCTCCAAGCGGGCTCCAAGGATTTCGACAAAATCATCAAGGGGATGGAAGAAGAAGAACTGCGCACGATGGTCGTAGACGAAGGTCTGCGTCCCGACGGCCGCAAGCTCGACGAAATCCGCCCCATCTGGTCCAAGGTGCATTACGTACCGCGCGTTCACGGTTCGGCCGTGTTCACGCGCGGACAGACGCAGGCGTTCACGGCTGCAACGCTCGGCTCGATCAGCGATCATCAGCGCCTCGATGGCGTGGTGGCGCTCGAAGACAAGCGCTACATGCACTACTACAACTTCCCGCCGTACTCGGTCGGCGAGACGCGCCCCATGCGCGGTCCCGGCCGCCGCGAGATCGGCCACGGTTTCCTCGCGGAGCGCGCGTTAATACCGGTGCTGCCGCCCAAAGAAGAGTTCCCGTACACGCTACGCGTGATTTCGGAGATTCTCGAATCGAACGGCTCGTCGTCGATGGCGTCCGTGTGCGGAAGCACGCTCGCGCTCATGGATGCCGGCGTGCCGATTACCGATCACGTCGCGGGCGTCGCGATGGGCCTGATCATCAAGGGCGACGAGTACGCCATCCTCAGCGACATCCAGGGTCTCGAAGACGCGCTAGGCGAGATGGACTTCAAAGTCGCGGGCACCAAAAAGGGCATCACCGCGGTACAGATGGACATCAAGGTCACCGGCATCACGACCGACATCATGCGCGAAGCGATGGACGATGCGAAGAAAGCTCGCTTCTTCATCATCGACAAGCTCAAAGAGACGATCGCCAAGCCGAATAAAGAACTCTCCGCGTTCGCTCCGCGAATGATCGTCGTGCAGATCCCGATCGGCAAGATCAAAGACGTGATCGGGCCCGGCGGCAAGATGATCAACAAGATCATCGAGGAAAGCGGCGTCGACAAAATCGACATCGAGGACGACGGCAAGGTGTACATCACCGCAGTCGACGGCGTCTCTGGTGAAAAGGCGAAAGCCACGATCGAAGCGCTGACCAAAGATATCGAAGTCGGCACCGTCTACAAAGGCACCGTTGTGCGCATCATTCCGATCGGCGCGTTCGTACAGATCGCCCCGGGCAAAGACGGTTTGGTGCACATCAGCCAGCTCGCCAACGAACGCGTCGGCAAGGTGGAAGACGTGGTCAACCTCGGCGACGTGATCGACGTCAAAGTCATGGAAGTCGACGAACGCGGCCGCATCAACCTGTCGCGCAAAGCGCTGCTTCCGGGCGGCGGCTCCGACGACAACGGCGGAGGCGGCAACGAACGCCGTCCGTTCCGCGCTGCAGGCGCGCCATCGGGCGCACCGAGCGGCGGTCGTCCGCCGCGTCGCGGACCTCGCGAAGAAGAGTCGCAAATACTCGAAAGCGATGCACCCGCCGGCAACGATCTCGACGTCGGTGACGCCCTCCCGCGTCGCCCCCGCCGCGGCCGTCGCCGCGACTAACTCCCCGTCGAAAGACAACGAGGCCCGCAGCGATGCGGGCCTCGTCTTTTCTTGTCTTCGAAGAAACGTTACGTGCGGGGGCCGAAGCCTCGGTAGCCTTTTACGGGAATGAGCGTTACTTCCGACATGTCGTGGCCGACGAGCGGTAGGCGCTGTAGTTCGGTGCCGGCAGTTTCGACGTCGGGCGATTCGAGCATCAACACTGCGCCCAGCCCGTCCTCGCGCGTCCATGCATGCCGCACGAACGACTCCGCGTAGAGCCTGCGCAGCATCTCCGCCTCATCATCCAAGCGCGCCGCAAAATCCGCCTCCGGAAAATCCTCAACCCGCCGCCGAAGTATCGCCACAATTTGCATATCTTTGTCTTGGCGGCGCGACCCCTGCTGTCATCCTGAGCGGAGCGAACGAAGTGAGCGAAGTCGAAGGACCACCACGCAGCTCTCGGCCGCCACATGCATGACAAAGGGCGGCGGGGCGCCAATGCTGGAGCGATGCCTTTTGAGTCGCTTTCGGAGTTCGTGGATGCGCTTCGCAAAAACGGCGAACTGCGCGAGATCGATGCGCCCGTAGATCCGCGGCTGGAGATCGCCGAGATCACCGATCGCGTGGTCAAAGCGGGCGGCCCCGCACTGCTCTTCACGAACGTGCGCGGATCGAAGTTTCCCGTGCTCACCAATGCGTTCGGCACGCAGCGCCGAATGGCCGAAGCGCTCGATGCAGCCAAACTCGACGACGTAGCGGACCGCATTCGCAAAGTAATCGACATCACTCCGCCGGGCGAAGGCTTCTTCGAAAAGATCGGCGCGCTCAAAACGTTTGCGCCGCTGGCCAACGCGATACCACGGACCGTGCGCGAAGGCTCGTGCCAAGACGTCGTGATGCGCGAACCCGATCTCACGAAACTTCCGGTGCTCACCACGTGGCCGCTCGACGGCGGTCCGTTCATCACGCTGCCGCTCGTGATCACGCGCGATCCGCGCAACGGTCGCTACAACGTTGGCATGTACCGCATGCAAGTGTATAACGCGCGCGAAACCGGCATGCATTGGCAGCGCCACAAACACGGCCGCGCGCACGCCGATGCCTGGGGCGCAAAGATTCCGGTCGCCGTCGCCATCGGCGCGGATCCCGCGATTACGTACGCAGCCACCGCGCCGCTGCCGCCCGTCGTGGATGAATACGCGTTTGCGGGTCTGCTGCGCGGCAAACCGGTGAAGCTGGTGCGCTGCAAAACGATCGACATCAAAGTTCCGGCCGATGCGGAGTTCGTTCTCGAAGGTTACGTAGACAACGAAGATCTGCGCACCGAAGGCCCGTTCGGCGATCACACCGGTGTCTATAGCCTCGCCGATACGTATCCCACGTTTCACGTTACGTGCGTCACGCATCGCCGCCATCCAATCTATCCCGCCACCGTCGTCGGCAAACCGCCGCAGGAAGACGCGTGGATCGGCAAGGCCACCGAACGCATCTTCTTGCCGCTGCTGCAGATGGTGCTGCCCGAAGTTGTCGACATGAATCTTCCAGTCGAGGGCGGCTTTCACAACCTCGCGATCGTGTCCATTAAGAAGCAGTATCCCGGTCACGCGAAAAAAGTGATGAACGCGCTGTGGGGCCTCGGGCACATGATGATGCTCACGCGCCTGCTGGTGATCGTGGATGCCGACGTCAACGTACAGAATCCACGCGAAGTCGCGTGGTTCGTGCTCAACAACCTCGCGCCGGATCGCGACATCGTTACGATGCCCGGTCCCGTCGACGACTTAGATCACGGTTCGTATACCGTCGCATACGGCACCAAGCTCGGCATCGACGCCACGCGCAAGACGCCCGCCGAAGGCTACACGCGCGAATGGCCGCCCGACATCGTGATGGATGCGGCCACGTGCGCGACCGTCGATAAACGCTGGCGTGAATACGGCCTCGATCGTATCGCAAGCATGTTGCAGCCCGATGTGTGGAGCGGTCAGGGGCGTTGAACAGGTTCCGGCTCTTCCTCAAAGAGATTCGTGTCTCGCACACGTTTTTCGCACTGCCCTTTGCCTATACGGGTGCCGTCTTTGCCGCGCGCGGCTTCCCATCGTGGTGGGCGCTCCTATGGATCACCCTTGCGGTGCTGGGCGCGCGCACGGCCGCGATGGCGGCAAATCGTTATTTCGATCGTGAGATCGATGCGAAGAATCCGCGCACCGCGCGGCGCGCGCTAGTGACCGGCACGCTTTCACCTGCGACGATGCTGTGGGCGGTGCTCTTCGGTTTAGCGCTGTTGCTGGTGGCCGCATGGCAGCTCAATCCGCTATGCGTCAAGCTGCTCCCGATCGCAGCCATCGGCGTGCTGTTGTATCCGCTGTGCAAACGCTTCACCTGGTTCACGCACTTCGTGCTCGGCGCGGTTGACGGACTCGCGCCGTTGGGCGCGTTTATCGGTGTTGCGGGGATGATCTCGTGGCCGATCGTCGCAGTTTTTCTAGCCGTAACCGTGTGGGTAGCGGGCTTCGACATCGCATACGCGCTGATGGATCTGGCGACCGATACCGAGCAAGGCATCGCTTCGATGCCCGCGCGCTTTGGCGCGGCGACGGGACGCGTGCTGCCGGTCGTGCTGCACGGCGTGATGCTGCTGCTACTAGCGATTGCGGGTTTTTCCGCGCAGGCGGGCCCGGTGTACTATCTTGGCATTCTCGCCGCTGCGGCGCTCATATGGTATGAAAACCGCTCGTATGCGAGGGCCGAGAACGTTTTCGTACTCAACGAACGTATCTTCATCGCGAACATGATTTTCTCGGTGGTCTTTCTTGCAACCACGCTCGCTTCGTTCGCACTCGGGAGATAACGATGCGTAGATCTGCGTTCATCGGCGGCGCGGCCGCGCTGGCCGCCGCAGGGCCGCTCGTGGCGCGCGCGCAGACGATACCCGGTACCAACTACGTGCAGCAACTCAACCTCGCGGTCAGCCTGCCGTTAAGCGGACCGTACGAGCCGTACGGCCATCAAATCGCGACCGGCGCCCGCGCCGCCGTGGACGAGAACAACATGTACGCCGCACCGCTCGAGCGCGTGTTCGCGGTGCGCGAGCTCGATGACGAAGGCACGCTGGCGATTGCTATGAGCAACATCGACATCGCGACGGCCGATCCATCGGTGGTCGCGATGATCGGCAACTTCAACGCCGACGTCATCGTCGGCGCGCTGCCGCAGTACGCCAGCGTCGGCATGCCGCTCATCGTTCCCGCCACCACCAGCGACAGCGTCACGCAGCAGAACTACCGCAACGTCTTCCGCCTGCCGCCGGGCGATTCGGTTGCCGGAGGATTGTTTGCCGAAGCGGTGATGCCGCTCGTGAAACCGTCGTTTGCGTTAGCCGTTTCCGAGCACACCGACTACGGCACCGACATCTCGCGCGGCTTCGTGGATTCGGCCAAATCGAAAGCGCGCCGCGTCGATACGTACGCGTTGCCCGACTCGCCCGATTTCGTCGCCGCGGCGCAGACGATCGTCGCGATGCATCCCGACTACCTGTACCTCGGCGGAAAGCCTGCCACGATCGGCGCGCTCGTACCCGCATTGACCGCTGCCGGCTACAAAGGCGCGTTTGGCTTGTGCGATGCGTTTTTTTCCGATGCAACGATCAAACAATTCGGCAGCGCGTTCGAAGGAGCGTATGTAGCGGCGTCTACGCCGCCGCTGCAGCGCGTGCCGGCCGATTTCCATTTACTGGCCGATTACACACGCCAGTACGGTGCGATGACGCCGTTAGCGGCTTACGGCTACTCGGCCGCGCAGGTCGCGATCGCCGCCGTGAAGAGCACCTCGGCCACTACGCGCTTTGCAACGTTGACGGCGCTGGAGCGCGGCACAACGTTTACCACGCTCCTGGGGCCCATGTCATTCGACTTCAACGGCAATCAGCTTCAGCCGAACATCTACTTGTACACGATCGGGGGCGGAAGCTTTACCTTTCGCCAGGCCGCGCGCCCGTCGTCGTTCGTCCTTTAACGTAGAGGCGATGGGGCGCGCTCGGCGGCCCCGGCATCGCGCGCTCTTCGGTCTCTTCGATCGAAAAGTTGAAGTGCAAGCGCCACGTTCCCAACGTGATGCTGAACTGCGTTCCGATGATGTCCATGTCCTTATGCCTCCACGCGATTCCACTGCCAGAGTCCAGCAGCAAAATAGACGACCACGAGTACGATCAGCATGGCGATCCGCGTTTCGTGACTCGGCACGCTGAGCAGCGAGTGCTTGGCGCTGTTGATATTGAGGTAACCGATCGGATTGATGAAGTTTACCGCCGCCACAATGAAGTGGATTACGCGCAGCGGGACCGCGCTGTCGGGGAAGATACCGATCAAACTGAGGCCTGGCAGCAGAAGCGCCGCCGGCCACGCCAGACCCTGCACCGCACCGAGTCCGCGTTTGAGCGAAGACGTCGCGGCAAGATACATCGCGTACCACGCGATCGGACCCAGAAGCGCCAGCGCGGCTGTGAACGCCATGGACGATCCGACGACGAAATGAGGGCCCACAAAGAACATCCCTGCGGCCACGACGGTAATGATTGCCATAACTTGTACGGTCCACACTCCGCAGAGGTTTGCGAGAATCGCTTCGAACGCATAGCGAGTGCGCGACACCGGCTTCGTCCACACGACCTCCAGATGCTGCGCGTTCTCGCGAGCCAGTGGCCCGGCGAGTATCGTGGCGAAGATCAGACCGAAGATGAGCGCAATACCCATAACCGCGTCGAGCGGAATGGCGTTTTTGCCTATTTCAAAGTTGATGTTGCCAGTATTGTCCACGGCAACGAAACCGTGCACGCCCATGCTGAGGCGTACGATCGCTGCAAGGAGCAGGCCGGCCGCCAGCACGATCGCCGTGTTGCGCGCGCAGTAATATGAGCGAAGCCAAGATACGTAGGCCATGAACTTTAGGCTCCTTCCACCACGTCGGTGGTCTGCGTCTCCGGCGAGACGGCGTTGATGAAGATATCTTCGAGATTGAGATCCAGGACGCGCACGCCTTGCGCGCCGGCGGCACTCAACGAGGTCGCCAAACCATCGGCATCCGAGAGCGCGAGTATGCGCACGATGCGCCCCGCGCGATCCAGGCGCGCGACCCGCGCATCGCCGACGAGTCCGTTGAGTGGGGAGTTGTCGCCGGGCATCACGCCTTCGACAATCTTGCGATCGGCTTTGAGGTCGTCCACGCTGCCGTCGACCACCACGCGGCCATGCTGCAAGATGGCGATGCGCTCCGCGGCGCGTTCCACTTGACCGATCTGATGCGAGGAAAACACGACGGTACAGCCGCGCGCGGCCTGTTCTATGATGAGGTTGAGCACGGCGCGCTGGTTGATCGGATCCAAACCGCTGGTCGGCTCGTCAAGCACCAGAATGTCGCAGTCGCGCGAAAATGCCAACACGATCGCCGTCGCGGTTTTCATGCCCTTCGAGAGCGAGCGCACGCGTTTCTTCGGATTGAGATCGAACTGCTTGAGCAGCTCGGCTGCGCGCTGCGGGTTGAAATTCTTGAAGGCGCGGCGCGTCATCTCGACGTGTTGCGCGATCGTCATCCAGTCGTAAAGTACCGCGCGTTCCGGAACGTACGCGATATTTTCGAAGGCGGCGGGCACGAGCGGCGCACCGTCGTAGGCGACAGTTCCGCTGGTGACGGGCGCCAGACCGAGCATGCACTTAAACGTGGTCGTTTTGCCCGCGCCGTTGGGGCCGAGCAGCCCGAAGACCGTGCCCGCGGGGATGGCGAGACTCACATCGTCAACCGCCGCGTAGGCACCGTACATTTTGCGCAAATGGTCGATCGAAATTCTACTCATGACTCTTCCTTCGGAAGCCAGCGATCGACCGCGGCTTCTAACAGCGTCGTTACCTGATCTCGGGAGAGACCCAGGGCTTTGGCCTCTCGGATGGCTGCCTCGAGGGTCTCGCGAGCGACATCCGATCCCGCCGCTTTGGCGTTGGCTGCCGCTCCGTCGGCGCGGACGAATGATCCGCGGCCGGGTGCCGTCTCGATGATGCCGTCGCGTTCGAGTTCGCGGTAGGCACGGGCGACCGTATTTGGGTTGATCGTGAGATCGAGCGCCAGCTGCTTCACGGTTGGAAGTTGTTCCCCCCGTTCGAGCACGCCCAAGGCTACCGACCGTTTGACCTGTTCGATCAACTGGTGGTAGATGGGCACCCCGCTACGCGGGTCAACCGACATCACGATGGGCATGATCGTTAGATCTTCGGGCCCCAGCCCAGAAACAGCGGGGTGGAAACGAAGCCGGCGGGGGTGATCGGGTTGCGGTGCTCGCGGGCGATAGCGGCTTCGGAGCGATACAAGTTGGTCATGACGGTGGCCTTTCTGTTACGTTTCTTGCGTACCGTACCAACGTTCTGCTTGGTCCTTTCATCTCTGGCTTGAAAATGCGAGAATTATCGCATGTCAGATTCACTTCGCATTACCCCAACGGCCGACGGTCCGTACATGGTCACCGGCGATCTGCACCTGTTATGGCCCAGCGGCCACGACATCTCGCTTGAGGGCGAGGCCGACGAAAACGGCGCGATCTATCTCTGCCGCTGCGGCGCGTCCAAGAACAAGCCGTTCTGCGACAACTCGCACAAGCGCATCGGCTTCAAGTCAACCGAAGGCGACGACACCGCGCATCGAGAGTAGCGTGCAGACCTACGCGATCGTCGGCGCCGGCGTAACCGGCACCGGCGCAGCGGAGGCCTTACGCGGCGCCGGTTTCGACGGGCGCATCGTTCTTCTGGGTGACGAACCGGATCCGCCGTATCAGCGCCCGCCGCTTTCCAAAGAATTGCTGCGCGGCACGTCGACGCGGGATGCTGTCACATTGCGCGCGCCCGCGTTCTACGAAAGTAACGCGATCGAGTTGTGTTTGGGAGATCGTGTGGAACGCATCGACCTCGACGCGCGGCGTTTGACATGCGCGAGCGGCGAAGCCATGAACTACGACAAGTTGCTGATCGCAACCGGCGGTGCTCCCAAGCGCCTTCGCCTTCCCGGCAGCGACGTGCCCGGCATTCATTACTTGCGCACGTTGCGCCAAGCCGAAGCGCTGCGTGACGCCCTGGCCGCTCGTCCGCGCGTGCTTGTGATCGGCAGCGGCTTCATCGGATGCGAGGTTGCGGCCTCAGCTCGACAGATCGGTTGCGACGTGACCCTCGTCGGCCCCACGCTGCCCATGGAACGCGTGCTCGGCGCAGAAGTCGGCCATGCGTACGGTGAGTACCATCGTAACAACGGCGTGAAGCTGCGCATCGGCGTTACCGTAGAGAGCTTTCGGGGATCGCAGACGCTTGAAGAAGCCGTACTTTCCGACGATACGCGCGTCGCCTGCGACGTCGCGGTCATCGGCGTGGGCATCGCGCTCGATGTCGCTCTGCTGCCCACGTTGATCGCGCGCGATGGCATCACGACCAACGCGCTATGCCGCACTCAAGTGGAGAACGTTTTTGCGGCCGGCGACATCGCACGTTCGTGGCGCCCGCGCCTCAATCGCTACGTACGCATGGAGCATTTCGATAACGCCGAGCTGCAAGGCGCAGCAGCCGCGCGCGCCATGTGCGGCGGAATCGAACCGTACGATCCCATTCCGTTCTTCTGGTCCGACCAATACGATTTCGATCTGCAGTACTACGGGCACGCCGAATCCTGGGACCGCGCGATCGTGCGCGGGAGCCTCGCCGCGGCAGATTTCGAAGCTTTCTACGTACGCGACGGTACGATTGAAGCCGCGCTCTGCGTAAACCGCTCGCGCGACGTTTCGGTACTCAAGCGTCTCTTGGGTAAGTCGAACGTTTCGCTCGACGCATTACAAGACGACAGCACCGCGCTCAAGTCGCTGCTGCGGAGTTAATCCTCGAAGGGAGCGCACTCCACGGAAACCGCATCATCGGCTAGCGCATTGTTGACGCGCGTAAGGTAGTTGGCAACGCCAATAGCGCTGAGGATCTCGTAGATCTCGTCATCGTCATACTGTCGCTGCAGTTGTTCGCGCACGGCGGGGGGCAGCGCGCGCGGTTCGCGCGTAAGCGCGACGGCTGCCGCGAGCGCGGCGCGCTGCGGCTCGTCGAACGTGTCGTTGCGCGCATAATCGAAGAGCGCGTCGAGTTTCTCTTGCGCCACGCCCAGACGCTGCGCGTAGGCCGCATGAGCCGAGACGCAGCGATCGCAGCCATTAAGCCACGCCACCATCAAGCCGCAGAGCTCCTTGGTTTCGCGCGAAACGCTGCCATGCTGCACGACCGCGCGCAGAAGCGCTGCCGACGCGCGCGCAATGTCTTGACGCGGCCGCTCGCTCACGCGGGGTGCGTGACGGTACGTTCGCGCGGGTCGGCGCGCAGCGCGTCGAGCCGCGGATCCAACGTCGCGATCGTATTGCTGCGATCCACGCGCGCCAGCCATTCCAGCGCCTGCGTGCGATCGCCGAGCGCGGCAAACGCCAGCGCGACATCGATCGGGGAGACGCCCTTCGCGCCGACGGTGCGGGCGCGGTTCAGCGCCACGCGAGCGCGCGTGGTGTCGTGCGCTAACGCATACGCGCGTGCCAGCAGAGCGTCGGCTTCGGGTCCGCATGTTTTGCACGAGCCCGCGTAGGCCTTAAACGACGCGATCGCGTCGTCGTACCGATCTTGCTGTTCGTATGCGACACCCAAGACCACCAGCGAGCTGAAACGACTAGGTGCCAGATCCAGAGCCTGCCGCGCGTATTCGATTGCGCTCGAGTAGTTGCGATCCAGATAGTACGCGTCGCTCAGCCACGACGTAGTGGACACCGAGAGCGGGTCGATCTGCGCGGCGATTTTGAGTTCGCGCACCGCTTCGCTCACGTGGCCATCGCTCAGCAGCGCGATGCCGTACCATTGGTGCGCGGGACCGTACGACGGGTCAAGTTCGATCGCGCGCCGGAAGAGCTGCTCGCCGCGCGCGGACGAACGCATCTCTTCGAGCATGCCCAGCACCGCGTATGCGCCCGCAGAGTTTGGGTCGATTGCTAACGCCTTGCCGGCATACACGCGCGCCCGCGAATAATACGTCTTCGCGGGCATCGCACCGTAGCCGTAATCACCCATGATTGCGTTGGCGTCGGCCAAGCCCGCGAACCCCTTGGCGTTGCGCGGATCGGAGACCGTCACTTGCGCGAAGTACGTGAGGCTCTTTTCGACCCCGGTCGCCGTGCGTTGATTCCAATAGTAGCGACCGATGGCATACAGGCGCGCGCCCTGCGGCGAGAGCGCGATGGCCCGCGGCGGCACGGAATGCCCACGCGCTATGGCCAGACTTACGACGACCAGCGCCGCGCACGCCACCGCCGCCAAGAAAGGCAAAACGTGACGTTGTGCTCGAATGGCGGTGCGTTGCACCGTCGGTTGTACTGCTTCGGCCTCAACGAGCTCGACCGGCGGAACGAAGCGATAGCCGCGCCGCGGCACCGTGGCGATAGCGCCGCTCTCCCACTGTGCGCGCAGCGCTTTGCGCAGCACGTAAATGTTCTGCGCGAGGTTGGCTTCCTCAACAAAGCCCTCGGGCCAAATACGCGCGATGAGCTCGGCCTTGGAAAGCGTTTCACCGGGGCGCTCGATCAATGCGAGGAGCGTCTCGACGACCTTGGGGCCAAGTTGCGCCGGCTCGCCGGCGCGCATAAGCAAGAGTTTTCCCGCATCCAGGCGGAAAGGGCCGAACTCGTAGACGCGCATCGTATACAGCTCCGGAAAACGACTGGTAATCGTACTTTTCTGTTGTCGGCAGCAAGCGCCTTGCAGCGCCTTGTTTATCCTCATTACGCCTCTGCACCACGAGAGGTTTCGCTTGCCTCGGCGGACCCGCAAACAATTCGGCGCTTTCGTGCGTTACGCGGTATATGCGCTTATCGGCACCACTGGCTTGCGCCGCGCTCGCGATCGCCCTGTTGGGCGTCCAGGGAGCATCGCCGCCGCCTTCATCCTCTCCAGCCGCGTCGCCCACGTCTACCTCGACCTCCGCGCCGTTGGTCGTGCACATTAAGAACTTTTCGTACGTCCCGCGCACGCTCACCGTGCAGGCGGGCCAGACCGTCGAATGGATCAACGACGACGCGCAGCCGCACTCGGCCACGGCCGACGACGGCTCGTGGGACTCCGGCGAGCTCGATCAGGGGCAAAGCTGGAGTTCGCAGTTCGTGAATCTCGGCACGTATCGTTACCATTGCGACGAGCACGATTTTATGAAGGGCACGATCGTCGTAAAATAGCTCCGTCGGGGAACTGATATCGGCGTGCAGCGCGGTTTCACGTTGGTTGAAATCCTCGTATCGACGGCGATCGCCGTAACGATCGGTCTCGCGCTGGCCGCATTCACGCATGCCGTCGCCGGGTGGGGCGTGCGCGCCGCCGCCGCAACGAACGCGCAAGCCACGCTCGATGGCCTCACCGAACGCTGGTACGCGCAAAGCGCGACGGCGTGGTCGGTCTTTACGCCCGCAATCGACGTGCTGAAAACCTCGAACGGCGACGGCCACGAGTTCGACATCGCCACGGTAGATTCGCAACGCCGCCCATCGTTTCGCGCATATCGTTACGATGCGAACGCACACGCGTTAACCGAGTACGCATACGCATCGCCGGGCTCCGCGCCGATCGTCGGCAACACCGTCGCCGATGTTTCTACATTCGAAGCGCACACATATTCCGCGAGCGCACTTTCCGATAACGCCAGCCCCGCCTACGATCCGCTTTTCGCCGATTCACATATCGAAAACGCCGACGTCGCCGTCGGGCTAGGCGCCGAAGCTCTCGCCGGCAACCGCATCACCCGCATCCACATCACCAGCGAACACGAAGACCGCAGCATCGTCTTAAGCAGCGAAACCGCCCCTAGCAGTTTCACCATAGTCCTAACCTACACACCCCCACCCTAACGCAATCGCCAGCCGCATTAAAGTGAGTCCCATCACGCCATCATCCTGAGCGGAGCGCAGCGGAGTCGAAGGACAACTTCGCATCGCTTACGTTCGCAACACACGTAAATAAAAACGGAAGGCCGCGCGAAAGCGCGGCCAACATGTGCGGTGCGAAAATAGACCTGCCCAGGAAGGGACTCGAACCCCCACGATGTTGCCACCACTGGCACCTGAAGCCAGCGCGTCTACCAGTTCCGCCACCTGGGCAAGGCCGAACGG
>CAJDWF010000037.1_pt1 | contig 11820 bp, 13 predicted proteins | sample 7391541 | NCBI WGS metagenome assembly CAJDWF01 (sample SAMEA7055727, study PRJEB34461) | soil metagenome | biome: terrestrial ecosystem; feature: Peninsula; material: soil | place: Antarctica | collected 2016
TGACCGATACCGGTAAAACCGGAATCGGGTCTTTCGTGGAGACCCACAGACTTGTGCGCTACTGCACGGTTCAGTTTTCAAGGAGCGAACTCCATCGGCTTGGTGCCATGTCCGACCGGATCTTTCGACCGGTACGGCGCACCAGGCGCTGGAGTCACGACGAGCAGTATATCGCGGCGCATCATGCATGTCAAGCGCGAGGGGTAAGTATTTTGACGCGTTCAGACGAACGTCGGGATTTGCCTGATTTTATGCGGTTTTGGCGCGCGCGCGCTTTCGCGCAACGCGCGCAGACTTTCATCTGAAAGCGGCTCGTTCGAAGCGCTTTGCGAGCGATCGCGCGCGCCAGCTGAAGCCGGGCAAGCAGGCGGGCTCTATGGCAGCTTGCGAGAGATCATTTTGGCCTGCATGTAGAGCAGCAGGTAATCGCGCCCGCCGGCTTTGCTATCGGTGCCCGACATGTTGAATCCGCCGAACGGGTGCGCGCCCACCATGGCGCCGGTAGACTTTCGGTTGAAGTAGAGGTTGCCCACGAAAAACTCGCTGCGGGCGCGCTCGATCTTCTTCTCGTCCGTGGTGTAAAGCGAGCCGGTGAGGCCAAACTCGGTGTCGTTGGCAATCTCCATCGCCCGGTCGAAGTCGGAGGCCTTCAGGACCGCGAGAACCGGCCCAAAGATCTCTTCTTGCGAGATGCGGCCCTCCGGGGGCACGTCCGCAATGACGGTGGGCTCTAAGAAGTAGCCTGTGTCGCCCACCCGGCCGCCGCCGGCGACGAGTCGTCCCTCGGTTTTGCCGATCTCGATGTACTTCGAAATGGACTTGAGCGCGGCTTCGTTAACAACCGGCCCCATGTAGTTGGCCTGGTCCACCGGATCGCCGACCTGGATCTTGGCAACGCGGGCCTGGAGCTTGGCCAGGAACTCGTCGTACACCGGCGCCTCGACAATAGCGCGCGAGCATGCCGAGCACTTCTGGCCCTGGAAGCCGAAGGCGGAGACCGCCACGCCTTCGACCGCAGCGTCGATATCGGCGTCAGCGGCCACCACGATGGAGTCTTTGCCGCCCATCTCGGCGACGACGCGCTTGATCCACCGTTGGCCCGGCGCGGTTTTGGCCGCCAGCTCGTTGATGTGCAAGCCAACTTCTTTGGAGCCTGTAAACGAGATAAAGCGGATCTTGGGATGGCCGACGATCAGGTCGCCGATCTCGCTGCCGGAGCCCGGCACGAAGTTTACCACGCCGCCCGGAACGCCAACCTCATGGAGCAAGTCCACGAACCAGGCTGCAACGACCGCGGAATCGCTCGAGGGTTTGAGCAACACGGCATTGCCGGTAACGATCGCCGCCGCCGTCATGCCGCCCATGATCGCGCCTGCAAAGTTCCACGGCGGGATAATGGCACCGACGCCCAGTGGCACGTACACCAGCTCGTTCGCTTCGCCGGCGATGGGAACGATGGGCTGCGGTTGCGCGTAGCGCAGCATTTCGCGCGCGTAGTACTCGAGGAAATCGATCAGCTCAGCGATGTCGGCGTCGGCCTCCGACCACGACTTGCCGACTTCGTACACCAGCAACGCGTCATACGCGAAGCGGCGCTCGCGCAGCTTCGCCGCGGCCTTAAACAGATACCCGGCACGCTCTTCGGGCGCGACGCGCTTCCAACTCTCGAACGCTTGGGACGCAACGGCGATCGCGTGCTCGGCCTGCTCTTTGGAGGCGGACCCCACGATGCCGATCACCTGATCGGGCGCAGCGGGATTGACTGAGCGAATGTGCTTGGCCGTTTCTACGCGCGCTCCACCGATGACGACGGGATAGCTGCGCCCCAATCCGGCTCGCACCTCGGCCAACGCGGTCCGCATCGCCGCGGCATCGGCCGGATCCGCGAACGATTTTACGGCTTCATTTTGAAAGGGCGCAGTGCGCTCGGTGGTCGTCACAATGAGTTCTCCTCGACTCATGGTGTTGGCGCCGCGCACACTGCATCCTTGCCACTTAACCCATAGCGGGCCCCTTGGCCGGGTGAGAGAATCAGCCGGTTATGACCTACGACATCGTGATCGTCGGCGGCGGCATCGTCGGCCTTGCAACCGCTCGCGAGCTGCTGGCGCGCCACCCGCACCTCAAGCTCGCTCTTCTCGAAAAAGAAGACGTGCTTTCCAAGCACCAAACCGGTCACAACTCGGGCGTCATTCACTCGGGCATTTACTATACGCCGGGCTCACTCAAGGCCCAGCTCTGCGCCGAGGGCCGCCGCAAGATCTGGGAATATTGCGACGCCAAACAGATCCCGTACAAACAGGTCGGCAAACTGATCGTCGCAACCGAAGAGAGCGAACTCGGCCGGCTCGACGCACTAATGAAGCGCGGCATCGACAACGGCATCGAGGGTCTTCAAGTCATCGACGCCAAGGGCATCGAAGCGCGCGAGCCGCACTGCCGCGGCATCAAAGCCATTTTCTCGCCCGTCACCGGCATCGTGGATTACGGCGTCGTGGCGCGCTCGTATGGCGACGACATCCGCGAGAGCGGCGGCGATATCTTCGTCAACCGGGAAGTGCGCGGCATCGACCGCATCGGCGGAGAGAGCATCGTGCACACCAGCGCCGGCGACGTAAATGCCAAGTACGTGGTCACCTGCGGCGGCCTGATGTCCGATCGCCTCGCCAAGATGACCGGCGGACAGAGCGATCCCAAGATCGTGCCGTTCCGCGGCGACTACTTAATCCTCAAACCCGACAAACGCGATCTGGTGCGTGGCAACATCTACCCCGTACCCGACCCGGCTTTCCCGTTCTTGGGCGTACACTTCACGCCGCGCATGAACGGCGACGTCTGGCTGGGGCCCAATGCCGTGCTGGCGTTCTCGCGCGAAGGCTATTCGTTTAGTACAATCAACGTTGGCGATCTCTTCGAAACGCTGACGTACGCTGGCTTCATCAAGCTCGCTTCGAAGTACATGAGCATGGGCATGGGCGAGATGTATCGCGACATCGTGCGTTCGGCCTATGTCGGCGCCCTGCAACGCTACATTCCCGAACTCAACGTCGAAGACACGCTAGCGGGTCCGTCCGGCGTACGCGCGCAGGCAATGAACTCCGATGGCTCGATGGTCGACGACTTTGTGTTCGACGGCGATCGTGACGTGGTGCACGTGCGCAATGCTCCGTCGCCGGCGGCCACATCGTCGCTGGCCATCGGTCGCTACATCGCCGACGACGCCGACTCGCGCTTCGGCCTGGGAACGACGCCTGCGGTCGTCTAAGCGGCACCGCCATGGTTGAGATTCGGCGCGTCGCGCTGGGCGACACTGACGCGCTGCTCGAGATCTTCGACACCGTTGCCGCCGAGCGTATCTACATCGGCACGCAGCCTGGTTTCGACCGCGAGCGCCAGCGCAACGAGTTTGCCGTCGCCGCCGTCAGTAACGTGCTGCCTGGTTTCGTCGCTCGCGAAGGCGATCGCGTGGTTGGGTACTCCAGCCTTTACGCGCAAGACGTCGGCTTCACGTGTGGCGTGCTGCTCGCACGCGATGCGCGCGGACGCCGCATTGGCCGCGCATTAATGGAAACGCTCATCGCGTGGGCGCGCGATCACGCCATCGTGCAGTTACATCTCTATGCTTTCGGGCACAACGAACGCGCGTTGCGCCTTTATCGCTCGCTCGGATTCGAAACCGTCGCGGAGTATCCGCGCAGCATCGCGCGCAAGACCGGTGAGGTCTTCGACAACGTGCACATGCGCCTGCACGTGCCGTAGCAATCGACTTCTTCTTATAACGAGAGGCCCGAAACAAAGCGGGCTGCGCGGTCCGCGGCTTCGCCGCCGCTCGCGCCCGCATAGGCATCGATCAGCGCGCTGCCAACGACGACTGCATCCACTAAAGGCGCCACTTCGCGCACGTGTTCGGCGCGGCTGATGCCGAAGCCCACGGCTAGCGGCTTGTCGGTCACTTCGCGCAGCATCGCGACTTGCGCGCGCAAGGGCGAAAAATCGGGCGCGCTCGCGGCACCGGTTACACCTAAGCGCGACACCACGTATACGAAACCCGTCGAGCGTGCGCAGATCTTCGCGGCGCGTTCGCGCGACGTCGAAGGCGCGATCAGCAACGGCATCGCAATGCCTGCAGCTTTCAACGCGTCGCGCAGCTCGTCGCCTTCTTCGAGAGCGATGTCGGGCACGATCGCTGCGGCGACTCCGGCGTCGGCGGCCGCGCGCGCGAACGGCTCGATGCCGAACTGCAGGATCGGATTAAAATACGTGAAGAGCACGATGGGCGCGCAGCCGGCGGCGTGCGCGTCTTTGGCAACGTGCAGCACGTCAACGATGCGCGTACCATTGTGTAGCGCGCGCTGCCCGGCGGCGGCAATCGTCGGACCGTCCGCCAGCGGATCGCCGTAAGGGATGCCAAGTTCGATCGCCGACGCGCCGGACTTCGTGAGCGCCTCCAGCAACGCGCGCGTGGTCGCAAGATCCGGATCGCCCGCCATGACATAGGGAATAAAACCGACCTTCGCGTCCGCGGTGCGCCGCGAAATCACTTGGGCTCCTCCACGAGCGCCTGCACTTGCGCGATGTCCTTATCGCCGCGTCCACTCAAGTTCACCAAAATCAAATCGTCTTTGCCGCGCTGCACCGCGAGTTCGGTCGCGAATGCCAACGCATGCGAACTTTCCAGCGCGGGCACGATGCCCTCGCTGCGCGCGAACGCGCGAAATGCTCGCAGTGCCTGCGCGTCGGTAACGGGCACGTACGTCGCGCGACCACTTTCTTTAAGAAATGCATGCTCGGGTCCGACGCCGGGATAGTCCAAGCCGGCACTAATCGAGTGCGTATCTTGCACCTGGCCGTCTTCATTCTGCAGCAGATACGATCGCGAGCCGTGTAGCACGCCTACAGTTCCCGCGGAAAAGGATGCGGCCGTCTTGCCCGAGGCCACGCCTTCACCAGCCGCTTCGACACCCCACAGGCGGACCTGTGGATCGTCCATGAAACCGGAAAAGATACCCATCGCATTGCTGCCGCCGCCCACGCACGCGATCACGTCCGAGGGTAGGCGGCCGTAGCGTTCCAAACACTGGGCGCGCGCTTCTTTGCCGATGACGCGTTGAAACTCGCGCACCATGAACGGATACGGATGCGCGCCCACCACGGAGCCGATGACGTAAAACGTGTCGGCCACTTCCGCCGCCCACACGCGGAACGCTTCGTTGGTAGCGTCTTTGAGCGTCTGCGTGCCGCCGGTAACGGGATGCACGTCGGCGCCGAGCAGCTTCATGATGTACACGTTAAGCGCCTGGCGCTCCACATCTACCACTCCCATGTATACGTCCACGGGGAACCCAAACTTCGCGCCAACCGTCGCCGTGGCCACGCCGTGCTGGCCCGCACCGGTCTCCGCGATGAGGCGTTTCTTGCCCATGCGGCGCGCGAGCAATGCTTGGCCGACGGTGTTGTTGATTTTGTGCGCGCCCGTGTGGTTGAGGTCTTCGCGTTTGACGAGAAAGGGCACGTCGGAAACGGCGGCGCTGTAGCGTTCGGCACGATAGAGCGGAGAAGGCCGCCCAACGAAGTCGCGCAGCACCGAATGATACTGGTTCCAAAAATGCTCGTCTGCAAACGCCGCTTTCATGGCGCGCTCCAACTCATCGAGCGCGCCGACGAGCACTTCGGGAACGAAGCGCCCGCCAAACGCGCCGAAATATCCGCGGTCGTCAGGCAACATGGTTGGAGCGGTCCTCTGCTTGGACGGTGGCGAAGAAAGCTTGCATCTTTGCGCGATCGCGCACGCCATCGGTTTCGATGCCGCCGCGTACGTCTACGCCATATGGATGCACGGCGCGCACGCATGCCGCGACGTTGTTGGGGTTCAAGCCGCCGGCGACCGCGATATCGCGTTCGCGGGCCAGTCGCTCGAGTCCGCGCCAATCGAACGCGCTGCCGGTGCCTCCGGCCAGACCCGCAACGCGCGTGTCGAAAAGCGGCAGCGACGTTGGATAGCGGTCCGCGCGTTCGCGCAGTTCCTCAATGTCGCCGCCTTGCGGATCCACGTGGAACGCTTTTATGGTATGCGCGTCGAAAGACGCCACGAACTCCGGTGATTCATCTCCAGAGAACTGCAGCGTCAGGTTCGCTATGCGGGCGAGCGCCGCGTTCACCTCGTCAACCTTGGGGTTCACGAAGACGGCAACGGGGATCGGCCCGTCGAGAGCGCTCGCGATCTCTACCGCGCGATCGAGCGTCACGCGACGCGGCGACGGCGCGAGGATAATTCCCGCGAAATCCACGCCAATCTCGGAGGCCGCGCGCGCGCCATCCACGTCTGCAGTGCCGCAGAACTTCACACGCGTTTGCAGCGGAGGATAGCGATGCACGCTCACCGCTGGGCCTTGAGCGATGCGACAAACGCGGCAGGATCGTCGGCGCGCATCAGCGATTCGCCGATTAGGAAGCCGCGCGCGCCCGCCGCCCGTAGCCGGCTCACGTCGCGCGCGTCGCGCATGCCGCTCTCGCTGATCGCAAAAGCGTTGGGCGCAACGTGCGGCAGCAAATGCTCGGTGACGGCCAGATCCGTTTCGAACGTGCGCAGGTTGCGGTTGTTGATACCTACCAGCGTCGCGCCGTCCGCTGCCGCGCGTGTGAGCTCCGCGAGATCGTGCACTTCGACCAGCACGTCGAGGTCGTAGGCGCGCGCTTCTTCCATGCATTCGCGCATCGCGGCGTCGTCGAGCCAAGCGAGAATCAACAGAATGCAGTCGGCGCCGTGTGCGGCCGACTGCGCCACGTCGTAGCGCTCGGCGAGGAAATCTTTGCGCAGCAACGGCTTCGAGGTGCGAGGCCGCACCGCATCGAGAAAGCCGAGTTCGCCGAGGAAGTGATCGGCTTCTGTGAGTACGCTGATCGCGTCGACGCCGGCTCGATCGTAAATACCGGCAATGGCAGGCGGATCGAAATTGCGTGCGATCAACCCAGCGGAGGGCGATGCGCGTTTGATCTCCGCGATGATGGCGAGATCGTCTGCGTCGCGCAACGCCCGTTCGAACGGCCGACGCTCCGGGCGGCGCGCCAGCGCCCGCTCGCGCAACGTTTCGTACGGCTCGCGCGCCTCGTCCGCCTCGCGATGCGCGGCCTTGGCCGCATAGATCTCACGAAGGATATCGATCACCGCGAGAGCTCCTTCGCGCGCGCAAACGTTTTGAGGGCCGCACCGCTGGCCAACGTCGCACGCGCCAACTCGAACGCGTCGGGCAACTCTTTGACGCGACCGCAGGCATGCAGAGCGACCGCAGCGTTGAGCGCCACGACATCGCTGCGCGCCGAGCGCTCTCCGCCCAAGATCGCGTCGAAGGCGGCAACGCACGCTTCTACGGAACCGCCCACGATGTCGGTGCGCCGCGCCTTGACGCCCATCGATGCGGGATCGAGCGTCCAACGGCGCGCCCCGGATTCGTCGAAGGAATATATTTGCGCCGGGCCGTCGCCGCCAATCTCGTCGATACCGCCGGCGCCGTGCACGACTGCGCCCGCGCGCACGCCCAGGTCGCGCAGCACCTCACCAACGAGCTCCAGCAGTTCCGGCCGAGCCACGCCGACGACTTGATGCGTTGCGAACGCGGGATTGATCAGCGGTCCGAGCACGTTAAAGATCGTACGCACGCCCAGCGCGCTGCGCACCGGTGCCACGACTCTCATGGCCGGATGATACCGCGGTGCAAACAGAAAGGTAAAGCCAACGCTGCGCAGCATGCGCGCCGCTGCATCGGGCGTTACGTCGAGAGAGAGGCCGCGCGCTTCGAGTACGTCGGCGCTTCCGCAGGCCGACGAGGCCGCACGATTACCGTGTTTGGCGACCGGTACGCCGGCGGCCGCAAGCACCAGCGCAGCCATGGTAGAGATATTGATGGTGTCGGCGCCGTCGCCGCCGGTGCCGACGATGTCGGCAACCAACGGCAAACCGTGCTCGACGCGCACGCTGCGCGCGCGCATGGCGAGCGCGGCGCCCGCAACTTCTGCGACGCACTCGCCCTTGGCGGCGAGCGCGGTCAGCAGCCCCGCCGCTTGAACGGCGGTAATCTCTTCATCGACAATCGCGCCGATGACGTCAGCCGATTCACGTTCGTTCAGATCGCTGCCCGCGAGTGCGCGGCGCAGCAGCGCGGAGAAGTTCACGCCGCGAGAACGCGACCGATGGAGCGTTCGAAGTTACTTAACAAGCTCGAGGATCGAAAGCTCCGCCGCGTCGCCGTGACGCACGCGCGATTTAGTAATGCGCGTGTAGCCGCCGTTGCGGCCCTTGAGCGATGGCGCGATCTGCTCGACGAGTTTCTTCACCACGGCGGGTTCGGTGACGAACTCGGCGATCTGACGGCGAGCCGGAAGGTCGCCTTCCATCGCGGTCGTGATCAGACGCTCCACCACCTTGGAAATTTCCTTGGCCTTGGTAGAGGTCGTTTCTATTTTCTCGTGCTTGAAGAACGAGGTCGCGAGGTTGCGCAGCAGCGCCTTGCGATGCCCGTCCGTGCGAGAGAGGCGTTTGTATTTGATTTGATGCGGCATATTCGTCTCGCGCTACGATTGGCGCAGCGAGAGCCCCCTCTCAGCGAGAACTTGTTTGATTTCGTCGAGCGACTTCTTGCCGAAATTGCGCATCTTCATGATCTCGTCTTCGCTCAGATCGAGCAGTTCGGAGACTTTGGCGATGCCTGCACGCTTGAGGCAGTTGTACGAGCGCACCGAAAGGTTGAGCGTTTCGACCGGAACGTCCCACTCGCTGGCGGGCGCTTCGGAGACCGGCTGCTGCTCGCTCGTGAAATCAACGAAGAGGTTGAGCTGATCTTGAACGATCTGCGCTGCCGTGGAGAGCGCGTCTTCCGGCGTGATAGAGCCGTTGGTTTCGATCTCTATGGTCAAGCGATCGAAGTCGACGCTCTGTCCCACGCGCGTGTCGTCAACCGTAAAGTTGACCTTGCGGATTGGCGAGAAGATCGAATCGAGTGGAATGAGTCCGATCATGTGCTCGACGTTGCGCTGACGATCGGCCTGCACGTAGCCACGTCCCTTTTCGATACCGAGCTCCATCGAGAGCTTCGCTTCTTTGGAAGAGAGCGTCGCGATGACGTAGCTCGGATCGAGCACTTCCACGTCGGCGTCGGGCGCGATGTCGGCGGCAGTGACGGTCTTGGGACCGTTGACCGAGAGTTGCAGCACCTTGGGTTCGTCGCCGTTGAGTTTGACAGACAGGCCCTTGAGGTTGAGCATCAGCGCGATCGTGTCTTCGACGATACCCGGAATCGTGGAGAACTCGTGCAGCACGCCGTCGATCTTCATGTACGTGACGGCGGCGCCGGGGATGGCGCTGAGCAGAATGCGTCGCAGCGCGTTCCCGAGCGTAATGCCAAAACCGCGCTCCAGCGGCTCGATAACAAACTTAGCATAGTTCTCGCCGCGCTCGCGCACCTCGATCGCCGCGCCCTGCGGTGAATCCAATACGGTCATGGTTCTTTCGTTGTTCCTTATGCCGTCTACGTTATCCGCGAGACGCCCCGCATCTCACGATCCCACGCCTGACGGCGGCTAGTGGTTCAAAGCCGATAAAAATTATCGGCTGTAGTATTCGACGATGAGCTGCTCGTCGACTGGCGTGTCGATTTGTTCGCGGCTGGGCACGGTGATGATTTTGGCCGCGCGGTCCTGCGCGTTCCATTCGAGCCATTCGGGCGCGCGACGGCTGTCGGCAACTTCGAGGTTCGATACGAACACCGGTGACTTAAGGCTGCGCTCGCCGATCGTCACAACGTCGCCGGGCTTGACCACGAACGACGGAACGTTCACGACCTTACCGTTGACGCGGAAGTGGCGGTGCGTCACCAACTGACGCGCCTGCGCGCGGCTGCCGGCGAGATTGAGTCGGTACACGACGTTGTCGAGACGGCGTTCGAGCAGCTGCAGGAACGTGCGTCCGGTCTGCCCCGGCACGCGCGCCGCTTCACGGAAGTAGTTCTCGAACTGCGTTTCGTGCACGCCGTAGTAACGGCGCATCTTCTGCTTCTCGCGCAGCTGGCGGCCGTACTCCGAAACCTTCTGACGCTGTTTACCTTGCGTCTTCTGACCCGGCGCGGTGCCGCGACGCTCGACCGCGCACTTGCGCGAGAGGCAGCGGTCGCCTTTGAGGAAGAGCTTGATTTTTTCGCCGGTCTTGCTGGACGCCGTCTCGCGGCGGCACAGTCGACAAACCGGTCCGGTATAACGTGACATCGATATTCTCTCTTACGTGTTAGACGCGGCGGCGCTTTGGCGGGCGACAGCCGTTGTGCGGAACGGGCGTAACGTCTTTGATGAGTGTGATCTCCAGACCGGCGGCCTGCAGCGAACGAATCGCAGCTTCGCGTCCGGCTCCGGGACCCTTTACGAGCACTTCCGTCGTCTTCATGCCGTGCTCGATCGCTTTGCGAGCGGCCGCCTCGGCAGCCATCTGCGCGGCGAACGGCGTCGACTTCTTGGAACCCTTAAAGCCCAAGTTGCCGGCCGAAGCCCACGACACCACGTTGCCGTGCGTGTCGCCGATGGTGACGATCGTGTTGTTGAACGACGCGTGAATGTGCGCTATGCCTTGCGCGACATTCTTAATCTCGCGCTTGCGGCGCGTTTTGGTTTGCTTCTTTGCAGCCAAGGGGTCTCCAATACGTTTTTCCTGCCCCGAAACGAACGGGGTGTCGTCGCCTCGACCTCATCCCGGCGCTATGCCGACGGGAGATCTGAACCAGAGCGCTCGGCGAGGGCGCTCGGGCGCGCTCGCGCGCGCGTTGCCGCGATGCCGCTAAGAGAGATGCAGCGGCACCAAGCACGTAGTTTACCCTACCCTACTGCGGCGGTCAAGCGCAGGACTCGCAGATGCGCCGAAAACGACGAAGGGGCCTCGGCACTGCCGAGACCCCTTGCCTGATCCTCACCCTAGGCAGCCGAGCTGCTTAGAGCTTGATGCCGAGACCGGCGTACGGGCCGTTGAACGTCTGTCCGCTGGGCGCGTTCGTCTTGTTCTTGAAGTTCTCTCCGAGCCAACCAAGGTCGAGGAAGACCGGGCTGGTACCGAAGCTCACCGTGCCGCCGATCTGATACTTCATCAGATTGTAAGCCAAGTCGAATTTGTTGCCGGACGGATCCGTGAAGTTGCCCTTCACGTTGGGGTAGTACCACAGGCTGCCGTACAGCGAGAACGCCTGATTGAGGTCGGGCAGCTTCTCTGCGCCAAAGCCCCAGTTCGCGAGATTCGGGTAACCGTAGTTGCTCGCTGCGTACAGGTAGCCGACGCCGAGGTAGATGCGCGGATTCGCGACCTTCAGGCCGATGCGGCCGTCGAGGTCTTGGTTGCGCACCGTGAAGGCCGGAACGTAGGTCTGTCCGCCGCCACCGATGACGGTTACGCAGCCCTGGTCACCCGGAATGACGCACGGTGACGTCGGGGCTCCCAGCGGAAGCTGCCCCGCGTTATGCGGATAGGTGTACTGACGGAAGTCGCCTTCGATCATCCACGGCAGGCTGAATGCGTCGAACTCCATCGCGCCGCGGATCGAATACGAGTTCTTGCCGGTGTTGCCGGGGCTGAACTCGTTGTAGACCTTCGGCTGGAAGATGTAGTCGCCCGCGATGAAGACATCCTTATACGGGGTCGCTACCGGAGCCGGCGTTGCCGTCGGGACTTCGGTGGGAGCCGCAGTCGGAGCAGGCGGCGGGGTCGCAGGCAGATAGCGTACGACAACGACGCGCTGGTCGGGAACCCACTGAACGTAGGCGCCCATGCCTTCGGAAATCACGCGAACGGGC
>CAJDWF010000042.1_pt1 | contig 11657 bp, 10 predicted proteins | sample 7391541 | NCBI WGS metagenome assembly CAJDWF01 (sample SAMEA7055727, study PRJEB34461) | soil metagenome | biome: terrestrial ecosystem; feature: Peninsula; material: soil | place: Antarctica | collected 2016
TGCGTATCGTGGCGAAGCCGGTGCGTTGCGTTGGCTTCCGATACTGCACCGATGGTTTCTCTATATTTCGATCGTCGTGCTCGCGATACTGTGGTACGACGCCGTACGAGCGTTCGATTTTGACGGGCACCTCGGCGTCGGAGTTGGGAGCATTATTCTCTTCGTTAACGTATTGTGCCTGACGTTCTTTACGTTCGGTTGTCACGCGCTCCGAAGCGCGGTCGGCGGGAATCAGCGGTGCTTGAGTTGTTCCACCGTCGGCAACGTCCGTTATACCGGATGGCGCCTGGTAACGCGACTGACGACGCAGCATCCGCTGTGGGCCTGGATCAGTTTATATACGATCGTGATGGCAGATCTGTACGTGCGCCTGCTCTCACTCGGCGTATTTAGCGATCCCCGGATCGTGTTGTAATATGCCGAAGCAGTACGAAACGGATGTATTGATCATCGGTGCCGGAGGCGCGGGTCTGCGCGCGGCAATTGCCGCGCGAGAAGAAGGCGCGCGCGTCTTGGTCGTGTGCAAGTCCCTGTTAGGGAAGGCCCATACGGTCATGGCCGAGGGTGGCATCGCCGCGGCCTTGGGAACGGTCGACGCGCGCGACAACTGGGAAGTCCATTTTCACGATACGATGCAGGGCGGCAAAATGCTCAACGACTGGCGTGCCGCGGAAATTCATGCAAAAGAAGCTCCGCAGGAAGTCGTGCAACTCGAACATTGGGGCGCGCTCTTCGACCGCACCGACGACGGCCGTACCCTTCAACGCGTCTTCGGCGGACATACGTATCCGCGTTTGGCGCACGTGGGAGATCGCACGGGGTTGGAACTGATCCGCACGCTTCAGGATGCGGCCGTGGCGCGCAACATCGACGTGCTGATGGAGTACACCGTCTCGAAGATCCTCGTGCGCGACGGCAGCGTCATCGGCGTCGTTGGGTACGCTCGTTCGACGGGCGAGGCCTTTGTGGTGAGCGCGCCTTGCGTAATCGTCGCCACCGGTGGGGCGGGAAGACTCTATACCGTCAACTCCAACTCGTGGGAAGGCACGGGCGACGGGCAGGCACTCGCGCTCGATGCCGGCGCCGAGTTGACCGACATGGAGTTCGTGCAGTTCCATCCAACCGGAATGATCGCGCCTGCGAGCGTGCAAGGGCTTCTCGTAACCGAAGCGGTTCGCGGTGAGGGCGGACTGCTGCTCAACGCAAACGGTGAGCGCTTCATGAAGCGCTACGACCCAGAGCGCATGGAGTTGTCGACGCGCGACGTCATCGCGCGCGCGATTTATACGGAGGTTCAAGAGGGGCGCGGCTCACCGGGCGGCGGCGCCTTTCTTTCGATAACGCATAAGCCGGCGGCGTTCATACGACGCAAGTTGCCTTCGATGTATATGCAATTTCTCACGTTTGCCGGCGTCGACATCACGCGCGAGCCGATGGAGGTCTTTCCGACGACGCACTACGCCATGGGCGGGATACGCGTCGATCCTCAAACGTGCGAGACGTCGATACGCGGACTGTTCGCGGCCGGGGAGGCTGCAGCCGGGCTGCACGGTGCAAATCGTTTGGGCGGGAACTCGCTCTCCGATTTGTTGGTGTTCGGCCGCCGAGCCGGCAGCGCGGCTGGCGCGCGCAGCCATGGCCACGCACGCGCGCCAATTCCCTCGGAGATGACGCAAGCCGCGGAGATCGCGATGCTAGCGCCGCTTCGATCGACCGACGGCGAGCCGCCGGCAGCGGTCTTTTCCGAACTCGGCGAGACGATGATGAAGGACGTCGGCGTTTTTCGCCGGGAATCGGGCCTTCGCGATGCGCTCGTCCGACTCGATCGATTGAAAGCGCGTAGTGCCAACCTCTCCGTGCCGGGATCCATGGCGTACAATCCCGGATGGCATTCGGCGATACACCTTCCGGGAATGATCGAGCTCGCCATCGTCATTACGCGCAGCGCGCTTGCGCGGGAAGAGAGCCGCGGAGCGCACACGCGCGTCGATTTCCCCAACGCCAGCCCCGAGCTCCAACCACTTAACACGGTGACAAGGCGATCCTCGAATGGGGAGATCGACATTCAATTCAAGCGTCGAGAGTCGATGCCGGAGCATCTATCGGCGCTCGTTACCGGAGCGCGCACATGAGCACCATTACCATCGTCATCAATCGTGGGGAAGCCGGTGACGAAGCGGGCGTCGACGAGACGTTTACCATCCCCGAAGCCAAGGGCATGGTCGTGCTCGACGCCGTGCTTGCCGTCCAACGTACGGTGGCGCCGGACCTTGCCGTTCGTTGGAACTGTAAGGCCGGAAAATGCGGGTCTTGCTCTGCGGAGATCAACGGTTACCCGCTGCTGCTCTGCAAGACGCGCGTCGATACCTTGCCCAAAGACAAGCCGATCGTCGTCCAGCCGATGCAGACATTTCCGCGCATCAAGGATCTCGTTACGGACGTGAGTTGGAACTACGAGATGAATCGGCAACTGCCCGCGTTCCACCCGAAGGCCGATGCCGAATGGCGATGGTCGCAGCGCGACGTTGCTCGGGCGCAGGAGATGCGCAAGTGTATCGAGTGTTTTCTTTGCCAGGACGTCTGTCACGTGCTGCGCTACCAGCGCACGGACAAACCTCGTTATGCCGGTCCGCGCTTCTTCGTGCGCGCAGCCGGGCTCGATTTTCACCCGATGGACGACGTCAATCGTCTCGACTACCTTCAGAACGACGGCGGTATCGAGATGTGCAACGTGACCCGTTGCTGTACGGAAGTCTGCCCCGAGCACATTAAGATCACCGACAATGCGATCATTCCGGCGAAGGAACGCCTCATCGATCGATATGCCGACCCGCTCAAGGGGCTCTGGAGAAAGATCGTCCGGAAGCGCTGAGCTCGCAGATCGTGGCGCTTCGAGTGTCGCTGCGGTGATTTGCCTCTAAGGGCCATTATCTTAGACGTTATAGCCACGATATGCTAAAGTATTAGCATGGCAAGAAGGACTGCTGCGGCGTTGCCGCGAGTCGAGAGGAAGCTAGGGAAGCTGGGCGAGCGCGTTCGGCTTGCTCGGCTTCGCCGTGGGCTTTCTTTGCGGCTCATGGCCGAGCGCGCTGGGATGTCGATCATGACGCTGCGCAGCGTTGAGGCGGGCTCCGGCGGCGTCACGCTCGGCGCATACGCGTCGGTGCTGCACGTTCTCGGGATCGATGCGGATCTCGATCGCCTAGCGGCAGCGGATGAACTTGGGCGCGAACTCCAGGACGCGGCGCTGCCGCAGCGGGCAAGGACGCGCCGTGACTGATCGGAGCATTGGCGTGTATGCCGATTGGGCTAGCGGCGCTGCGCCCCTGCGGCTCGGGACTATACGCGCGCGATCGAGCGGCACCGGCGGCGAGATGATCGATTTTGTCTTTTCCGATGACGCGCTTGTCGACTCGCAACTAAAGAAGCATCGGCTCGATCCTCGCCTGCAGGCCGTCGCCGGGCCGCAGTATCCGGCACATCCCCGTCGCACGTTCGGGATGTTTGCGGACTCGAGCCCGGACCGGTGGGGGCGCAGGCTCATCGAGCGCCGCTTTGCGCGAGATAAGCGCGAACATCGCATTCCGCAGAACGCGCATCTCGTAGAGTCGGATTATTTGCTAGGCGTGCACGACGCGTTTCGCTCCGGCGCTCTACGATTCACGTTGAATGACGGCGGTGCATTTCTCGACGATCGCGATCGCGTGGGCGCTCCGCCGCTCGTACGTCTTCGAGAACTGGAAGCTGCAAGTCGTGTCATTGAAACGAATACAGGCGACGCGGCGGCGATGGACGATGCGCTCAATATTTTGTTGGCACCTGGTGCGTCGCTGGGTGGAGCACGCCCGAAAGCCACGGTGGTGGACGAACGCGGCGCCCTGTGGATCGCGAAGTTTCCAAGCGTTTCCGACGACCACGACATCGGCGCGTGGGAGGCAGTCGTGCATCAACTCGCGGAACGTAGCGGCATCCGCGTTGCGGAAAGCGCTTGCGCGCGCTACACCGATGCGGGCACGACGTTTCGCGTTTGCCGCTTCGATCGCGGGGCCGACGGCGAGCGCATCCATTTTGCTTCGGCGATGACGCTTACCGATCACCTCGACGGCGATGGTGCGGATACGGGCGCTAGTTATCTCGATCTTGCAGACGTGCTGATGTCGCAAGGGGCGGCAACCGATGCCGATTTGACCGAATTGTGGCGGCGAATCGTGTTTAACATTGCAGTATCAAATACCGATGACCATCTTCGCAACCATGGATTTCTCCTGACCGCGAATGGCTGGCGTTTGTCTCCAGCCTACGATATGAACCCGGTCGCGAATGCGACGGGTCTCGCGCTAAACGTGGACGAGCGCGACAATGCGCTTGATTTCGATCTCGCGCGTTCGGTCGCTGATGTCTTCCGCGTCGGACCGGAGCGTCAGGGTGAGATTTTTGCAACCTTGCGCGCTGCGATCGCAGATTGGCGCAGCGTCGCGACCTCCTTGAAGATATCTCGCCAGGAACAGTCTCAGATGGCGTCCGCGTTTCGGGTGCCGCTGTGATGACCGGGTGAGGATCCGATGGGGAGAGTGCCGCGTTCGCGCGAATGGGGGTGGTATGCGTCTTTCTCGTATGCTTTTGGCCGTTGTCTTTGCAGCGTTGGCGTGTAACTGCGTGGCATCGGCTGCGCCGAACGATGACCTTGGGATCGTGCCGGAGCCGGTGTCGGTCCAAGAAGGGGCGGCCAGCTATCAGGTGCCGGCAGCGCCCACCATCACCGCCTCCAGCGCCGACGAGCGCAACGTCGCGCAGTTCCTGACGACGTTTCTTGCGTCGCGCGGCATGCACGCGCAGGTCGTTCCCGCCACGACGGCGTCTGCGACGATTCGTTTAAACGGATCCGCGCACGACAAGACGCTCGGCTCGGAGGGCTATCGCCTAAACGTAACGTCCGCGGGCATCGTCATCTCGGCGAACGGCGGACCGGGCCTGTACTACGGCCTGCAGACGCTCGAACAGCTCTTCGCGCCGCCTCCGTCCACCAGCCCGGTCGTTCGCGAGGTCGCAATCTTCGACCAGCCGTCGTATCCATGGCGCGGCGTCATGCTCGACGTATCGCGGCATTTCTTTCCCGTGTCGTTCGTCGAGCACTTCATCGACGTGGCCTCGCGCTACAAGCTCAACACGTTTCACTGGCACCTTACCGACGACGTCGCGTGGCGCATTCAGATCAACAAATACCCGCGCCTCACATCGTACGGTTCGTGCGGCGATCACGAACATGAACTCGGCACCGCGCCGTGTCTGTTCTACACACAGGCGCAAATCAAACAAGTTATCGCCTATGCGGAGGCGCGTTACGTAACCATCGTTCCCGAAATTGAAATGCCGGGCCACTCGCGAGCAGCGCTGCTGTCGTATCCGCAGCTCGCCTGCAAGCCCATCATGTCGGACGTCTTATGCCCGAGTCCAACAACGTTCACGTTCGTCGATAACGTGCTAGCCGAAGTGATGAAGCTCTTCCCGGGTCCGTACATCCACACGGGCGGCGACGAAGTCGTGCCGAGGGCATGGAACGCAAGTCCGCTCGCGCAGAAAATCATGCACGACAACCGTCTTGCTGACGCCGATGCGCTGCAAGGCTGGTTCGATCGCAAGGTTGAGAATTTCGTCGAAGCGCACGGAAAACGCATGGTAGGCTGGGATGAGATCATCAAGGGCGGCGTTTCGAAAAAAGCGGTCGTAATGGCGTGGCACGCCAACTCTGGTGCGATTTCTGCCATACGCGGCAACGACACCGTGCTCACACCCGACGGCCCGCTCTATCTCGACGCATATCAAGCAAATGCCGCTTGGGAGCCGCCCGCCATCGGCGGCCTCACCACGCTGCACGACGTCTATCGTTACGATACGTACAACGGCTTCCTCACGCCGCAGCAGTCCGCGCACATTATCGGCGTGCAGGCAAACTTGTGGGCCGAGTTCCTCCCGACGCAGGCGTTGGCGTGGTATCGCACGTATCCGCGGCTCATGGCAGTGGCCGAGTTAGGCTGGACGCCGCAAAGCGACCAGGACTTCCGTGGCTTCGTCGAGCGCACAAGCAATCAATACCCGCGCCTCGACGCCGAAGGCGTCACGTACCACATTCCCGCGCCCATCGGCCTCTACGACACGGTCATCGACGCGCCGTCGGTGACGGTAACGCTGCGCAGCCCGGTGCCCGACGCGAAAATGTACTACACGATTGACGGAACGTACCCGACCGCTACGTCGACGCCATACACGGGGCCGATTACGCTCGACATTGCGCTCGGTGCGGAGACCCGCTTACGCGTGCTCACGATACTCGCCAACGGCCGCATCGGAACGCCGGCCGAAGCAACGTATGCTCGTCGTCTAGAAGGCTAGTTCTAAGATCGTCGCCGCCGCAACCTGCGCGCCGCGGATGCAGTCGGGGATGCCTGCCCCATCATATGCTGCGCCCGCGAATGCAAACGAGCCCATGCGCGCTGCGTCTTGTCGAAGTCTTGACACAAGGTCGCGATGACCGACGGCATATTCGGGCAGCGCGTTTGGCCAATGCCGGACGATGACGAGCGTCGGTTTGCTGCTAATACCTAGCAGATCGTCGATCTCCGCACGCACGATTGCGGTTATAGCGTCGTCGGTGGCGGCTGCTAGTTCGGGAGCGAACGCACCTCCAACGAATGCACGCAGCACGGTCGTCCCTTGCGGTGCGCGTCCTTCGTACTTTTGCGTGGTAAGTGTCAGCGCCATGATCTTGCGATGCTCTGAGCGCGGCACGACGAATCCGGTGCAGCGCGGCAGTTCGGGCAGCGTATCGGAGGGAAACGCCATCGTAACCGTTGCCACCGAGTGATATCGTATGCTGAGCAAGCGTTGCGCCATGCCTGGATCGATACCGGCAAAAAGGCGCGCGGACTCGTATGCGGGCAGCGCGCAGATTAGCGCATCGCACATCTCGCTCGTCGTATCGCCAAGCGTGATGTTCCAGACTTTGCGAGCGCCGTCGTCCACACGCTCGGCCGTACGTATGTTGGCGTTGGTGCGAATCGAATCGGTGAGCTCGCGCTGTAGCGCATCCGTCAGTCGGCTTAGACCCGAGCGCAGCGTCACTAAGCGCGGCTTTACGCCCTTTGCGCCTGCCGCGCGGCGCGCCGCCTGCATGCCGCGCACCAAGCTGCCGTAGCGCCGTTCTGCGTCCTGCAGATAGGGCATCGTTGCCTCGGTGCTCACGTGCGCGGGGTCTCCGCCGAAGATGCCGCTCACCAACGGCTGCGCGATGCGGTCGAAGACCGCGCGGCCGAAGCGTCGCGTGATGAACGCCTCGAGACTCTCGTCGTTCGCCTCGCGACGCTTCGGCACGAAGGGTTCCAATGCTGCGCGCAGCACGCCTGTCGTTCCCAACAAGCCGCTTTTGGCAAGCGACAGCATCGACGTGGGAGTGAAGAGGCGAAAATCGTCGGGAATCGGCACCAGCCGACGACCGCGCACGATGCGTGATCCGCGAAACTCCGGGCGCGTGGCCAGGATCTCACTCTCTAACCCGAAGCGACGTATAAGCTCGATACCCGCCGGCTTGTCGGCCAGAATGGAATCCGGGCCAAGTTCCAAGGTAAACGCGCCATCGTGGTAGGTGTCGATGCAGCCGCCCACGCGACCGGAACGCTCGAAGATCGTAACGTCCACGTTTTCGCCGCGTTCGCGCGCGATGTCGCGGCATCGCAAACCCGCCGCGAGCCCGGCTATGCCGCCGCCCAGAATGCCGATGCGCATTACGACGCGAAAGCCAAAATGCGTTCGGCCAACATCTCGATGAAGAGTCGATCGTCGTTGAGTGCGGCCGCGCGTTCCAGCCGGATGCCTTCAGCCTCCGCCGTCTCCTTTGCGGCGACGTCCAAATCGTAAAGCACTTCCACGTGATCGCATAGGAAGCCGATCGGATCGATGATGACGTTTTTCGTTCCGCTCGAGGCCAGGTCGCGCAGCGCGTCGCTGACGTCGGGCTCGAGCCACGGCTCGCTCGGTGAACCACTGCGGCTCTGATATGCAATCGACCACTGCGAGGTTCCGGCAAGGTCGGCAACAAGTTTCGCCGAGGCGCGAATCTGTTCGACGTACGTTGCACTATCGGGAACGGCCAAGGGAATACTGTGCGCGGTAAAGAGCAGGTGTGCGTCGGTAAGATCAACGTCACCTAGGCGTTGCGCTGCGGCGAGGATTTTATTGACGTGTGCGCGCACGAACAGCGGATCGTCGAAATAGGTATCGACGTAGGTGACGCGCGGCGGATCGGTCATTTCGCCGAGGATCTTTTCGGAGGCCGCGGTGTAGCGTCCGCCGGCTGCCGAACTGCCGTGCGGCGCGAGCACGACTGCGCGGATGTCGTTCATCCCGTCGCGCATGAGTTGCGCGTATACGTCCTTTACGAACGGCGGCGTATTGCGGTAGGCGGAAAGTACCGGAACATCGATGCCGCGATAGAGCAGCGTATCCGAGATCGCTTGCGCTAGCTGCTGCGTGAAGTCGTTATACGGAGAGCGCCCACCGATCTGTTCGTAATGCCGGACGACTTCTTCATAGCGTTCGGGTGGAATCGGGCGACCGGCAAGCACACGATCGAGAAACGGTCGTATCTCGTCGGGGCCGTTTGGTCCGCCGAATCCAAGCAGTACGACCGCGCCACGATTAGTCGTGGCGGTACTCGTGGACGGCTTCGATGAGTGCGAGAACGTTATCTACCGGCGTACTGGGCAACACGCCGTGTCCCAGATTGAAAATGTGCCCCGGCCGCGCTCCCACGCGCGTTAAAATGTCGCGCGCTGCGTCGCGCACGCCTTGTGCGTCGCCCAGCAAGCGAACGGGATCTAAATTTCCCTGGACGGCGACGTCGCCGCCGAGTGCATCCCATGCGTCCTTGAGATCCACGCGCCAGTCGAGTCCGATCACGTCGGCGCCAGTGGCGCGCAGTTGCGGCAGCAAACCTGATGTCATCGTGCCGAAGTAAATGATCGGAGCGCTCGGTCGAATCGCATCGACGATTCGCCGAACGTGCGGCAACGCGTAGCGCTCGTAATCCGCAGGCGACAAGCACCCGACCCAGCTGTCGAACAACTGCACTGCCGCAGCGCCGTTGTCGATCTGCATGCGCAGGTATTCGATCGTCACGGTCGCGATGCGCGTCATCAAATCGTCCCACGCGGCAGGTTGCGCGTACATGAAGGTCTTCGTCGTGACAAACGTTCGCGACGAGCCGCCTTCAATCGCGTACGACCCGACGGTGAACGGAGCGCCGGCGAATCCAATCACCGGGAGCGCCTCGCCCAACTCCGCGCGGCATAGTCGCACGCTCTCTCCGACGAACGCGAGCGCGTCGCGCACGTCCACCGGTTGCAGCGCCGCAACGGCAGCGGTATCGCGCACGGGTCGCTCGATGCATGGCCCTTCGCCCGCTTCGAAATGCAGCCCGACGCCCATCGGCACGAGCGGCAGCAAGATGTCTGCAAACACGATGGCGGCGTCGGCGCCGATACGGCGCGCCGAGGTAACCGTCACTTCGGCGGCGGCTTCGGAGTTTCTGCAGAGATCGAGAAAGCTGAAACGTTCGCGGACGCGCCGATATTCGGGCAAATAGCGCCCCGCCTGACGCATGACCCATACCGGCGTGAAGTCTGTGGCCTCGCCGCGACACGCTTTGAGAAATTGGGGGGACGACACGTAAACCCGCTACGCAAAAACAGCCCCGTTTCCTCTACGCCGGATACGACAGGCGAGCGCGGTCCAAACTGGACGCCGACCACCGACTCGTGTGCTTTTGGTACCATTTTCCTCTGCTTGTGATAAACTGACGGCGGGAATCCTTCGGAGCTTCGCCTAGAATGCTCCTTACAATTCACAATAAGGAGTCGAAGTGCTTTCTATTGGAGAAATCGTCGCGTCGTCGTGGCGCGACGCATGGACTACCCTCAACACCTATCGCAACGCCGTCTACGTATGCCTCGTTCTTGCCGCAATCGGCGGGATTGCCGGCTTCGTCGCGGCGCTGAGCGGGGCAACAGACGGGAACAATCAGGCTTTGCTGACGGACTACTCGGCGGCAGGATTGCTCGTAACCATTTTAGCGTTCTTTGCGCTGGCCGCTGCGGTCCGGACGATTCGCAGCGACTTCGCACTCACCGTCGGTCGCTTTTTCGCGGTGCTCGGCTACTCGATTTTAGTGAGCATCATCACGGAAATCGCCTTCGCCATTCTCTTTGTTCCCGGCGTTTGGATTGGCGGGAAGCTGACGCTGACTACGTCGATGTACTGTCTCTATGGAGATAGCCCGCTGGCGAAAAGCTGGAATGCGACGACGCATCGCTTCTGGCAGACGTGGGGCCTCCTACTTCTCGTCGCGATCATCGCCGGGATCTTGGCCGGGATCGGTTTTGCGATCGCCGAGGTGATCGTCAATTTCGTGCCGCTTCTGGGCATCATCTTTGCGCCTGCCGTCGTGCTGCTAGCCGCATTCCTGGCGCAGTTTCAATGGTTAGCGACGATTCGCTGGGCACATAACCTTGTCGAGCATCCGGCGGAGCAGGTGGCTGTGGCGGCCTAGCTCAGACAGGCGACCACGGTTTCGATGACGCGCTTTGTTTCTTCGGGGCCTTTGATCTGAATGCACGTCGCGCCGGTTTCGCGGGCGGGGTAGTCATTGCCACCGGGGAACAGCGCGTCGCCTATGTAGATCATCTCCGCGATGTCGATGCCTAAGACATCGCGGAGTTTGCGTATTCCGTACGCTTTGTCGATGCCGGGCTTGGTGATGTCGATCGACGTGGTGCCACCGAAATGCACCGAGAAGTTCGGCAACATCTTGTCGAGAGCAACTTTGATTTGCTTGCGCTTCGAGAAGTCGGGATCCCACGTTTCTTTTTCGGCCAGCGGAGCTTCTTGACCGAGCGCGGAGTACGTGATCTGGCTGCCGCGGTCTTCGATTGCTTCACCCCACGTCTTTTTTGCGGCAAAGCCCGAATCGGCGACGGCCTTTTCGAGCGATGCGATAATCGTTTTCTTTTCGTCGTCGGTGAAGTTCTCGGCGTAGAGCAAGTTCCAGCCGCCGTCATACCGGTAGAAGCGCGTCCCGCAGGTGGGAAGCAGCGAAAGCTTGTCGAGTGCGCCATTCTTAGGAAGGTTGGCGACGAGTTGCTTTTCAAACTGCGGGAAGCCGCCGCCGGAGATGACCGCGACTTGCGCGACGCCTAAGAGCGCGGCGAGCAGCTGCGCCATCTCGGGATCGATTGCGGATTTGCTTTCGGCCAGCGTGCCGTCAAGGTCGAAAACGATCAACTTTTTCATGGGAAAACAGTACGAGCAGAAACCGGGCGACTCCCTCCGCAGGCCGAAACACGCCGCACACCCAAGGCGTAAAGGTGGTATGAATGCAGTGAAACTGGCGCCGGTCATCGCGTTACTAGCAATAACGCTCCCGCTTGCGGTCATGAGTGCACCGGAGAAGGATGCGCATGCGGAAGCCGTTCTGGCGAGCGTGCGCGTCGCCACGCTCGCGCGCCCGCTCTCGTCGGTCGGCTCGTATCATTCGACGGGTACCCTGCGGGCCTACGGGATGACCGCATCGAGCGACGAGTGGGTGGATGTCGCGCGCGCGCGGTACG
>CAJDWF010000044.1_pt1 | contig 11055 bp, 10 predicted proteins | sample 7391541 | NCBI WGS metagenome assembly CAJDWF01 (sample SAMEA7055727, study PRJEB34461) | soil metagenome | biome: terrestrial ecosystem; feature: Peninsula; material: soil | place: Antarctica | collected 2016
ACGAGCTCATGGAAGTGAGGATCTGTATTGGCCGCTAAAGCCGAAACCGTCTCTCCGAGCTGGGAACTGTCGCAACTGCTCGACATCTTCCCACTGCCCATCCGGCAGGCGCTCGTACGTCTCAACAACTTCGAAGATATCATAGAAGTCGTTCTCGACCTCGGGCGTCCGCCCGAAGCGCGCTTTGAGAACGACTTCGTTTATTTATCCGACACGCTGGTCTCGCACGAGGACCTCTCGCACGTCGCTTCGCGTATCTCGACGTTCGGCCCCGACAATCGCGCCGGCATCGAACAGACGCTGCATCGTATTAGCGCCATACGCAATCGCACGGGCAAAATCATCGGCCTGACCTGCCGCATCGGGCGTGCGGTGTACGGCACGATCGACATCGTGCTCGACGTGTTGCGCGGTGGCCAGTCGATCTGCTTGCTGGGGCGTCCGGGCGTCGGCAAGACCACGATGCTACGAGAATGCGCGCGGATTCTCTCCGAGGATCGCAAGCGCGTGGTGATTGTGGATACGTCCAACGAAATCGCCGGCGATAGCGACATTCCGCATCCGGGCATTGGGATGGCGCGACGCATGCAGGTGCCCGATCCGACCCTCCAGCACGCGACCATGATCGAAGCTGTCGAAAATCACATGCCTGAAGTGATCGTCATCGACGAGATCGGCACCGAGGCCGAGGCGGCTGCGGCCCGCACGATCGCGGAACGCGGCGTGACGCTCATCGGCACGGCGCATGGCCAGACCCTCGAGAACCTGCTGATGAATCCTACGCTCTCCGATTTGGTGGGCGGCATCAGCGCGGTGACGCTCTCCGACGAAGAAGCGCGTCGGCGCGGTACGCGCAAGACGGTGCTCGAGCGCAAGGCTCCGCCTACGTTCGACGTGGTAGTGGAGATCGTTGACCGCGATCGGTTGGCGATTCACAAAAACGTGGCCGAGGTAGTGGACGCGCTGCTGCGCGGGTATCAGCCACAGCCCGAGATTCGGCAGCGCACCGCGACCGGCGACGTGGCCATCGTCCAGGAAGCCGCCACCGAATCGATGCCGATGCTCTCGAGCGAGTATGCGCACGACCCGCATGACCCCGACGATCACGACAAACCGATCGCGATCTTTCCGTACGGGGTCTCGCGCAGCAAGATCGAGCGTGCAATTCATAACCTCAAGCTCAAAGCCTCGATCTCGCGCACGTGGGACGATGCGGACGTGGTGCTGACGCTTAAGGCGCTCGAGCGCCGACAGCAGACGAAACTTAAACAGATTGCATCGGACAACGTGCCGATCTACTCGATCAAGACCAACACGACCACGCAAATTCAAAGCGCGCTGCGCGATTTCTTCAGTCTAGGTTCGGTGGACAACGAAGAGATCGCGTTACACGAGGCCGAGGAGGCGGTCTATCAGGTACTGCTCACCAGCCAGTCGGTGGAGCTGACGCCGCAGACCTCGTACGTGCGGCGTATGCAGCACCAGTTGGCCGAGCGCTATCGCGTGCAGTCGCGTTCGACGGGGCTCGAACCAAATCGACGCGTGATGATCTTCAAGGCGGATTAGCGCCGAGGCGTCCACAGAGGCGACGTTGCGCGCGCGCCGACGGTGCACCGGGTGGTGGGTACTGCCATGACCGCGGCTCCGCGCCGTCGAAGACCGAAACACATGTTCATCACCCTTGAAGGCATCGAAGGCAGCGGCAAAAGCACGCTACTCGAAGAGCTAACGCTTCGCCTACGCGGTGCGGGGCACGACGTTCTAACCACGCGCGAGCCGGGCGGCACGCCGGTGGGCGATGCCATCCGCGAAGTGGTGCTGCATAAACGCGACCTCGACGTGTCGCCGCTCGCGGAGGCGTTGCTGATGAATGCGTCGCGCGCGGCGCTGGTGGAACGCGTCATAGGGCCCGCTCTGGCCGACGGGCGCATCGTCCTGTGCGATCGCTACGACGATTCATCGATGGCGTATCAGGGGTACGGCCGCGGTTTGGATTTGAGGATGCTACGCGCGATCTGCGACGCTGCAACCGGTGGTCTGCAGCCCGATCTGACGCTGCTGCTCGACATTGCGCCCGAAGCGTCGCGCGAACGCGTGAGCGCGCGCGGAACCGAGAATCGCTTGGATGGCGAGACGCTCGAGTTCTATCGCCGCGCGCGCAAGGGCTTTCTAACGATGGCCGCGACGCAAAAGCGCTGGCGCGTCTTCGATGCGCTGCAGAGCCCGCAAAAGCTGGCCGATACCGTCGCTGCAACGGTGTTTGAAGCGCTGGGCGAGCGCGCGTGAGCGATCTGCAGTTCGACGTCGTCGGCGCGCAAGGGCCGCGCACGTTCTTTGCTCGGCTTGCCAAAGCGACGATCGCACACGCGTATGTCTTCGCCGGGCCGGCTGGCGTGGGGAAGAAGACGTTTGCGCGCCGTTTGGCGCAGTCGCTGTTGTGCGAGGCGCCGCACGAGTCGGTGCTTGGCTACGACGGAACGTGCGCGTCGTGTCGACTCTTCGCCGCGGGTTCCGACACGCGCCACCCGGACTTTCTCGAACACGTCGGCGCGCTGAAGATCGGCGACGCGGATGCCGCCATCGGCTTTCACGAAGGCGAGGGATTGAGCGCGCGCGATATCGTGCGGCTGCTCTCGCTCGAATCGTACAGCGGCGGCATGCGCGTGCTGCTGCTAGGTGACGTGGAGTTCGCCACCCATCATGCGGCCAATGCGCTGCTGAAATTTCTCGAAGAGCCGCCGAACGATGTGGTGCTGATCCTCACCACGCCGTCGCCAGGTCGGCTGCTCCCCACGATACGATCGCGCTTGGTGGAAGTGCGCTTCGCTCCGCTTGCGAACGCGCAGGTGAGTGAGGTGCTGGAGCGCATGGGCTATTCAGCCGACGACGCGCAACTGGGCGCGTCGCTGGGACAAGGCAGCATCACGCGCGCGATCTCGACGCTGACGGGTGACGAGGAGTCGCTGCGCGCGGCGGTAGCGCGCTGGTTCTTCAGCGTGGTGCGAGGCGGAACGCCCGACGGAACGTGGGCAACGCGCGATACGCTCGACGACGGCCTTGAGATGCTCAAGACACTCGCACGCGACTGGGTGGCGCTCGGCGCCGCCAACGGCGAAGCGCCGCTCATTGCTGTGGACTACCGCAGCGAGCTGCAGTCGCTAACCCCGCTCTCTGCACGTGAAGCGATCGCCGTGCTAGCCAAGATCGACGACGCGCAACGTCTCGCCCGCACGAACGTCAGTCCCGCAATGGTGGCCGAACTCGTGCGCATGCAGCTCTCGGCGAAATCGTAGGGAGAAGCGCCGCTACCAGCGCGCGCGGAAAGCCGTTTCGTCGTAGATTTTTGCGAACGGGAACGCGAGGTACGCGAGGAAGATCGCCTGCAGCGCCCAGGGGATTAGGTCGATCGTCGTCGCTGGGACGTACTGCCAGAGATGCGGAAGCAAAAACATCGGCACGACGTACATCAACACGACAAAGGCAACTGCGAGGCCTACGGCCGGTAGCGGCCGAGCGCGCACGGCTTGGATGGAACCGGAGAGTGCAAGCTGGCCCGGCAGCCCGCCGATCGCTGCGGCCGGTATGGTGTAGATGAGAAAGAACGCCGCGACGGCGTAGAGCAGCATGCCGATCGTGACGCCAAGCATGGAGCCGATGTATTGCGCGACGTACGTGACGAACTGAAAGCCGATTGCGCCGAGCGCGATACCGCCGAACTTGCGTTTGGCCTCTTCCCAGGCGGGTTCGAACGCGCCGTTGTGGCCACGCCACGCGTTGTTCGCCTGAATGATGGCGATGCCGAACGCCACCAGGAAGCAGAGTTGTCCGATCATGTTGTACAAACCCGCCCCCAGCCCGCCGACCGGGTCGGTCATCAGCTGACCGAACTTGTTGAGCAGCACGTAGATGACCGCTGCCAAGATTGGCGCTAGCAAAATGGAGAGGTGGCGAAAGAACAGTCCTGCCGCTCGGAGATACATCGTTTACCCGCGAGCGCCGTCGAGCGCGTGGTGGCACGAACAGTCGGCGTCGATGTCGATGTTCGAGACGATCTTACCGATGGCGTCCTTCACGCGGTCGTTATTTTTCTTAAAGACTTCCATAACGGCGTGGTGCGAGACGGGCTCCATGCCTTCCAGGCCGACATCATAATCGGTGATCAGCGAAATGTTGACGAAACAGATCTCCAACTCGCGCGCCAGATACGATTCGGGATACTGCGTCATGTTGATAACTTCCCAACCTTGGCTCTGATACCACTTGGATTCAGAGCGCGTGGAGAAGCGTGGGCCCTGGATCACCACTACCGTGCCCGTTTCGTGCGTTTCGACGCCGAGCGACTTCAATGCGTCGATGGCGATGGGACGCAGCGTGGGGCAATACGGGTCGGCGAACGAAACGTGTGTCGTGATGGGTCCATCGAAAAACGTGTCGATGCGGCCGCTGGTGCGGTCGACGATCTGATCGCAGACCACCATCGAGCCGGGGGCGACTTCTTTTTTGAGCGAGCCGCATGCGTTGGGCGCGATGATGCGTTTGACGCCGAGTTTTTTCATCGCGTAGAGGTTTGCGCGATAGTTGATGGACTGCGGCGGAAAACGATGGTCCTTGCCGTGGCGCGGCAAAAATGCCACCCGCTTGCCGGCGATCTCGCCGAGCGCGACGCGGTCGCTGGGAGCGCCGTACGGCGTTTCCACCCAGACTTCGCGCGCGTTTTCCATAAGAGAATAAAATCCCGAGCCGCCAAATACGCCGATGTCGGCGCGATCTGCACTATCCATGGACTCCTTGCCTAGTTGGGAGAGGGTACGTCCGGGGCTTCGAGGTGCGCTTCGAGGACCCTCGAAATATCGTACGCGATGAAGCGCCGGATCGCTCTGCTGTTGAGCTTCGCGCTGTTGGCCGCCTGCGCGCGTCCGCAGGGCGCAGTGACGATCGGCGGTCGCCATGCATGGACGACGCCGCACGTTCTGCGCGTTGCCGACATCAGCGATCCCGACACGCTCAATCCCTATCTCTCTACCATGGATTTATCGTACTTCCTCACGTCGTTGATGTATTCGTATCTCGTGATCTCCGACGGCAGCGGGCACTTGATCGGCGATCTGGCGACGAAGGTTCCCACCCTTGCAAATGGCGGCGTGTCGAGCGACGGCACCACATATACGTACCATCTACGGCACGGCGTACGCTGGCAGGACGGCGCGCGCTTTACGTCGCGCGACGTGCTGGCCTCGTGGCGCGCCGTGACGGACCCGCACAACAACACGCTGCATCGCGAGGGCTACGATCGCGTGGCGTCGATCTCGCTGCCCGACGATTACACGGTCGTGGTGCACCTGCGCCGTCGCTATCCGCCGTTCGTGACGCAGTTCTTTGCTCCGTTACAGGAAGGTGGAAAGCCGATTCTCCCGGCGCACGTACTCGCGCGCGAGACCAACTTCAACAGCGGAGAACTCAACGCGCACCCCATCGGCACGGGGCCATTTACGTTCGTGAAGTGGGATCGCGGCAATGACATCGTGCTGCACCGCTTCGACGGCTACTTCAAGGGACGGCCGAAACTGGAGCGTATAACGCTCTCGATCGTATCGAACGACCAGACGATTCTCAACGAGATGGCGACGCATCAAATCGATCTGGTGCTCTCGCCGCCGAGTTCGCTAGCCGATCAGTATCGCCGCCTGTTGGGTGTCGAAACCGCGCTCTATCCGTGGAACGCGCAGTCCGTCGTGATCTTCAACGCGCGGCGCCCGGGCCTGCACGACGTCGTCGTGCGGCGTGCCATCGCAAGCGCGATCGATTACGATGCGCTGATCGCGAAGGACACGCACGGTGTGGGTGAGGTGTCTTACAACTCGCTCCCCGCAACGGCGATCGGCTACGAGCGGCTGGCCCCGCATCGCTACGACCCGACGGCAGCAAACCAGGCGCTCGATGCGGCAGGCTGGAAGCTCGGTGCCGACGGCGTTCGCGCAAAAAACGACGTGTCTCTTTCATTCGTGTATGCGAGCATTTCCGGTTCGTCGGGTGGAAAAATACTTGCGCTTCAGTTGCAGGCGTATTTGAAAGCGATCGGCGTCGCCCTGGAGATTAAAAGCTATCCGTACGATCAGCTCTTTGCGGTGGATGGGCCGATCTACGGAAATAAGTACGACATCACCGCGTACTCCACGACGATCGCGTGGGATCCCGACGTGCACGTGTATCTCGGCTGCAACCAATGGTATCCGCGCGGGGAGAACGTGTACGGGTACTGCAATCCGCAACTCGACGCGCTGGAGGCGCGCGGCTTACAAAGTGACAACTCTTCCGTGCGCGTTGCATCGTACCGCGCCGCGAGCAAAATCATTTGGGCCGACGTACCCTACTTGCCATTGTACAACTTGCGCCGCTTCGTCGTACGCTCCGCAGACATCCGCAACTTCACGCCGAACCCTACCGCAACCGCCTGGTGGAACGCGTACCAGTGGGACATTTAGGCAGCGTTCGCGTTCGTTCAATGTTGCGTAGTCGCCCTTCGACTGCGTTCGCTTCGCTCACTCGCTCAGGATGACACAAGTTGTAACGGTGTTGAGGTGTTGGCTAACGCTTTAATGGTTGAAGTCGGAGGGTTTTAGGTCGTCTAAGAATTGTTTGAAACGGTTTACGTTGCGTTTGTCGTCGTCGGGCGCCTTGTCGCCGGTGGATTCTTCGAGGACGATTTTGTCGCTGACGTAAATGGGCGCGCCGGCACGCAGTGCGAGCGCGATGCCGTCGGAGGGCCGCGCGTCGATTTCCAGCGTGGCGCCGTCGCGAACGACGACGAGCTTGGCGTAGAACGTGGCGTCGCGGATGTCGTGCACGATCACCTGCTGCAGCTTCCCGCCGAGCGTTTCTAAAATCGAACGCATGAGGTCGTGCGAGAGTGGACGCGGGACGGCGGCGCCCTCGAGGGCGAGGGCGATCGCGGTCGCTTCGAAGGGACCGATGAGGATCGGCAGGTAGTGCGACCCGTCGAGGTCCTTGAGGATGACAACCGGATCGTGCGTAAGCAGGTCGATCCCAAGTTTGTCGACCTTCATCTGGCGCATAACCGTTGTATCCTACGCGGCGCAAGGATTTTCTTGCCTGCGAACTCGAACGCAAGGCGCTTCACATGGCTCTTTCGTGCGGTATCGTCGGCCTGCCCAACGTCGGCAAGTCCACTATTTTCAACGCGCTTACGCGCTCGGCGCAGGCATTGGCGGCCAACTACCCGTTTGCCACCATCGAGCCCAACGTCGGCGAAGTCGCGGTTCCCGACGAGCGCCTGCCGGTCTTGGCCAAGCTCGTCAACACGCAAAAGATCGTTCCGGCGTCGGTGCGGTTCGTCGATATCGCGGGTTTAGTGCGCGGCGCCAGCTCCGGACAAGGCTTGGGTAACGCGTTTTTGAGCCATATCCGCGAGACCGACGCGATCGCTATGGTGGTGCGCTGCTTCGAAGACGACAACGTAACGCACGTAGAGGGCAACCCCGACCCGGTGCGTGACATCGAGATCATCGGGATCGAACTGGCGCTAGCCGATCTGGCCTCGATGCAAAAACGCCAAGACAAACTCGAACGCGAGGCGCGCGTCAATCCGAAGGTGCGGCCGAAAGCCGAGGCCGCCCAGAACGTCATCAGTGCCCTAGAGTCCGGTAAACCGGCGCGCTCGTTCGTACCCGGCTCGCTGGAGGCCGAGGCGGCCTCGGAGGCGTTTCTACTGACCGCGAAGCCACTGCTCTATGTCGCCAACGTGGACGAAGAACAGATCGGTAATCCGGGCCCCCTGGCAGAGCAGGTTCGCGCGGCTGCCGCGAGCGATGGCGGCCGCATGGTGATACTTTGCGGCAAGATCGAAGCCGAGCTAGCCGGCCTGACCGACGACGAAGCCAAAGAGTTCTGCGCCGAGCTGGGCATTGGGCGCAGCGGCTTGAACGAGCTAGCGCTTAGCGCCTACGAACTGCTCGGCCTGATGACGTTTCTCACCGCGGGTGAGCAAGAAGTGCGCGCTTGGACCATTGGCCGCGGCTCGAAAGCGCCGCAGGCAGCGGGCAAGATCCACAGCGACATCGAGCGCGGTTTCATACGCGCCGAAGTGGTCTCGTACGACAATTACGTCATGTACAAGACGATGGACGCGCTTAAGTCAGCTGGCCTGGTGCGTTCCGAGGGTAAGGAGTATGTGATGCAAGAGGGAGACGTCGTCAACTTTCGGTTCAACGTCTAGTCGGCAGGCTAAAGGGGCCTGACGCTGCGAGACCTAAGGCGTTAACGTTTACCTTAACCTCGGAGGCACAAGAACCACAAATATGACCACAGCCGTTCGCGACGTCTCGGTGTTCGGCGACGGGATCGCCTACTTTAACGCCGCAGCCGATTTGCTGCAGCTCGACAACGGAATGCGACAGATCCTCACGCATCCGTCTCGTCAAATTATCTTTTCGATCCCATTTCAGCGAGACTCCGGCGAGTTCGAGGTCTACACCGGATATCGCGTTCAGTATAGTTTCGCGCGCGGCGCTGCGAAGGGCGGAATCCGGTATCATCCTGGAGTGACGCTCGACGAAGTGACCGCGCTTGCTTTTTGGATGACGTGGAAATGCGCGGTGGTCAATCTTCCGTTCGGCGGAGCGAAGGGCGGCGTGACGTGCGATCCGGCCACGCTCTCGCAGAACGAGCTCGAACGCATCACGCGCCGGTATGCGGCCGAACTGGTGGAAGTCGTCGGTCCCGATAAAGACGTGCCCGCACCCGATGTGAACACGACACCGCAAGTGATGGCGTGGTTCATGGATACGTATTCGATGCACGTGCGGCAGAACGTTCCCGGCGTCGTGACGGGCAAGCCGCTTGAAATCGGCGGGAGCCGTGGGCGCACCGAAGCCACGGGACGCGGCGTAACGATTTGCGCGCTCGATCAGATGGCCGAGATGGGAATGAAGCCCGAAGAGACCACCGTCGTCATTCAAGGTTTCGGCAACGTCGGCATGTACGCGGCAATCCTCTTTGCCGAACGCGGCTGTAAGGTCATCGGCATCTCCGACGTGACCGGTGCGTACTATGATCCCGCCGGCATTCACGTGGGCGACGCGGTCGAGCACGTGAAGAAGAACCGCAATCTCGACGGCTTTGGCGGCGGCGACAAGATCAGCAACGCCGAGCTGCTCACCTCACAGTGCGACGTGTTGGTGCCCGCAGCACTCGAAAAAGTGTTCAATGCCGAGAACGCGCCGCACGTAAAGGCGCGGCTCATCGTCGAAGGCGCCAACGGCCCGACGACGCCCGATGCCAGCCGCATTTTTTCCGAACGCGGCATCACCGTCATCCCCGACATCATGGGCAACGCCGGCGGCGTCACCGTGTCGTACTTCGAGTGGGTTCAAGATCGTATGGGCTACTTCTGGAAAGAGTCCGAAGTCAACGAGCGCTTGGAAGAAACACTCCTTGAGAACCTGCACGAGCTGCGCAAGCTTACGAAGGAGCACAACATCAACTTCCGGACTGCGGCGTATATGTTGGCGATAAGCCGCGTCGTGAAGGTCCTACGCTACCGCGGGGTTTACGCGTAAGCTCCGCCTGACTCGAGGTGCCTGGCGAGGCGCGCCGTCGCCGGGACGCGCGCGATTTCCCTTCCATGGAAAATCACTACTCACTTCGCGCGGCCTCTCGCCATCCTGGCTCCGGCCGCGCCTCAGATGCCCTCCTCACGGCGCACCTCGCCAGGCACCTCGAAGCAGGCTGCATGACGGCGGGCTATTCGCTTTAGCGTAAAAGGATGGGGATAAAATGCATTTTTTGCATCCCGAGCTTGCCTTTGTTCGCGTAGTTTATGTGCGAGGCAATGCTTTATTTGCGGGGGGCGGTTTCGTAGGGCCAGGCGGCGTAACCGCCGGTTAGGGCTCGGGCGTCGATGTCGATCTCACCGTTCTCGCTCATGCGGTGAGTTCGGGCTCGGCATGCTGCGGAGGCGGCGCGGGCTTGCGGCCCTCGAGGCCTTTGATCATCACGTAGAGTGCGGGCGTGATAAGCAGGTTGAGCATCGTGGCGACGATCATGCCGCCTACAACGACCGTGCCGATCGATTGGCGGGCACCGCTGCCGGCGCCGCTGGCGAGCATTAGCGGCAACGCGCCGAGGACGAACGCGATCGACGTCATGAGAATCGGCCGCAGTCGGATTTGGGCGGCTTTAATGGCAGCCGATACCACGTCGGCTCCGGCATCCAGCTGCTGATTGGCGAACTGTACGATCAGAATAGCATTCTTACTGGCTAAGCCGATCAGCATGATGAAGCCCACCTGCACGTACACGTCGATCGCCATGGGGCTTCCCGGCACGATCTGGTGATGTACCAGATAATAATAGATCGGCGTGATAGAGCTGAAAATATCGCGTACCCAGACGAAAAAGAGTGCACCGAAGAGCGCGGCGGGAACGGCCAGCATGACGATAAGCGGGTCGACCCAACTCTCGTACAGCGCGGCAAGTACGAGGAATACGAACACGATACCGAGCGCAAAAATAAGTGCGGCGAGGGAGCCCGAGGCGAGTTCGTCGAGAGTGATGCCGCTCCACTCGTAGCCGATGCCCGGCGGGGAATTTTCGTTGGCCAGTTTCTCCATGGCTGCGATGGCTTGACCGCTACTCTTGCCGCTGCCGGCAGAGCCGGAGATCGCGATGCTGCGGAAGAGGTTATAATGCGTGATCGTCTGCGGAGCCAAGACGTGCTTTTCGGTCACCAGCGAACTGAGCGGGCTTAAGCCGCCGCCGCTGCCGCGCACGTAGAAGTTACCAAGCGAATCGAAAGCATTTCGGTATGGCTCGTCTGCCTGGACGTAAACGTGGTAGGAACGGTTGAGGTAGTCGAAGTCGTTGATGTACGTCGAACTCAAGCTGGCGCCGAGCGTGCTATACACATCGGAAACGCTGGCTCCGATAGCGGCGACCTTATCGCGATCGACGGTGACGACCAACTGCGGGGAGTTGACGTGAAACTGCGTAAAGACTTGTGAAAGATCCGGGCTCTGGTTCGCTGCGGTGATGATTTTT
>CAJDWF010000049.1_pt1 | contig 10951 bp, 6 predicted proteins | sample 7391541 | NCBI WGS metagenome assembly CAJDWF01 (sample SAMEA7055727, study PRJEB34461) | soil metagenome | biome: terrestrial ecosystem; feature: Peninsula; material: soil | place: Antarctica | collected 2016
CGCTTTTCGTCCACCACCACACGCGTGACGTGCTTGCGCAGCGCGACGGCGCGCAGTTTGGTGATGTCTACCAAGTTGGCCAGCGGCCGCGGCAGCGGGCCGAAGCGATCCCGCACGCCGGCGGCGACCTCTTCCACTTCGTCTTCGCGGCGCGCGCGAGCGAGTTGCTGATAGATCGCGATCTTTTGCGAAACCTGCGGCACGTAATCCGTGGGAACGTATGCATCGATCTTCACGTCGATCACGGCTTCCCGGCGATCTTCCAGCGACTTGCCCATGCCTTTGCGTTCGGCGATCGCTTCGGCCAGCAACTGACAATAGGTATCGAAGCCTACCGTGCCGATGAATCCCGACTGCGCGGAACCCAACAGATTTCCGGCGCCGCGAATTTCTAAATCGCGCATCGCGATCTGCAAGCCCGAACCTAAATGCGTGAACTCGCGAATCGCTTCCAAACGCGCTTTGGCGTCTTCGCTGAGCGCCTTGTGCCCTTGATACATCAAGTAGCAGTAGGCTTGATGGTTCGAACGTCCTACGCGACCACGCAGCTGATAGAGTTGCGAGAGGCCGAACTTGTCGGCGTCTTTGACGATCATCGTGTTGACGTTGGGAATGTCGATGCCGTTTTCGATAATGGTGGTGGCCACCAGCACGTCGAGATCGCCCTCGATAAACGCCTGCATCACCGGTTCGAGTTCGCCTTCGGTCATCTGCCCGTGCCCGATGCCGATGCGCGCGTTGGGAAGCAAGTTTTGCAACCGGCTTTTTACCGCGTAGATCGACTCGACGCGATTGTGCAAGTAGTACACCTGCCCGCCGCGGTCCAGTTCGGCGGAAATAGCGCGCTGTACGATCGCTTCGCCTTCGGGAACGACGACGGTTTTAACCGCCATGCGGTTCTTCGGCGCCGTTTGAATGAGTGAGAGATCACGCACGCCCAGGAGCGACATGTGCAGCGTGCGCGGTATCGGCGTGGCCGAGAGTGTGAGCACGTCTACCGCGGTGCGGTACTCTTTGAGGCGCTCTTTATGCATCACGCCGAAACGCTGCTCTTCGTCCACGACGATCAAGCCTAAGTCCGCAAACGCGACGTCTTTTTGCAAAAGGCGATGCGTGCCCACGACCAAATCTACTTTCCCGTCGGCCAAGTCGCGCACGGTTTGGCGCTGCTCGGCTTTGGTTTTGAAGCGCGACAACTCGTCGATGCGCACGGGGAACCCCGCCAGACGCGCGCTGAAGCTGTGATAGTGCTGATCGGCCAGCAGCGTTGTGGGCACCAGCACGGCAACTTGTTTCTTGCCGGTGATCGCTTTGAACGCTGCGCGAATGGCGACTTCGGTTTTGCCGTAGCCCACGTCGCCGCAGACCAGGCGATCCATCGGGCGTTCGCGCTCCATGTCGGCCTTGGTGGCTTCGATCGCCGCCGCCTGGTCGGGTGTCGGCTCGTACGGAAAGGCTTCTTCCAGTTCGGCTTGCCATGGCGTATCGGGCGGGAAGGCATAGCCGCGCGACATCTCGCGCTCGGCGTAGAGCGCCACCAATCCATCGGCGATCTTGGCCAGCGATTCCGACACGCGTGATTTCGCGCGCGACCAGTCGGCGCCGCCCATCTTAGAAAGGCGCGGCGCGGCGCCGTCGCCGGCAGTGTACTTCGTCACCTGATGCATCTGCGTGACGGGCACCAGCATGCGATCGGTGCCGGAATACTGCAGATCGAGGTAGTCTTGCGTGGCGTCGAAAATCGTTTCGGCGCGCAGGCCGAGATAACGGCCGATGCCGTGCACCGCATGCACGACGTAGTCGCCGACTTTCAAATCGGCTAGCGTGACCGGCACGCCTTCCTTCACGGCGCGCAGCTTGACGCGCCGCGGCGGCTGACCGAAGATCTCGCGATCGCCCAGCACGCGCAGCCGCAGATCGGGCAGGTTGAACCCGCTCTCGATGCTGCCCGCGTCCACCGACGCCACCACGCCTGCTAGCGAGAGAATGTCGTGCATGCGCGCGACGGCGGTGGTGACCACGATCACGCGTTCGCCGGCCTCCACCCACGCGCGCGAATCTTTCGAGAACATCTCGATCTGTCGATTGAAATGTTCGACCGGCCGCGTCTCCAACACGAACGACTGCGCGATCGGCGGCAGCCACGCCGGGGGATGTGCGATCTCGATGCCGCCGGGCAAAACGAGCGTGAGGTGTTTGGCAAACGCATCGCGCAGATCGTCGAGCGTGGGATACGGTACCGCAACGTCGGCCAGTTCGCTCGCGCGTTGGCGCTCGTCGTCGAGCGCGCGTTCCACGTCGGCCAACAGCGCCGGCTCTTCTAACACGATCAGTGCGTTGGGCTGCAGGTAATCGAGCACCGTCGCGCGTTGCTCGTGCGCGAACGCGACCCACGATTCGGGAATCTCGGCTGCTGGATCGAGTTCGGCGTGCGCCAACACGCGTTCGCGGTACTCATCATCGCGCGGAATTTCGCTCCACGGCGCGACGCGCATCGTCGTAAGGTCGCGTTCGCTCAACTGCGTGGCGATGTCGAACGCGCGCATCGTCTCGATGCGGTCGCCGAAGAACTCTATGCGAACCGGTTCGTCTGCGGTGGCGGCAAAGAGATCCAAGATGCCGCCGCGTACCGCGTACTCGCCGGCGGCGCTGACGACGTCGGCGCGATGATAGCCCAGGCGATACAGGCGCTCTTGCAGCGCGTCCCAGCCGGGCTCCTGGCCCACGAGCAGTTCGACCGTCGATTCTGCGAAGAGTGTGGGCGGCATGACGTATTGCCGCAGTGCATCTACCGCCGCCAGTACGATGCGCGGCGCGCCGCCGAGCAGATCGGCCAATAACGAGATGCGCGCGCTGCGTTCGGTGGGACTCTCCAACGCGCCGGCGCTCTCTTCGCGCGAGCGCAGCAGCGCGACGCTGCGCGGTTCGGGCTCGCCGAGATAATATAGCAGATCGGCGAACGCGCGCTCTGCTGCGTCGGGCGTCGGCACGACCACCAAAAACTGGTTGCCGCGCGCGCGATGCAGCGCCGCGGTGAGTGCGGGGCGCACGGCGGGGATGGTTTCCTGCAGGCTGCACGCCGCGCGCGAACGCGTAAAGTGCTCGACGATGCCGCGCAGCGCCTTCGTGTCGGCTAATTCGTGCAGCAGATCCTTTCGCACGCTCATTTTTTGCGTGCCGTCAGTTCGGCGACGCCGAGTGCGAGGATCACCCACCACCATTCGCCGACCTTGTTGTAAAAGACCAGGTAATCGACGATTTGGTGCAGCGCGAGCGCGATGGACGCCGCGAGCGCACCGGCAATGAATGGCGACGAACGCGCGTCGCGCACGAACGTAGCGATCGAGGCGTACACCAGGGCGAGCGTGGCGAGCAGCAGCGGGATGCCGCCTTCCACCCACGCTTGAATGTACAAGCTGTTGCTGTGCGTGCGAACGTTTTTCAAGCCGACGGTGGGCAGCAACAGTTCGTAGTTGCCCGCGCCGACGCCCAGCGCCCAGCGCGCGCGCAGCATGGCAAAGGCTGCGCGCCACAGCTCGCCGCGCGAACCGACGCCGCCGGCATACGACGTGCCGCCCAAGGTGTGACGATTAAAGAGGTCGACGCCGACGGTGCTGCCGGTGCTGCCGGTGACGCGTGCCGATTCGCTCCAGATGCCCGCGACGATCGCGCCCAGTGCAATGCCGGACGCCAGCGGCGCAATGAGTACCAGCGCTTGGCGGCGATACACGATGGCGACCACGACCACGGCGATAGCCGCAGCGATGATGCCCGCGCGCGAAAAGGTGAGCACATCGGCAAACGCAGCTAACCCCAACGTGCCGGCCACGAGTTTCGACGGACGCGCGCACAGAAACGAACCTAGCATCGCGATGGAAATTTCCAAATAACCGGCGAGTTGATTCGGCCCTTCAAGCGGACCTGCGATACGCGGGATGATAACGTTGTTGAAGTACAAGCCCGACGGCGCGCCGAGTACTTCTTGTGCGAGCGCCAGCAGTGCTACGAGCGCCGTGATGGCAACGACGGCCCATTGCAGCACGGTGGTATCGCGGTCGAGACGGAAGCACGCATACGCAGCGGCGAAGACCATTAGATATTCGAAGGCCTTGAGCGTTTCGCGCAGCACTGGGTGCATGTACGTTGCTTGAAGCGCCGAGAGCGCGGTGGCCGCGCACACGATGGCTGCGAGAATCAGCAGGCGCGCGGCGGGTCGCGCGCGCAACAGTTCCCAGATGCCGCGATGCGCGGTGAGGCCCACGATCATGCCGAGCAGTGCGACTTTGGGTAGCGTGATGGTGGTGCCCAGGATGTCGCGATACAGTGCAAACGGGATTAGCACCACGAACGCCGCCAGCCCGTAGGCGGGACGGCGCGCGGTGAGCAGCGCGACGGCTGCAAAGATCGCAACGTAGACGATGGCAGCGATTGGGTCCAGCGGGTTCGCGCGGATGACCTGATCGACGACCGGGTGGTAATGCACGGAGGGCGGGCTTCTGCACGCATGCCGCGAAAACCCAGGCGCCTATGAACGAAATGGACATGCGTCGCGCCATCGAGCGTAAACGCAGCGGCGAGGAGTTGCCTGCCGCACTTTGGGAGGAGATCGTCGGCGCCTATATGGATGGCGACATCGACGACGTGCAGATGGCCGCCATGGCTATGGCGTGCGTGTGGCGCGACCTCACGGTGGCCGAAGCGGCGGCAATGACGCGCGCCATGGTGCAGAGCGGCGACACGCTGTCGTATCCCGCCGGCGTCACGGTGGTGGACAAACATTCTAGCGGTGGCGTGAGCGACGTGGTATCGATGATCGCGGTGCCGATCGTGGCGGCGTGCGGCGCGCGCGTTGCGAAACTCTCTGGACGCGCGCTCGGACACACCGGCGGAACGATCGACAAACTCGAAACGATTCCCGGCTTTAATGTCGCGCTTTCGATGGACGAGTTCGTGGCCCAGGTCGAACGTGTGGGCTGCGCGATCGCCGCGCAAACGGCGGCGTTCGTGCCGGCCGACAAGCGCTTGTACAAACTGCGCGATCGCACCGGCACCGTGCCGAGTCTAGGTTTGATCGCGTCGTCGATCGTCAGCAAGAAAGTTGCCGCCGGCGCGCACGCATTCGTGTTCGATGTCAAGTGCGGTCAAGCGGCTTTCATGAACGACGCGCCGGCTGCCGTAGAATTGGCGCATGCGCTCGTGGGCATTTCCAAACAATTCGGCCGCAAAGCGCGCGCGTTCGTCACCGACATGAACGAGCCGCTAGGGCATTCCATCGGCACCGGCATCGAAGTTATCGAGGCTCGCGAGTTCCTGCGCGGCAACGAAGATAACTCGCGCGTGCGCGTACTGTGCGTGCAGATCGCTCAGGCGATGCTTACGCTTGCCGGCGTGGAAGACGGCGAGAGCAAGGTGCAAGATGCGCTCGATTCCGGCAGCGCGTACGAAAAGTTCGTGCAGATGATCGAAGCGCAGAACGGTTCGCGCGCAGGTTTTGAAGCGATGGCGCGTTCGCCTCATCGCACCGAATTGCGTGCCGATCGTAGCGGCTTCGTGCAACGCATGGATACCGTCCTGTTAGGAAATCTCGGCCGCGCGTGGAGTGAGGGCGATCCGGTCGGCGGCATCCGCATGACCACGCGCATTGGCGACCAAGTTACGACCGGCCAGCCGTTAGCCGAACTCTACGGTGAGGGGGCCGACATCGATGCGATCCGTCCCGCCATCATCATCGGCGACGAAGCTCCGCCCGTCCGCCCGCTCGTCTACGAAATAGTCTAAGCCTCGCCTCGCAAGGAGGCCTATTTAATTGTTATCGAGGTGCTTTGGGTGCTGCTGGCGCCCGCGGTGTTGTGCGCGATGATCCGCAAGACGTAGGTGCCACGAAACGGTTTGGGGATGTTGGGGACGACGTACGACAGTTCGAAGTGCCCGACGCCGGTTTTGGATAGCGGAATCACGTACATCGCGATGCTGGCTTCGACGCTGGCAACGTTGGACGTGGTGCGAACGGTGCCGCTGATCGTTTCGCCGACATGTACCGTGGTAGAGCTAATCGAGTACGAAATGATCTGTGGCGGTGCATTTGCCGGCAGCAGCACGGGCGTAGGCGTGGCCGTGGGCGTTGGCACCGGCGTTGGCGCCGGCGTTACTACGGCGGTGGCCGCGGGCGCGGGCGTGACCGCGGAGGCCGGCGCGACCGACGCGGTGGGCGTGGGCGACGGCGGCGAGGACGTCTCGTCGGCGGCCGATGGGGCACACGCGGCGAGAGCGACCAAAGCGATGGATGCGAGCAGGGCGCGGCCAGGGTTCATGGCTGGTAAACGTTCGGTGGGCACGGCACGGTTCCGTCCCAGCAAGCACCTGCCTCTCACGCGTCGAACGACCCGCGCGTGCCTGAGAACCCACTGCCGGTTTTGAGCGTCGTCGTACCCTTATTTAATGAAGAGGGCAACGTGGCTCCGCTGGTTGCCCGCATCGTGCAGATCGTGGAGCAGCTTCCCGGTGCGCCGACGTACGAGCTGCTGCTCGTCAACGACGGCAGCCACGACGGCACGTTGGACGCGGTTCGCGCCGAACTGCGCGCGCGGCCGCACGTAACGCTGATCAACCTCTCGCGCAACTTCGGGCATCAACTGGCTGCAACCGCCGGTATCGAACTTGCGCGGGGCGAGGCGGTGGTGTTGATGGATGGCGATCTGCAAGATCCGCCGGAACTCATCATTGAATTCGTGCAGAAGTGGCGCGAAGGCAACGATGTGGTGTACGCGGTGCGCCGCACGCGCAAGGGCGAGAGTTTCTTTAAATTGCTGACCGCGCGGCTGTTCTATCGCGGCATAAAACGCTTGACCAACGTGGACATTCCGGTGGACACGGGCGATTTTCGCTTGATGAGCCGCCGCGTGGTGAACGCGCTCAAACGCGTGCCCGAGCGGCATCGCTTTTTGCGCGGCTTAGTAAGCTGGGTGGGCTACAACCAGGTGGGTGTGGAGTACGATCGCGACGAGCGTCACTCCGGCGTAACGAAGTATCCGTTCTCCAAGATGTTCCGCTTTGCGATTGACGGCGTGACGTCGTTCTCCGACGTTCCGCTGCGCTTTGCATCGTATCTTGGGTTTCTTTCTTCTACGATCGCGATTGTCTACGCGCTGATCGTGATCGGTTCGAAGTTGTTCTCGATCGTGCCGCCCGCCTATACGAAAGGCTGGGCATCCACCATCGTCGCCATAATGTTCCTCGGCGGCGTGCAACTCATCACGCTCGGCATCTTAGGCGAATACATCGGCCGCATCTACGACGAAGTAAAAGGCCGCCCCCTCTACCTCATCCGCGACATCGAACACTCGTAGAGGCCGCGCGTTAGCGCGGGCTACCCCAGCCGTCATGGTGAGCGAGTGGAGCGCTGAAAGCGCGTAGCGGAGTCGAACCACAACGACGCAGCATCGCGTTCGCCAAAATGTTACGGACTGGAGCCGGGCCGGGGCGCTCCAGGGGCGCCATTTGGCAAGTTCGGGAACGGCGCGGGGTTGTAGGGCGTGGGGATTGCGAACGGCTGTTGCATTTGGCCGTTCGGCAACTGATCGGCCCAGCCGAAAACATTGTGTGGGAAGTTGTTGGTATCGGCGTCGCTGATGATCCAGGTCGTCGGTTTCGGGCGAATGCCGCCGGGGCCGGTTTCCATGGTGTCGAGCGATCCGCGCGTGAACAACACGTTGAGCACGGTGCCGGAACGCAACTGCATGTCGAGACGATAGTGCAGTGCGTCGATGCGCACCAAGCGATATGCCTGCGGATCCCAACCGCTTTGATCGGTAGTCATGTATATCGTAGCCGTCAGCGGCGTGCTGGGCGGTACTTGCACGTCCACGCGGACTTTCACTAGCTTTCCGCTGTAGGTATTTATGATGCCGTTAGGTCCGGGCGTGGCGGGAGCCAGCGCCGGATTCGGCACGGTGGGTGAGAGGGACACGGCAAACTGCCGCACTGCCGCAAAATCGCCGATCGGCAGTGCCTTACTGGAGATGTCGAGCTCGGTCACGTTGCCGGTTGCGTCGAACGTCGCGCGCACCCAATCGCGCGGAAGCGGAGTACGCGTTTCCGGGGCGTTCGTGTCCATGTTGAGAATGCGAATGTTCGGAGCGGCGCGGAAGCCGTCGCCCGTGGTGAAGAACACGAAGCCTTTTTCGTAATCGAGCAACTGACCGGTAACGGTAATGGTCCCGCCCGCACCGATCGTTGGAAGCAGCAGTACGGCCATGAGCGCGAGAGCGATGCGGCGCATCAGTGTTCCACCTGAATCAGGAAACTCGGGCTCCACTTTTGCGTACCGAAGTTGAAGTAGTACGTTCGCTCCACATCGAGCGAGAAGTTGCGCGAGATCCGAAAGAAGACGTTTCCGGTAATGTTATATGGCGGTTCGCCGAGATAGGCGGCCCCGTACGATTGATATTGTCCCAGTACGTCTGTGGGCGGCTGCGAAAAGAGGCCCGGCACCGCGATCGGGAAGTCGCGATGCTGCTGCACGCGCATCCATGCGACGAAGTCGGTGTTAGGTGCGTACGTCGCCTGCAGCGTGAGCGTGTGCTGCGTGGCCTTGCCTTGGAATGCCGAGTAACTCGGCACCGGCTGATCGCCGATGATGGGCGTATAACTGGGATATGCCGCCTGCTGACCGGCGTTGTAGATGTCGTTCGTCTGCGTGACGCCGTATGAAAGATACGAATAGAAGACCGGAGTGAACTCGCGGCTGATGCTAGCGAGTGCGTTGACGCTATCGATATGATGCGGCACCGAATACCACGTGCGCAGCCCGGTGAGCGACCCAGATAGCGAATAACGTTTGAAGCGGTTGTCGTGATTGCCGAGGTAGATGGTATCGAGCGAGAGCGTGCCGGTGATGAAATGGTTCCAAATCGAGTTGTATGCCGCGCCGCCGAAGACTTGCAATGGCTGCGTGCCGTGAATGAGGCCCGTACCGGCGCCCGCACGTAGTTCCAACGGCACGTAGAGGCCTAGGCGATAGTCGGCGCTGGTAATAGCCAACGACCAATTTTGCATGTTGTCGAGCACCGCGCGATGCCCCGGCGCTCCGCAAACTTCGTTGGGATCGCTCGAAACGTAGCCGGCCTGCAGCAGGCAGTAGTTCACTAACTGATACGAGAGCGAGATGCCGCCGTCTTTACGTGAGCCCGGCGTGCCGATGATCTGCGTCGCGAGCGCGGTGCTGTAGTGTTGCGCTTCGAGCGGCTCAGAGAGGCCGGACTGGAACGTGTGGATCTGCGTCTTGTCGTTGATCTGAAACCGCTGCGACGGTTGCCAGCCGGCATTTAAGTTCCAGAACTTCGATTCTTTCGTGGCCGGGTTCACCGAAAACACCGCGTAGGCGTTGCTGCTGGCAAAGTGCTGTTCGAATGCGACAAACGCTTTGTTCACCGTATCGTAGCGGAAATGAACCGACGAGATGGAGTTGGCGTTACCAATGGCGTTCCACGTTGCGTCGTAGTTCGCGCCGGACAGCGAGTTAATGGCTAGGTACGGATTTTCAGCAAAGCTAACGTAATAGGTGCCCAGCGGCGCGACATTGGCACCGAAGATGTTAAGTATCACGCCGCCGAAACGCGCGTACGACCCGGTGCCGATCACCGCGCTCTTGGCGGTGAGGTATGGGTGCGTGTTGGAGAGATCGGGAAACTCGAACGGGTCGCCGGGCATCTGCAAGCCTTTGACCGGATGCGCGTAATCGCCGTTGATAAATGTCCAGCGATCGGGCTCGGTGGTGATGGGCACGAAGTACACGCGCTTGAAATCGAAGTAGTCTGCGCGGCCACCAGGAAGCGATTGAGCTTGATGTCCATCGAGAACGTTTCGCCGGTGATCGTGAGTCCGTCGCTCGTGGTGACGCGCACGTGACCGTCGGCTTCGATGAGATCGCGATCGTAATAGAACGCCACGTGATCGGCGTGCAGGTGGACGATGGCCATGGCGCGCGCGGACGCGGTCAATGCCCCGGCCAGCGCCAGGAGCATTGTGAGACAGATCGAGAGTTGGCGCGGGACGTGCATCGCGCCGCCGATTTCACGGTAGAAGGCCATCTTTCATGCTTTTCTTGTTGCCAAGCAAGGGTGCTATAGGCATAAATATACGGGAGGCACGCCTTCACGCTGCCCGAAAATCGCGGTATATATGAGATTTGTGACGATTGTTTTGGATTCCGGCGGCGTTGGCGCGCTCCCCGACTTTGCGCAGTTCGGTGACGCACAGGGTGCCAACACCATCGGCAACGTGGCGCGCCGGACCGGCGGCCTGAAGATGCCCAACTTCGAACGTTTGGGCCTGGGGAACCTGACGCCCATCGCCGGCGTGGAGCCCGCTGCCGCACCGCAGGCCGCCGTGGCACGCCTGCGCGAGCGCAGCCGAGGCAAGGACACGATCACGGGGCACTGGGAGATGGCCGGCATTATCACCACCGTGCCCTTCCCAACCTACCCCAACGGATTTCCGCCCGAGCTGATCGACGAGTTCACCCGCATCACCGGCAAGGTGCCGCTGGGCAACAAGGCGGCGTCGGGCACGGAGATCATCGCGGAGCTGGGCGCCGAGCATATGGCGACCGGAGCGCCTATCCTCTATACGTCGGCGGACTCAGTGTTCCAGGTGGCAGCCCACGAGGAGGTAGTTCCTCTCCCGACGCTGTACGATTGGTGCGAGCGTGCCCGGGCGATGCTGGTCGCTCCGCACAACGTGAACCGGGTGATCGCGCGGCCCTTCGTGGGAGAGCCCGGAGATTTCCAGCGAACCCCCAACCGGCGGGACTATGCCATCGAGCCGCCCGCTAGTGTTTTGGACTCTTTGGCCAAAAAGGGGATTGAAGTTCACGCAGTCGGGAAAATCTGCGACATCTATTGCGGAAACGGCATCACCTCGTCCGTTCGCGTCACCGATAACCGGGATGCTA
>CAJDWF010000067.1_pt1 | contig 10328 bp, 6 predicted proteins | sample 7391541 | NCBI WGS metagenome assembly CAJDWF01 (sample SAMEA7055727, study PRJEB34461) | soil metagenome | biome: terrestrial ecosystem; feature: Peninsula; material: soil | place: Antarctica | collected 2016
CGCTATCTTGCGCCCCGGGCGAGACGTCGATATTGATTTCAGCGGCACGTGTTCGTGCCCGGTCGGTTACGATTGCAAGCATATCGTGGCGGTACTCGTCACGGCTTTTCTTATCAGCCGCTCGGGCCGCGCCGCCTATGCTTCACAGGAGTTGCCGTCACCACCAAAACCACCGCCGCCTGGGCCCGTGCACCAGCGTAAAGAAGACCAGCACATCACCGCTTGGCTCGATCGCCTCGAACACGCGACCGCGGCGCCTGCGCAACGGCACGGCGAGCGCGTCTTCTACTTCCTCGACGCGTCCTCGACGTATCGCGAACCCCTTCCGCTGCGCTTCGGTGTCGCGCAGCCGCGCAAGGACGGCGTGGGTTGGACGAAACTTCGTCAGTATTCCAGCGCAAGGACGGCGTGGGTTGGACGAAACTTCGTCAGTATTCCACCGATGCGCTGCTCGGCGCAACTGCGCGCTTCCTCGACGACACCGATCGACTCATCGCAGCCGAGCTCGCGCTGTTGCGCCACCGGCGCTACGAGCGCGGCACGGCAGAAGAGCTCTGCGCGCACGCACTGCGATCCATTCTCGCTACGGGCCGCGCCTTTTATCGTTCGCTCGAGGACTCGCCGCTGCGGCTAGGCGAACCGCGTGTCGGGCACGTCGGCTGGACGCTGTACCCCGACGGCAGCCAGCATGTTTGCGTTCTCGGCGACGATCCGCACACGATCGTCCTGGCTACTGCCGCGCCGTGGTACGTCGATCTGCAGTCGTCGCTGTGCGGTCCGCTCGACGTTAACGTGCCGCCGCGTCTGCTTGAAGCGCTGCTCGATGCGCCGCCCATCGACCCACCTCAAGCGGCTGCCGTTTCGCAAGCGTTCTCGCAGCGGTTTGACGCGCTGCCGGCGGTGCTGGCACCTCGGCCGAAAATCATCGAAGAGCAGCGCGCCGTCGTGCCCGCCCCGCTGCTTTCGCTCGCCGCCGACACGCAATATATTCCGCGAAGCTATTACAGCGCCACAAGGATGCCGCATCTGCAGCACACGGTCGCTGCGACACTGCAGTTTGACTACGCAGGCACGGTGGCGTCGACGCAGACGCGCGCCACCGCGTTTCGCTTTGTCGAAGGCGATCGCATCGTCGTCGTGCCTCGCGATACGGCGGCCGAAGAAGCCGCGCTCGAACGCATCACGGCGCTGCTGCCGGCATCGGAGGATCCACCGACCGCATGGGCACGCTTCGCGCGCGAAACGATACCGGCGCTCGAAGCCGACGGCTGGCGCGTTACCGCAGAACGACACGTTTTGGGCGATCTCCTCGATTTCAGCGTTCCCGACGCGCATTGGGACACGCTTCTCACGACGCGCGGAGACTGGTTCGATATCGATGTCGGCGTGGAGGTCGACGGCAAGCGGCACGCCCTTCTTCCGCTGATCCTCGACGTGCTCAAGCAGTTGCAAAGCGGCGAGGCGCTAGAGGGCGATGTCACGTACGTGCAGCAGGGGCAGCGGGTGTTGGCGCTGCCTACCGAGCGCGTGCGCGCCATCCTCGACACTCTTACCGAGCTCTACGACGAGCGCATTCTCGTGAGCGGCGGCAAGATCGTCGTCAATCGCTTGGCGGCAATTGGTGCCGCGGGCGCTTTCCCTAACGCGCGGCCGCAAGACGAGACCGCCTCGCAGATCTGCGACCTCGCGACGCGCTTCGCGGGCTTTACCGGCATTGCCGACGTTCCGGTGCCGCGCGCTCTGCACGCGACGTTGCGACCGTATCAGCACCAAGGGTATCGCTGGCTGCAATTTCTGCGCGAGTTCGGCTGCGGCGGCATCCTTGCCGACGACATGGGCCTGGGCAAGACCGTACAAACCATCGCGCACATCTTGCGCGAAAAGCAAGCGCGTCGGCTTACGGCGCCGGCGCTTCTGGTGGTGCCGACCAGCGTACTGCCGAACTGGCTTTCGGAGCTGGAACGCTTTGCGCCGTCGTTGCGGGTCACGGCGCTGCACGGCGCGCAACGCAAAGAGCGCTTTGCCAAGCTCGATACGTGCGACGTAGCCATTACAACCTATGCGCTCCTCGCCCGCGATCCGGCATTTGCGAGGCGCTCTTGGCATCTCGCCATTTTCGACGAGGCGCAAGCGCTGAAGAACCCGCAAACGAACGTGGCGCGCGCTGCAGCTTCGCTCCAAGCGACGCAGCGCATTTGCCTTACCGGTACGCCCATGGAAAACCATCTCGGCGAATTGTGGTCGCTCTTTGACATCGTCATGCCCGGCGCGCTCTACGATCGCACGCGCTTCGCGCGAACCTTCCGCACGCCCATCGAAAAGCACGGCGACCACGCTCGTCGCGAGGCGTTGGCGCGCCGCATCCGCCCGTTTCTGCTGCGTCGGACCAAGGCAGACGTCGAGCTGCAGCTTCCGGATAAAACCGAAATCATCGAACGCGTGGAGTTAGCGACGGATCAGCGCGACCTCTACGAAACCGTGCGCGTAGCGGTACACGAAGGCGTTCAGCGTGAAATCGCGCGCGTAGGCATCGCGCGCAGCCGTATCGCCGTTCTCGACGCGCTGTTAAAACTACGTCAAGCGTGCTGCGACCCGCGACTCGTCAAACTTTCCGCAGCTGCCCGCGTCAAGAGCAGCGCGAAGCTCGAGTGGCTGATCGAGACATTGCAGCAGCTTGCCGCCGAAGGGCGCCGCACGCTGATTTTCTCGCAGTTCACCAGCATGATCGATCTCATCAAGCCGCGCCTAACAGAAGTCGGAATACCATACGTAGAGCTCGTCGGCTCTACTGTGGATCGAGCGACGCCGGTACGCCGTTTTCAATCCGACGAGGTTCCGGTCTTTCTCATTAGCCTCAAGGCCGGCGGCACCGGACTCAACCTTACTGCCGCCGATACCGTCATCCACTACGATCCGTGGTGGAACCCCGCCGTCGAACGACAGGCCACCGATCGCGCGCATCGTATCGGTCAAGAAAAAGCCGTGTTCGTCTATAAGCTCATCGCGGCCGATACCGTCGAAGAGAAGATTCTCGCCATGCAAAAGCGCAAAGCCGAACTCGCCGACGCGCTCTTTAGCTCCACTACATCCAACAACATCAACCTCACGCCCGAAGACATCGAAGCGCTTTTCTCCTAACGACGAGATTGAGCGCTTCGCTCAGGATGACGGGGATGGCGTCGCTCGCTTAGTGGTGCGCCTTCGACTGCTCCATATGAGATAACGTGTAATTAGAGCGAGACCACGCGGATAAGCGCGTGTAGGCCGGCGAAATCGGCTGCGTTCCGTGTATATAGTGGGATGTCCGTTGCGTGCGCCGTTGCAGCGATCATGAGGTCGAGCGCACGCCGGCCGCGTGATTTGCGGCCAGCAGCTAAAACAGCGGCATACATGAGAGCATACGATCGCGCTGCGTCCGCGCCAAAGGGAATGACTTCAAAGGTCGTTTCCGCCAGCTGAAGTCGGGTTTGACGTTTTGCACGTTCGAGCGGATCGGTTGTCGCATGCGGACCGGCGGCAAGTTCTGCAAGCGTCACGGCCGCGATGGCTAGTTCAAGTGGCAAGGCATTGACTGGCAAGCCTTCCAGATCGACAACGACCGAGGTGTCGAGCAGGCCGCGCTGGACGTTAGGCACGCGGAGTCGGGTCTTGGTTGATCGTCCTGTCGAGGTCTGCACGGAGACGGCGCGCATCCACATGTGGCGCGCGCGCAAAGGCTGCGACAACTTGTTCGCGAGGAACATAGGTACGTCGTTTTAAAGGTGTGAGTTCCCCGATGGGAACGCCGCCGCGAGTGACGATGAAGGACGTTCCGGCATCAAGTTCGCGCATGACGGCTCCGCTTTCGTTCCGGAGTTCGCGCTGACTAATGGTTCGCTGCATAACGCAAGTGTAGCATCGGTGCTACGCCCGGTCAAGGGGTCGAGTCGCGCCACGGAAGAACGCGCCCGCTGGTTCAATGACCGGATCGACTTTCCCGCACAGCGCAGCGAGGAATGAGGCGCGTGAAGTTGGCTTCGCGCTGTCCTTCGACTTCGCGCTGTCCTTCGACTGCGCGGGACTGTCCTTCGACTGCGTTCGCTGCGCTCACTCGCTCAGGATGACGGGGATAGTGGTGTGCCTTTTGGTGTTGGCGCTTCGCTTGGCATGACGGGGATGGCGAAGACATCGAGGCGTTGTTCTCCTGGCGACCTGATTGGCGCCCATGCGGGCGTGGCTTGTCTTCTGGTGGGTCTGCTAGCGCTCGACGAGGCGAGCGATCTGATCGCGCAGCGTCTCAAGCTGCTCGTCTGTGATGCGCGCCTTTGTTACGCGAACTCGCTGCAAAGGAACCGTCTGCACGTTCCATGCGAGTGCGTACGATTGTGCCGAGCAACAGTTCTCCTCGGTAGGCGCAAGTTCGAGGGTCGAACTACGCAACGCGAGTGATTTTTCGCTCGTCATCGGCACCACGAGCAGATACCCGAAATCCTCATGGTACACGTCAGCTCGACCGACGATGATAGCCGGCCGCGCTTTATTCGGCTCACCCGATCCACGCAGCGCATCACGCCAATCCACAACCACGATGCTCCCAGGCGTCACCCGTGAAACCACTCGGCGGGCTCGTCGGGCCAACCTTCAGGGTGCGCTCGAACGTGCTCCGCGATACGGCGTGTGTCCGCCTTTACCCGCGCCGCCTCACTCTTCCAATATGCCGATACGGCGCGGCGCACAATCTCGGTGTCCGAGGTTTGCGCCGCGCGAGCAAGCTGTTTGATTTGCCGCTCCTGCTCCACATCGAAATACACCATTTTCTTGAACGCTGCTGACATAGTGACATAATAACACTAAAGCACTACTCGATCAAGATGGCTCCCCTAGCCTACGCCAAAGAGACGCGGGAACAGAACCCCAGCGCTCTCGATGGTGAACCGCAACGATACGGGGGCCTTGGAAGAATCCGACGCAAGGAGCCTGGGTTGCTCGGCCTATCTGAGCTCTGACTCGAGGTCACAGGATGACGCTGCGTACCGGTCGCGGCACCCTTCGTTACGGGTGCCCCATGAACATATCAGGATGACGGGGATGTTGCTTTGCTTGCTGAACGTACTGTCGCCGAAACGCTTTCGGCGGTAGCGGCCGATGGTCTAACACTACTTCGCCGTGGCACGGGGGTGCGAGTGACGAGGGCTGGAGAGCGCTTGCAGCAACTCGGGCGCAAGCGGGTCGCGATAGCGACGACTCTCTTCGTCGTGATAGCGGGGGTTCTCTTCCAGCGGCCTGAACTACGTGCACGACGCGTTGGCAGTTTCGAGCGGCGGCGCGGCAAAGGTGCGTTATCCGTTTTCGCTCAACGACGTGCTCTTCGGGGGTGCCGTGCGGCTATGGCCCGACCAACCGGCAATACGGGACGCTCTCGAGCGCGCAACTGCGCGACGATGTGGAAAGCGGGCGATGGGAAGGCACCGTCACCGTCTACGGTAACCGCACCACAACCGACGTCGATCAAAGCGGCCGTTACGTCGCCGGAGTCCATTTGCCGCAGAGCAGCTTCGCGCTGACAAACGCCAATGGGCTGATTGTTGACGGCAACGCGAACGTCGGTGAATTCCACGAGTTGCATTTTCACTTGACTGCGGAGAATCGCATTACGTCGTTGGGGGGCGCCGCCTTCGGCGCGATCGTTCCCCCGATTGCGGCCAGCTTGTCGTACGAAACCGCGTCCGTCGACGGAGAAGTATACAACAGCCGCCACTTCTCCTCGAGCGCATCGTTGGGTGTTGCGAGCCAGAGCCGGCAAACGCACGGCAATGGCGCTATCGATTTCTCGTACGCGCCGACCAACGCAGATCGTTTCGTGCTCCGCTACCAGATCGGCATGCTTGCGTTGCCGACGGCATCGTACGAGGGCATCGCCGATCCACCGTCGCTGCAGTACAACTGCGACGCGCATAACGCCGTCGGCTTCGGACCGTTCTCGTCATCGAACGATCCCACGACAGCACAAACGACGCTTGATTGGCAGCATTCGGGCCGAGTGCTATCCGCCGACGTCTCGCTGTCTCGTCAGACTCAGTTCGACGCACCGATTCAAGCGATCGTCGGCGCAGGCGCGCTGAGCTCGACCTATTTCACGCCATCCTATCTCACCGGCGTTGCACAGAACTATGCCGCCGCGTGCGGTTCTGCAGCGGCTCCGCTGACGACGGCCGACCTCTACTATACGGTCGGTGCGATCACGCCGCGCGCTACCTACGATAACGCGAAGCTCGCTTTACACTTCGCGCCCAGCCGCAACGTTGCTCTCGACCTCTCCTACGGCCTAACGTTCGCGCGTGCGTCGGCGGGGATCGGTCCGGCTTTCTCACGCGAGTCGACGCTGATTCCCGGCGAGCAGCTACCGCAGACGCCCGTGCATACGCTTGATCTTCTCGCAGCCGGGACGATCGGAAGAGGCGGGATTACTGCGCTCGCCGATGCAAGCTTCGTCGGCGCAAATAACGCGAACGATTTGCCGGCTTATCTGACGATCGACGCCGGCGTTCGGTTTCCGCTCAAGCGCAGCGGAGCGCTTACCGTGAGCTTTCTCAATCTCACCAACGCACACGGCGGCATTTTCACAACGTCTGTCGGCGCGGTGCCGCTGCCGATGCGCGTCGGATCGTTCGCTACGCTGGCCGTACCGCTGATGCCGCATGCGATCCAGGCATCGTGGCAGCTGCCGATCGGTCCAGACGTCGATCTTGCCGCTCCACCGGTACAATGCGGTTCAAATTGTTACGGGTATGCCGCATTCCCATTTCCTACTGCGCCGCCGAAAGATCCGTTCGCCATCAACCGGGCATCGGGATTTTGCGGGCCGGAAGCGCTGCCAGGCGCGAGACAGTATCTCGGCATCGTGCAGGCATACGTCGAACGCATCGAAGCCCTCAAAGTACGCGACGGAGCGTATCCTGCGGCGTTCCCCACCGGCGGCGCCGACGGCATTACGCTGTACTACCGCAGGAACGGCAACAGCGGATACGCGGTACTCCTTGCGCTTGACAAAGGCATCTCCTCGTCGGCGCGGATTCCGATTTTGAAACCGCTGATGGGTTGCGCGCGCATTGCGATGAATGATTTTCAGCATACGCACGACCTCGGTCTCTACATACCGTCGTACGACGAAACGCACGAACTGAGGCCGCTGCTGCTTTTTTCGCCGCGCGTCGGCTTCTATTTCTCCTCGTCTTCCGAGATCGTGACGATGCCGAAGTACCGGCCGGTGCCGGAGGCGCCGCCGGCCAATCCGTTCGCGATCGCAGCCGACTGCCCGCCGACGCTACAGCCCGCGGCGCAAGCGTTCGCGGCGCTCATAGAGCCGTACGTGAACGCGACATACGCGCATCCGGAGTCGCATCCGCGTGTACCCGACGGCTTTCGTATCGTGCGGCACCAAGCCAAGGGCGGCACCTGGCTAGAAATGTGGCCGGAAGGCGAGTTTTCCCAGGAGATTATGCCGTGTCTCAACGTCGTCGGCATCCATGCGGACGCCTTGCGTAAGCTCGGCCTCGATGGCACGTATCCGTCCTCGATCGACTTTACGCCGCGACTGGGCTTCTACAACAAAAACTTCTAGGGATAGATGCGTTCTGGGCGGATGTGAAGATCGTCTTTGAGCAGCGTCACGCTAAGGTCTTGTAGGTGAGTCATTTGCCGCCGGCACGGGCCATCGTCTTATTTTGCGAAAAGCGTCGTCAGCTAGGCGATAGCCAAAGGGCGCACATCGCAAAATTCAACGCTAACGCTGAAATAGCGAGCAAGTCGGAGGGCTGTATCTGCGGTAAGCGACCGTTCTCCGCGAACGATTGCGCTCACTCGACTCGCAGGGATACGCAGGTCCATAGCGAGCCGCGTTGCGCTTATATTGCGAGGCCGCAAGAAATCTTCGAGAAGAACTTCGCCGGGATGGATCGGTGGTAGTTTTTTCATTGTCTTCGCTCGCTCTTACGAGAGACGTCGCAACGCGGTACGTTCGCAATCCTGGAATTTACGCGCAGGTTCTCGATGAAATAATCGCTCGGTATCCTTGTCGCTAATTTCGCGCTGTCCTTCGACTTCGCACCGTGGCGCTACGCGCCACTCTTGCTTCGCTCAGGATGACGGGGGGGATGGCTGCGCTTGTTTAGTGGGGCTCCTTCAACTTCGCACCTTCGGCGCTTCGCTTGGCATGACGGGTGCTTCGGCGCTTCGCTTGGCATGACGGGTGCTTCGACGCTTCGCTCTGTATCAGATAGTCGCGGCCAATCTTATGCCACTTGCATCAAACGTACGCCAACCGACCCCTGCCTGGTTATTCTAACAGTATGTGGAACGCCGCGCGGGTAGATGGCCGGCAAATGTAATGTGCGGATACCTTATCCCGGCGCCGACACCTTAGTCAACGCCAAAGAGACGCGGGAATAGAACCTCAGCGCTCTCCATGGTGAACCGCAACGATACGGGACCCTTTGGCGAATCCGAGGCAAGAAGCCCGGCATCAATGGCGTTCACGAGTATCCTGCGCGCTGAGCGCTCGGGCTTTCCGAGAATCTTCGTCACATCGCCGCGATCAAATTCGCCGCGTATGGCCGCCTCTTCAAGTAGTCTCGCTACGTCAGGGCCAAGCCTCTCGTCATTCTGCGCGTACGATCGCAGACGCCGCGCAAGCTGACTCAGTTCAAATAGCCCCGACATGAACGTGACCTGATCGAGACAAACTCTAAGAAACCAGACCATGAACTCCGTAAGCGTTCGCAGCGAAAGGTTTCCGCGCCCGTCGCGATCATTTTCACGCGGCGTATCCGCGAAGTCCATCAACCGCTTGTAATCAGAACGATCCGTTAAGCCTCGCGCGAGGCCGCGGGAAATCGACCAGAGTCCGTGCGCGCCTATTCCGGCTTCATGAGCCATCGCGTGGCTCATAAGACGGCTAACGCGTCCGTTCCCATCCGGAAATGGATGGATGTAGTTCAAGCGATGGTGCGCGGCGGCTAAGGCGATGATGCGCATCGACGTACCCAGCGGCGCAAAGCGATAGCGCCACGCAAAATACTCCATAAAGTCGCGCACATAGCGACTCGCCGGCGGCTGATGACGCCCCACAACAACGTCGTGCATCTCCGCACTCCGCCACTCTCCTGGAACCATCGCGTAGGTGTGCTCGCCATTCTTGATGTGAAGCATCGCGGCGGGTACTTCATCGTAAAATGCGCGATGAAGGTCAGCGATAAACGCCATCGAGGCGGGTTCGTTATGGATCCCTTCGACTGCACGCTTATCGATGAGTCCCTGTACACGTACGTGCGCCGCAGCCTCGGTTTGAAGATTGCGCCGCCCTTCATCCTTATCGAAATCGCCGGCAAGCGCTCGCGCAATGTCTTGCGGGCGCGTATCGTGTCCCTCGATTACATTACTGTAGTACGCGTTCATGATGCGCACGAGATCGGCGAGACTCGCGGCAGATCTTGGATGAAGTGCCGAGCCAAGCGTCGCGGCGGCTGCGGATAATTCGGCAACGGCATCCGCAACCGAAGCGGGTAGGCCATCGTCGAGCATCGCCGGCTCAATGCGCAGGGGGTTCTCTAGCTCTGTCATTTTGGCCGATGACTGATGTCCATTAAGTCGTTACTTTACGCTATGAATAACTATTTGTCGATGTATTTTGGCCGATCACGTGGCCGATCCGTAAAAGGACCTGCCAATGGCCTGCCAACTTCGGTTACGATCTTCTTTCCTTCCAGGCGGCTGCGCTTGCTGAAGTTCAGGTGATCTTCTCCGCCTATCGTGGATACGATAAGCCTTGTTCGAAGCCTGGCAACGTTCCACTACGGCTGCTCGGTGAATGTTAACGCTTCGAGGCGTGACCGTGCGCTATGCGCAGTACTTCGATACCATCACGCGCGCGCTACGGACATTACTCCGGCTTCGCTTCCTTGAGCGAATGCGGCCCGAAGGAAGCCGGCAGCAGCTCCGTCATCGTCGTCGAGACGAAGCCGTGCACCGGTAGCGAGGGTGCAAATTCCGCGATAAATTGACGGCACGGGCCCGCACGGCGCACACGTCGTACCGGCGGGACCGGCCACGGCGATCTGACGAAACGAGCGATGCCCTCGGCGATCGCGCGCACGATGGCCGAACGCTCCGCACACGTGCCCACGCCCCAATGCGGGAAAAACCGCAATCGGGCGTCGAACGCCACGTCTATGGAGAAACCCGGCTGATGCGATGAGCGTTTTACCGCGCGCCGATTAGGTCCAATCACCGCCGCGGACCGGAGACCTACCTAATGACATATGCAGCGTATGGACCAAACGGAGCGCGCGTCG
>CAJDWF010000046.1_pt1 | contig 10187 bp, 10 predicted proteins | sample 7391541 | NCBI WGS metagenome assembly CAJDWF01 (sample SAMEA7055727, study PRJEB34461) | soil metagenome | biome: terrestrial ecosystem; feature: Peninsula; material: soil | place: Antarctica | collected 2016
CGTTATTACCGAAGTGGTCTCCACGTTTTCGCGTAAGCCGGTCTTTGGTTACGTCGGCATGGTGCTCTCGGCGTTCGCGATTGCCGGCCTTTCGATGGGCGTGTGGGCGCACCACATGTTCACGACCGGCGCCGTGGACAATCCGTTCTTCTCGGCAGTCTCTTTCCTCATCGCCATTCCGACCGGCATCAAGTTTTTCAACTGGATCGGCACGATGTGGCGAGGAGCGATCGAACTCGCCACGCCCATGCTCTTTGCCATCGGCTTCATGCTGAATTTTCTGATCGGCGGCATCACCGGTGTGATGATCGCTTCCCCGCCGATCGACTACGACGCGCACGACAGTTACTTCATCGTCGCGCACTTCCACTACGTCATCGGAGGCGGCAGTCTGTTTGCCATCTTCGCTGCGCTCTTCTTCTGGTTCCCGAAAATCTTCGGCCATCAGTTGAGCGAGCGCCTCGGCAAGTGGTGCTTCTGGACCACGTTCGTCGGGTTTAACTGCACGTTCTTGCCGATGCACTTCATGGGAACCGAAGGCATGCCGCGGCGCGTGTATACCTATTCCGCCATCGCGCATTTGCCGCTGCTCAATGCGATCGCGACGATCGGCGCAGGTATTATGACGATCGGAATGCTGCTGTTCCTCGTGAACGTTGCTATAACGCTGTGGCGGCGCGTTCCGGCCGCGGACGATCCGTGGGGCGGCTTCACGCTGGAGTGGGCCACCACATCGCCGCCGCCGGAGTTCAACTTTACGACGCTACCGCCAATCCGCTCGGAACGACCGGCATTCGACATGCGGCACCCCGAACTTTCGAAACCGGTCGCGCCATGAAAACGGGCGTCGGCCTCTTCATAAGTTCCGCGCTCTTCGGCATCGCGATTGCGACCGTATACTGGTTTTCTTCGCATCATTATGCCGGCACGATCCTGTTGGGACTCATGGCCACCGCCTTAGCGTTTGCCACGGTGTGGTCCATCGCCGCGGAACGTGAGGCCTCGCTCGACGGCGACGACCCGCAGATGCAGCAGTCTGACGCCGCGGGCGAAGATCTAGGAGTGTTCACCACCGCAAGCGCGTGGCCGATCCTGATCGCTTGTTCCGCGTTAGCGATGCTGCTGGGCGCGGTGTGGTCGCCATTTCTGCTCTTCGTCGGCATCGCCGCGATCTTACTGATACTCTGGCGCCTCGGCGCCGAAAGCGCTCGCGCCGGGAAAGACTAACTGCAAACGACGTTATGCGTCTCGCAGCCTTGCGTACATCGCGAGATCTTTTACGACGTTGTCTTTTATCGCAGCGCGGTGCATGATGCCCTCAAGCGAGAAGCCGCCCTTCTCCAACACGCGCTGCGATGCTGCGTTTTCCGCAAACGGTATAGCAAATATTCGCAGGAGGCCGAGCGTTTCGAAGCCGTACGCGCAGACGTGCGCAAGAGCATCGACGACGATCCCGCGGCCCCAATATGGCTCGCCCAGCCAATATCCCACCTCTGCGCTGCATCGCTCGATGTCGTCGCCGATCTGTAAGCCGATGCTGCCGACAGCATCACCATCCACGTCGATGACGAAACTGACCGCCTGGTTCTGGGCTGCGTGCCGAGAAATCCACGTTTCGGCATCGCTCAATACGTACGGGTTCGGAAAAGCGTCGCGCAGATTTTTCCATACGTTTAGATTGTTTGCATACTTTGCAATAGAGGGGGCGTCATTGACGCGCCCTTGACGCACGACGCAGCTCTCGCCGACAAGCTCGATCACGATCCGCTTTTGTATTGCAGGTACGCCTGGTACGGCTTCCACGACCCGATGAGGAGCAATACGCCGAAGATCGTCTCCACATATCCCGTGAGCGGCGAAATCGACGCGCGCACGAGACCCACGATGCCGGTGAACGCGATCAGCACGCCGAGGCACGCGAAAAGAATCGCATTGCGCCTGCTCGACCGCGCCAACTCCGCACGCTCCTCGTCACTCAACTCCGGATCGGTAATCACAATTTGGCTCCTTGCGAAGGTTCAGCGATGAGTTCGATGCGGTTGCCGAACGGATCGGTAACATAGCAGTGCTCTTTCCCTTCAAACGGAAGTGGGTCCGAAACCGTCGAGATGCCCTCGTTGCTTAGCTGCTCGAGAAGAGCTGCGTAACTCGAACACTTCAACGCCGGATGCGCCTTCTTCGCCGGGATGAACGCCGGATCCACGCCGAGGTGAATAGCGACGGACCCGCTGCAAAACCAAACGCCTCCGCGCGCCGCCAGCTCTGCGGGTTTTGGAATCTCCGCAAAGCCGAGCACTGCCGCGTAAAATTGCCGTGCCGCTTCTTCTTGACCCGCAGGCATGGCAAGCGCAACGTGATCCATCGCGAATCGTTCTTGCTTATCGTTCACACGATGACCCTCCGCCACGTTAGGAGTTTTCCTTCTTCGGCGTCCATACGCGTTCCCGTTCTTTCGAAACCGTTTCGCTCCAAGACGAGCCCGGAGGCCTGGTTCTCAGCGGCCGTCTCTGCGCGAAGCGATTGGACTCCCGAGGTTCTTGCGGCCTCGAGGATGGCCGCCACTGCACGCGTTGCATGACCTAGTTTACGCCGACTAACGGCCACGCCATATCCGATCTCGGCAACGCCGTCCTTCGGGAGGTCTTTGTAGCCGCCCAGACCCACGACCTCGCCGTCCGCAACGAACATCCACGTTCCCACCCATCCGCCGGTGTGCAGTTTTCGGGTAAGGCCGCGCAGATATTTCAATACGATCGGATCGTCGACTCCGCCCGGCGGCAACCGCAACCCGCCATCGTTCTCACCGCTTCCGCGCAGCATCCATTCGAAATCGTTGTCGGTGGCTTCAGTCAAGGCTGTTAAAATCGGATGACCCTCCGCGCCTCGCGGCGAAATGGCGTCTTGTGGAACTCATCGCCGTCGAGCCGCTCGAAGCCTACCTGCAGCCGGGGTCGCTTATCGACCGCGACGCTCCCGAGATCGCTGCCTTTGCCGAAGAACGTCTGCGCGACTGTGATCCGGTGGAAGCCGCGCGGCGCGTCTTCCACTTCGTCCGCGACGACGTCGCGCACTCGTGGGACATCCAGGGTCGACGCGTCACGCGCAGCGCGAATGACGCTCTGCGCCATCGCGAAGGCATTTGCTATCCGAAGAGCCACCTCGTCGCGGCCCTGCTGCGCCGCGTCTGTATACCGACGGCGATCTGCTACCAACGCCTGACGCTCAATGACGATGATGCAAGGTGCGGACACGCTATCCACGCATTGAATGCGGTTTTCCTGAACGGCCGCTGGCATCGCATCGACGCGCGCGGCTACAAACTTGGCATCGACGCACAATTTTCGCTTGGTGAGGAGAAACTGGCGTTCCCAGCACGCGTTGCTTTCGACGAAGTGGACTATCCGAAGCTTTTTGCGCAACCACATCCGTCTATCGTCGTCACCTTGGCCGCTAACGACGATGCGGCCATCATGTATCGTAATGGCCTACCTTCCAACCTAGAGAACGCATCGTGATCGCCCTGATTCTTGCGGCCGCGGTGAGCTCGCCCGCTCCCGCGACTCCGCCGCCACCAGTCGGCATCGTTGCGTCGCCGTGTGCTACACCACTGCCGCTCTCAATGGATTGGGGACAAGTCTGCACGTTCGCGGCCGCGAACGCCGCACTGCCACCGGCAACGAGACATCGCGTCATCTTCTTCGGCGACTCGATCACGGAACTGTGGATTCAACGTGATCCTGCCTTCTTTCAGAACGACCTATTGGACCGCGGCATTAGCGGCCAGACGACCTCGCAGATGCTCGTGCGTTTTCGTGAAGATGTCATCGATCTGCACCCCGCCGTCGTACAAATTCTTGCCGGCACCAACGACATCGCCGGCAACACGGGCCCCACGTCGCTGGCGCAGATTCAAAGCAACATCGAAACGATGTCGGAGCTGGCGAAGGCACACGGAATTACCGTGATGCTGGCATCGATTCCACCGTCAGTGAAGTATTTTTGGCGCCCTTCGGTCGACCCGCGACCATCCATCGCAGCGACGAACGCCTGGCTAAAAACATACGCAAAGCGCAACGGCTTCATCTACGCGGATTACTACGCCGTTCTCAGTGATGGCAACGGCGGCTATAAGGCCGGTTACAGCGGCGATGACGTGCATCCAAGCGTCGCCGGCTTTGCTGCAATGCGGCCCATCGCCGCGCGCGCGGTGAAAGAGGCGCTGAAAGCGGCCCGTTAGATTCGGTCACCCGAAGCGAAACGAAGCGAGAGGCCCTCCGACGACGTCGTTGCGTGTCGCTCGCTCGTGACGACGAGCAAGACGCTGCGGTTGAGAACGAGCGCCGCGTCGCCGTCCACGTAGCGGCCGGCTTCTATCGGATCGGTTTCTCTGCGATAGATTAGATCGAAACGCACGCGCGGCGAGGCGTAATACGTCAGCCAACCGACGTCGCGCCCATGCGACGGCCCGAGGAGTGACTGCGGAATCGCCGCGGATTGGTCGTTGAGCCCAATGGTCCACGCACGCAGGCGCCAGCGATCGCCGATTGGCCAATCCACACTGGCACCGCGTCCGAAAAGCGTCGTCGTTCCTAGGTAGCTGACGTAGCGTTCCGCCAACCATGTCGCTGAGGCAACGAATCCGCTTTCCGTTCTATAGGAAAGCGTCGTGTCGTTGACGCGGCTGAGATCGAGCATGAGCGTAGGAGAGCCGTTCGTGAAGTAGAGCGAGGCGCCCGGCGAATCTTCGTTCTCTCCATGTTCTGCTGAAAGCTGCAGATGTTGGTCGAACGCCCACTGCGCCGACGCACCGATGGTCTGCCCGGACGAAGCTTGCGCGTTGGTCGCGATCACCTTCGTGGATCCGTTCGACGAGAGCGCGTACGACGATAACGTCCCGGCCACGCTCAGCTGTCCGGACGAAACCTGCTGCGTCGAATAGATGCGGTTTACGCGAACCACTCCTGCATACGTCGTCGGATTGCCGACATCGCGTTCTACTCCGGTATAGAGATCTTGCTCGACGCCGTACTCACTGGTCAGCACGTTGCCCATATGTCTGACGTAGGCGCTCGCATCCGCCGAAGATTCGTTCTGCAGAAACTGCCCGATCGGGCTCTTGCTCGAGTTTCCCGTCGAGAGTTGCACGCGCGCGACCGAGTTTCCAAACGGAAGCTCGACCCGAAGACGCGCTTCACTGTCGCTTTGCGGAATCGCGTTGGGAGAAGCCCCAACATCGAAGGAGCCGTCGCCTGCGGTAAAGAGCAACTTCGCCTTACCGGCGCTCGTGCGCGCAACCACGTTGAAGCGCGACTGCGTCGTCGTATCGCCGGAACTTTCTCCGAATGCAACATACTCGTCGCCCACGCGCGCTTGAATGCCGGCGAGCTGCAAAGAGCCCACTCCGATCGTTCCTACATCCGCGCTAGCACGGTCGAACCCGAGAGCGAAGCGTCCACTCGCGCTACGCGAAAAGCCATATGACGACGATGCGCTGGCCACTCCAACGAACGAGAGATAGTGCGCGGGTGCCGAAACCGACGTGCCGTTGTCGATGGCGAGATTTGCACTTCCGCCAAGCCCGCGGTCGCCTACGGCCACCTGACTTCCACCGATCAGCACCTCGTATGGCGAAAGCGACAGCGCGTAGCCGACGTCTTGATACGGCAATACGCCCAAATCGTCTGCGCCGATGGGCTGCGTGAAGCCGGGCTCGCTGAGCTGAAGGACCGCAGTCAATCGCAGCGGATTCGAAAAGCGCAAATGGTCGGGTTTGTAGCCGAAGGCGACGGCGTCCCAAAAGGACGGTCGACGCGCGAGTACTACGTGGAAGCGACCGTTATCGTCGGTCGTCGCGTGGGCAATTACGCCTGCCGCGTCGCGGAAGACGACGGCAGCATTCTGAACGCCAAAGCCCTCGCGGTCGACGACCAGACCATTGACGGAAAGCGCCGTCAGGGCGGCCACCGTCAGCACAAGCGAATGGAGCACGGCGCTTGGTACCCATGAGGGGCGTATTTCCCCTTTTCCGACGCTCGTCGAATGCAACTTCCGCCCACCGTCGGCGGTCGCAGTTGCGTGATCCCCTTTTCCGTCCTCGACCTGTCGCCCATCGTTGAAGGAAGCGACGCGGCCCACGCGCTGCGCAACTCGTTGGATCTAGCGCTGCACGTCGAACGCTGGGGCTACAAGCGCTTTTGGGTGGCCGAGCATCACGGCATGCCGGGCATCGCTAGCGCCGCAACGGCGGTGGTCGTTGGCCACATCGCGCGCGGCACGTCGACGATTCGCGTGGGAGCGGGCGGTATTATGCTCCCCAATCACGCGCCGCTGGTTATCGCGGAGCAGTTTGGTACGCTCGAATCGCTTTATCCCGGACGCATCGATTTAGGACTTGGTCGAGCGCCGGGATCCGATCAGGCAACGTCCCGCGCGTTGCGACGATATGGCGCGGATGAGTTCCCGCAAGACGTCGTCGAACTTATCGACTTCTTCTCCGACGAGCCGCAGCAGCACGTTCGCGCGGTCCCAGGCACCGGGTTGAAGGTGCCGATCTGGATATTGGGATCGAGCCTGTTCGGCGCGCAGTTAGCGGCGGCGTTAGGATTGCCGTACGCATTCGCATCGCACTTCGCTCCAGCGCACATGATGCAGGCCATCGCGCTCTATCGAGAGACGTTCCAGCCATCGGAGCGGCTCGAAAAGCCGCATATAATGCTTGGTTTCAACATTTTTGCTGCCGACACCGACGGTGCCGCACAACTGCTCGCGAGCTCGTCGCAACAAGCATTCGTCAACATCCGCTTTGGAACGCCGTCGCGCTTGCAGCCTCCCGTTGAAGGCTATCTGGATAGCCTTGGAACGCGCGAGCGCGCGGTGCTCGACGACGTGCTCTCGTGCTCGGCCATCGGTTCGCCGGAAACCGTTGCGAAAAGCATCGACGCGTTCGTTACGCGAACGCGTCCGGACGAACTCATGCTCTCGTCGATGATGTACGATCATCAGGCTCGCATTCGCTCTTACGAAATCGTTGCGAAGCTTCGCGCAGAGCTCGACGCCTCGTAGGTGGCTTCTTCGTCACTGCGTGCTCTAACGAAAGCAGCCGCATCCACGGATCTCGCGAAAATCGACTGGCGATTTACCATTCGCTGTACCATGGGCGTCGCGATCTGCCTCGTCGGCGGTTTGATGGCCGGTTCAACGTTATACGCGCTTGCCGCGAGCATAGGGGCATTGTCGGTTGGCTTTGCATCGCTAACGGGCGTTCACCGTACGCGTGTGCTCGCAATGCTGGGCACTGCCGCTGCGATGGGGGTCTCCGCCTTTGTCGCCGGCTACGCCGCGCCATATCTCGTTGCCGACGTCTTACTGGTCGCCGCCTGGGCGTTTGCATACGGCATTTTTGCATCGCTGGGCGAATCGGCCGCGAGTATCGGTTTAAACGCCGTGCTGGCCTTCATCATCCTCGGCAGCGTCGCAGCTGAGGGGGTGCATCCCGGCCAGCTCGCGCTGCTGACGATCGCGGGTGGCCTCGTACAAACGCTCGTGACCATCGCATCGTGGCCCGTCTCTCGCCATGCTGAAGAACGCCACGCTCTGGGCAAAGCCTATCGCAGTCTCGCTGCCTACGTGCGCGATGACTATGACATTGCTCCGCCGTCTAGCGACGTGATGCTGGCCGTGCGCGCCGCACTAGCCGATCCGCAGCCCTTTGGACGGACCTTGCAGCTCGCAGCGCTGCAAACGCTCGCGGATGAAGCCGAGCGCATCCGCGCCGGCCTGGCTTGGAGCGTCCGCGAAGTTCGCAGTTCGCAAGACGGACTCTCCGCGGCCGCCTCGCAACTGCTCGATGCAATCGCCACTGCACTGGACGATGCGGCGGCCCCGCAGGATGTGCGTGGATCGTGGGATGCGGCGAACGCCGCGCTGGCTCAAGCGAGCCCGGCTTGGCAGACGCTCTTCGGCCAAATCCGTGCAGCATGGCGCAGCGCGACGCTCGCACCGACGGATGCGGTACCGGTGCGAATCTCCCACGGCATAACGCTTCCAAACGTCGAGCGATCTTGGACGACGCTGCGGGCGAGCCTGACGCCGGGGTCACCCTTCGCGCGCAACGCCTTGCGGTTGGGCGCGACGCTTGGGGCGGCCATGCTATTGTACCGCTGGGGGAATTTCCCGCACGGTTATTGGATCGCGCTAACCGCGCTGCTGGTGCTGCGTCCGGACTACACGAGTACGCTCACACGCGGCCTCGGGCGACTCGTTGGTACGCTCGCCGGCGGCGTCCTCGCCGGCATTATCGCCTTCTTCATTCCGCATTCCGTCAACGTCGAGATCGCGCTTGCGATCCTGTTTACACTTTGCTGTTACGCGTTGATTCGAGTGAACTACGCAATCTACAGCTGCGCTATCACGCTCTTCGTGGTGTTTATTCTCTCGGCTGCCGGCCTCCCCGAGCACAGCGCCATCGTTGCGCGCGTACTCGCCACAATATGCGGCGGCTTGTTAGCAGCCATAGCATATACCGTACTGCCGACGTGGGAGTCCAAACGCACGCCCGATCGGTTGGCGGATCTTTTTGATGTCGATCGATCGCTATGTGTCGCCATACTTGCCATATACGCAGACGCAAACGCAGACGCAAGCCGCCTGCGCGCACTCCAAACCGATGCCTGGCTAGCGCGAGCGAGCGCGAATTCGTCGGTCGAGCGAATGCTGACCGAGCCGTCGCGCAAGTACGAAATATCTGCGCGCACGGCATTGGCGCTCATGGCCGTGTCACGTCGGATAGGCCTAGCAAACTTAGCACTCGGGTCCCACCTACGTACGAACAGCTTCGTCGCGCACCCAATATTGCAGCCATTCGCCACTGCCGTCGGTACCGCGCTCAAAACCCTGGTCGTCGCTATTCGCTCGGGAGTAGTGCCGACGACATACCCGTCGCTGCGCGCGGCCTATTCTCTCGTCCAACGGGGCCTCGCGAACGCCGGAGACGCCGACGCCCCCACGATTCTCGAGCAATGCGACTTGCTCGTCGACAGCATCAACACCGCCGCCGACGCGCTGCGCCAAGCTTGAGTCTCGCCGCTAGCCTACGCCCTTTTGCGTTTCTACGGTTTGGCGGCGAGTTGGCGTAGGAGCGTTTCCACAGCTGCTTTGAGTTGAGTGTCTACGGGGGACCCGATTTGGCGCTGTACGCGCACGTCGACCGGTCGAGGATGCATTTCCATTGGCTGACCCGAGAGCGTGGTGATGCGCGTGCTCGGCAGACGAAAGACCGTGCCGTCGATCAAGCGGATCGAACCCGTATAGATAATCCATCCGGCGGTTGGCTCCCCGACGACCTTGCCCAAACGCATGGCCTCGTACCCTTGTGTGAAATCCTCGCCATCCGAAAGCGTCTCCTCATTGACGAGGAGAACGGTGGGTTTCTCGAGCGCGTGTTGTCCGAGAACTTCGCGAGCCGGCGACGTCGGCGCGTTGCGCGGAGTGAACAGGAGATACGGCTGGCGCGAGAGCACGTCGAGCGCGTACGCATTTACAAAACCGCCCTGGTTCGACCGAATGTCGATAACGACGCCTTGTTTCGTATACGCCTGCGCGTCGAGGTCCATATAGAACTGGGTGAGCGACCCCATCTCCATGTCGGGAAGGTGCACGTAGCCCAGCCGACCGCCGCTTATACGATTTACGTATTCTCGATTACTAGCCACCCAGGAGCGATAGCGCAAGTAGCCTGCGGTCGCGTAATTCACCGGCGCAATCGTAGCCGACCGTGTCGTACCGCCGGCGCGCAACGTCAGTACAACCTCGTCGCCAATAGTGTGGTCGAGCATCTCATCGAGATTGGCGCTCCCGTCAACGCGCGCGCCGTTCACGGCTAGCAGGTCATCGCCAACGTGAACGTCGCCAATGGCCGCGGGCGACTGCGGCACGACTTGGGTGACGCGCAAGATTCCATCGCGCTCGTAGAGCGTGCGGTCGAACGACACGCCGAGATGTCCCGTGGTTTGCGTGTTTGGACCCGCCGGTGGATAAGCATTGGTGTGCGAACTGTTCAGTTCGCCGACCATCATTTGCAAGAGTCGGCGCATGTCACCCGGGGTTTGAGCACCTTCAAACTGCGGCAAATATTTCGCGTAGACGTCGTTCCAATTAACGCCGTTGGTGTGCGGATCCGCGTAAAAGTC
>CAJDWF010000047.1_pt1 | contig 10054 bp, 10 predicted proteins | sample 7391541 | NCBI WGS metagenome assembly CAJDWF01 (sample SAMEA7055727, study PRJEB34461) | soil metagenome | biome: terrestrial ecosystem; feature: Peninsula; material: soil | place: Antarctica | collected 2016
GAGTCTTCGAGGACTTCAACTCGGCAGGGTACTCCGGAACGGCTGGATCGGTCACTCCCGCGGCGGCATTGCAGTTTAGCTTCACTTTTATCGGCGCCAACACCACTGCGGGACGTGATGGCCCAGCCAGCTTCACGACAAGTGGCGTTGCGAGGGCAGTCGCTTGCGCGATGACCGGCGGCTGCTGGCTGGCGCCGGAGAAAGCGATCACCGGTGCGAGCGTTTGAAGGGCGAAGGCAATCGTTGCAAGGATCATTACGGAACCTCCTACGGTAAGAGATGAAATTGAGACATGGCCGTTGCGACGCTCGTCCATTAGGCGGCGCACGCGCGCGACGGTCGTATTGCCAAATCCCAGGGCGACGCCGGCCGAAACGTGCGTCTGCGACACCAACGACGCAACGCGGGCAAGGCAATCGGCATAGTGACGGACATCCGATATGCTCGCGAGCGCGCGGTCGTCGCAAGCGGCTTCACGTTCGAAAGAGATCTTTCTGCCGATGAAAAGCGCGGCCGGATTAAAAAACAGCAAGGCCTCTAAAAGCACCTGCGCGGTTTTCGTCCACACGTCTTTGCGCAGCACGTGTGCGACTTCATGTTGGACGATGCACTCCAAGCTTTCGGGCGTCAACACATCGAGAAAGCGCTTGGGTAAGACGATCGCGGGGCGCGCGAAGCCTATCGACAGCGGGAGTTCCACCGCACTGCTGCTGTAAATGGAGATGCCATCGCGATTACCGTCGGGCACGCAGCCGCGCCGGATCTGCGCGACGCGCATGCCGCTTCCCACCGCAACGGACAAGCGCCAAATCACACCCGCTAGCCATAGAGCGCACAACACGAGCGCAACTCCGTCGAGCAAACCGATATGTATCTCGCGTGTCGGCGATGACCCGACGCTCTGTATCGTGGCGATCGTTTGCGCGGCAGCAGCGCCCGGAGCAGATGCCAAGCCAGCGGCGGCGACGCTCCATGTCGGTATCGCGGTGATCAGAGGGATAGCCGCGATTGCCAGCAGCGCACACCACAAAACCGCATGGTGGGTCGCGGCGCTCACACGCCGCAGCCCCGCGAGGGCCGCGGCAGCAAGCGCCGCAATGAGCAACCCTTGCCAGAGCCCGGCGAAGAGCACACCCAGGATTTCACGTGCGAGGTCAATCACTTCGAGGTATCCTTGCGGTCGATGAGATCTCTCAACGCGGCCAGCTCTTTTTGGGAAAGCCGTTTATCCTCGAGCAGTGTCATCGCCAAAACACCGGGCGAGTTGCCGAAAAAGCGATCAAGCAGCACGTCGAGCAGCGATCCCGCAGCGTCTTCGCGTTCGATCACCGGCCGATAGACGAACGCGCGGCCAACTTTTTCGTGCGTGACGTAACCCTTTTCTTCGAGGGTGCGCATCGTCGTGAGCACGGTGTTGTAGGCCAAAGCCGGACGGCCGATAGCATCCACCACCTCGGCCACGCTCGCAGCTCGTTTTTTCCACAAGATCTCCATCAACCGAAGCTCGTGTCCGGTCAAAGTCGACGATCGCTTACGAGGCATTGATCCTCCAAAACATATAAAATACTTACAATGTTCTGCGCAAGAATGATAGTGGCGCCGCTTCAGAATGGCAACGAGTCACGAAGCGCCTTCGCCGGGTCCTTCCGTGCGTCGCCCAACTCGCCGAGCGGATCGTATGCCGTTGGAACGGCCGCTAACGCGTCGGTATACGCTTGTAACAACGTGTCTTTCGCGACCGTGCGAATATTGGGAATCACGCCGCCCTCCCAATTTGTCCCGGTAATCGGACTGCGCAGAATCGTATCGGGTATGCTGATCCGCAGGTTGGCAGTAAGAAACTGGGCCGCTGATCCTAGTCCGTTCGCCGCACCTGCCGAACGGGCACCAACGACTGTAGCGTGTTTATGCACCTTCATGTCGTAAGCAAACTCCTCACCCCCCGAAATGGTCTTCGGGCCGATGAGGATGTACACCGGCTCATCAAGGTAGCGCGCTCCGCCAACGCTTACCGCCGTATAATTATGGTGAACGACCGTTCTCGTTGGGGTCTTTTGAATGGCAGTTATGAGCTCGACGTGCCCAGGGAAGAAATACGACAGGAGGTAGTTAACCGTATCCGAGTCGCCGCCGCCGTTCTGACGAAGATCGATGATAAGGGCGTTCGTGTCACTCAGCAAACCCATCGCCGCATCGATCGTTTTTTTTGCATATTTGAGGTCCGCGAAACCACCAAACGCTAAGTAGCCGATGTTTCCTTGAAGCCTTGCGCTGCCGTTGTAGCCGTTGGCAACGTAGTTAAAAAACCGAGCCTGCTCCGCGGCTTCGGCCTTCGTCTGTTGAGTACTCGTGTTGTCGTCCGTCGTCGGTGAGTACCACACGATGATATGCTCGTCACCGCTTGCTGCCTGCAACTCGCTCGTTAGGTCCGAAGCGAATGTCTTTGGATCGTTAATTCGCAGCAATGCGGCACGATGTTTCTCGATTGTCGCTCGCAGCATTGCCACTTTGTCGCTGAAATAGTAACTACTCATCGCAGCTTCCGCGCGCGTCAGCGCCGCTTCACGCGTCGCGAGAGACCAATCGTTAGGCCGAACTGCGCCTCGCGCGCCCACGGTCGACAGGCCGTACAGCACCGCCCCGACAAATACGAAGGCTCTTAGACGACTCGACATAGAGCGACCTCCACTGTTTGGCCGTATTGGAGTGACACCTGATGAGGCTCGCATCGCGAGTGCTATTCTGATCGCTAAGCAGAAACCGTATCTGAACAACTATAATACTAGTTTTTCAGAGCATACGCTTCGCGCGAGACGATGTCAATAACTCCGCCTGAAGAAATTAGCTACGGGCGTCTTGTGTTTTGACGGGGTAGTCGAAGAGGCGGGCGTCGGCGGTGAGCAGCGTCATCGATTCGCAGCGTGCCTGACACACGAGCATTCGATCGAACGGATCTCCGTGAGCCGGTTCCAACCCTCGCAGCGCAATCGCGTGGTTGAGCGATACGTTGAGCACGCTCGCTTCCGATTTCGCCAACCGCGTTTCCACGAACGGCTTGAGATCGAGCGGGAGGCGCAGCTTCCCCGCAGCAATTTTAATGGAGAGTTCCCAAACGCTCGCAATGGATAGATATAAATCGTTGCTGCGATCCTCGAGCAGTGCGCGGCTTTGCGGGCCGAGGCGCCCGGAATCGGCGCCTTGCCAAAGCCAGACGTGCGTATCGACGAGAAGACGCATTTACGTGTACTCCCGCCATTCTTCAGGGACGTACTCGTCGAAATCGTCGGCGATGAAGAACGATAGCCCCTCGTCGTATCCAAGCACTCGTTTGCCTTCGCGCGGTTCGATGCGGGAGAGTTTCGCCACGGGCTTGTCGCCTCGCGCAATAATGATCTCTTCGCCGCCCTGCACATCCGCAATAAGCGCCGAAAAGTGCGTCTTAGCCTCATGGATTTTCACCGTGCGCATGCACCAAGCCTATCTCGGTTAGTCCACTTAGTCAACTCGCGATGAGGGCGACTCCGGCGAGGGCGAGAGCGACACCGATTTTCTGCACGGCGTGCAGGCGTTCGTTCAGAGCGAAGCGTGCCAGCAGAACGGTGGATGCGGGGTAGAGCGACGTCAACACTGCGGCGATCGAGAGAAAGCCGGTGCGGGTGGCCAGTACGTAGAGCACGTTAGCCGTCATGTCCAAGACGCCGGCCAGCGCGATGAGCGGGAACATGCCACGAGCGGGGCGCAGTTGCGCGCGGGCGATTAGCGCGACGCCGACCAGCAGCGCTGCACTCGCAAGACGCGCGGCAAGCACGGGCTGCATGCCCGAAGTGGGATGCGTCAGTCCGAGGCAAAGATAGAATCCCCCCAGTGCCACGCCCGACGCAATTGCTTCACGCATGCCGGCCGTTGCGAACTCCATGCGGCCGTTCTCGTCGTAGGAAAGCGAGATCAGCACGATCGAGAGAAGCGCCAAACAAATACCGGCGCTTTGAAACCACGCCAGCCCCTCGTGCCGCACGGTGACGCCTAGCACCAACGGCAGCGCCGCCGCCAACACGGCCGTGATTGGCGACACGACCCCCATCTTGCCGATCGACAGAGCCTGATAGAGCAACGCCAAGCCGACACCGCCGCTAACGCCGCCCGCGATACCCCACAGGTAATCGCTCGCGGTTGCGTGTGAAGGGACGAACGCCGTTGCGGCGAGCAGCAGCACGAACCCGACAAACTGTGAAATTACGACGACCGAATAGATCGACGAGCGGCGAGTCGCGATGCCACCGCAAAAATCCGCCGCGCCATAAAACGCGGCAGAGATCAACCCGAACGCAACCGCGATCGCACTCATCGCTGGGTGGGATCGAGTGCGTCGCGCAAGCCGTCGCCGAGCAGATTGAAGCCCAGCACTAACATCGTGATCGCGGCGCCGGGAAAGACCAGCGCCCACGGCGCGTTAAGCCAATAGTCGCGCGCGTCGTTAAGCATGGCGCCCCACTCCGGCGCCGGCGGACGCGCGCCCAAACCTAAGTACGACAGGCCCGCAGCTTCCAGCGTCGCCGTCGCGATGCCCAGCGTTGCCTGCACGAGCAGCGGCGGCAAGATGTTGGGCAAAATGTAACGCAGCAATACGCGTGTCGAGCTGGCGCCAATGGCGCGTGCGGCTTCGACGTACTCGACATCCTTAATCGCGAGCACCGAAGAACGCGCCAGCCGCGCGTATTGCGGAACGTACACGATGCCGATTGCGATCATCAGGTGGTTGACCGATGGGCCAAGAATCGTGGTGACGCCAATCGCTAGAATGATCGATGGAAACGCCAGCATCAAATCCGTCGCAGCGCCGATGGTGTCGTCCAAAACGCCGCCGAAGAATCCGCCCAGCACGCCCAGAATCGTACCGGCGGAAATAGCGATGCCCACCGCCACGAACCCGATGCGAATCGAGATGCGCGCGCCGTACACGATACGAGAGAACATATCGCGGCCGAGTTTATCGGTGCCGAACCAATGCGCGGCGCTGGGCGCCTGCGTCTGCACAGCTAGATTCTGCGCGAGCGGGCCATCGTGCGCCACCAGCGGCGCAAAAACGGCAGCCACGATCATGATCGTCACGACGATCAGCCCGACGATGGCGCCGGGCGAACGCAACACGCGAAGCCAGACGTCCTGCGCGTACGTTCGCGCGCTTGGTGCGAGCGGTTCCGTTGAGGCGGCTAGCGTGACGTCCATGTTGAGTCGTGCGTCGCTAGACTTCCATCACGACCGGTATCACCACCGGCCGCCGCTTCGTCTTAGCGTAAATCGCTTTCGAAATGCCGGCACGGATATGTTCTTTCACCGTGTTGGCGTCGCGCAGGCCCTCCACCGAAACGTCTGCCAGAATTGCGCGCGTCTCTTCGCGCAGTTCGTCCAGCACGCCGCCGGCCTCGGGCAAGTAGAACACGCCTTTGCTCACCAGATCCGGTCCCGCAACCACACGTGCCTCACCGGCGTCGATCGTTACGACCACCATCATGATGCCGTCATTCGAGAGCGCCTTGCGGTCGCGCAGAACGGCCTCGCCGATGTTACCGACACTCGAACCATCGACCAACACGTTACCGCCGTACGTCTTGCCGATTTTGTCGCCGTAATCAGCGGTAAACTCCAGCACGTCGCCATTCCCAACCACAAACACGCTCTCGGCATGTACGCCGGTCTGCGTAGCCAAGCGGCCGTGCGTCACCAACATGCGATATTCGCCGTGCACCGGCACGAAATATTCGGGCCGCACGAGGTTGAGCATGAGCAGCAGTTCTTCTTGCGACGCATGTCCCGACACGTGCGAACGTCCGTCGGTGCCGTGAATCACCGTCGCGCCGAGTTTGTACAAATTGTTGATCGTCTTATAGACCGATTTCTCATTGCCGGGAATCGGAGTGGCCGAAATCACCACGGTGTCGCCCGCGACGATTTTAAACTTTCTATGATCGCGCACCGACATACGCGTGAGGCCGCTCATCGGTTCGCCCTGCGAACCGGTCGTCACCACCACAACTTGGTCGGCCGGGTACGATTCCACGTCTTCGATCTTGATGATGCTCGCCGACGGCACCTTAAGATAGCCCAGCTCCGACGCAAAATGCACGACGTTCGTGAGCGAACGGCCCAAGAACGCGATCTTGCGGTTGAATCGCACCGCGTGATCGACTACTTGCTGAATGCGCGGCACGTTCGAAGCAAACGACGCTACCACGATGCGGCCCTTCGCGCGCTGGAAGATCGCGGTAAACGCTTCGCCCACGATACGCTCGGAGAGCGTGTGACCGGGGCGTTCGGCATTGGTGGAATCGGCGAGCATGCAGAGCACGCCCTCGTCTCCGACGCGCGCGATACCTGCGAAGTCCGCCGGCTTGCCGTCGATCGGCGTCTGATCGAACTTGAAGTCGCCGGTGTGGAAGATCGTTCCGACCGGCGTGCGGATCGCGAGCGAACACGCGCCCGCAACCGAATGGTTGATGTGGATGAATTGCGTTTCGATCGAACCGTGTTTGACGCGGTCGCCAGGCTGCACCGGCACGAACGTGGTATCGCCGAGTTTGTGTTCGCGTGACTTCGCTTTTATCAGCGCGATCGAGAGCGGCGTGCCGACGATCGGGGTGTCGGGAAACTCTTTGAGCAGATACGGAATTCCGCCGATGTGATCTTCGTGCCCGTGCGTGACGAGCACCGCGCGAAACTTGTGCGCGCGCTCGCGCAGATATGTAAAATCGTTGATGACGATGTCGACGCCGAACATTTCGTCGTCGGGAAACATCAGGCCGCAGTCCACCACGACGATGTCGTCGTTGGTTTCGATGACGGTCATGTTGCGGCCGATCTCACCGCATCCGCCTAAGGGGATGACGCGAACGTACGGCTTGGAGGGCGGAGCGGGAACGATGAGGGTATCGGCGTTCAAAGCTTCTTCTTTTCTCAATTGGGGGTTGGTGTCGGTCGGGGCAGCGGGATAAGGAGCCGCGGAGGGCTCTCATGCTGCGCCGTTACCGCGAAATGCTGCTGGCGACCTGGCTCGTCATTCTACCGTTGGCCCCCGCTCTTGCCAAGGACAAACATCATCGCGCGGCCATTATCACGGCACCGTCGCCGGGGTTGGATCCCGCGAGTCTCTATTCGCCCCGCGCGCTGCGCCGAGCCCGGCTCGTTCTGCAGTTGCAGCTGCTCGCGCTGCGAAAGGTTCGCCTGGCCTGCGCTCGCGCTGCCGTGGCAAGGCATTTTCCACAGCCGATGATCTGGCGCTGCTTCCACGACGAGGTAGCGCCTGCCGGAGAGCGCGAATCACCCGTGCATGAACGAAAACACCGCCAAACCCAACGGGCTCACGACGGTCATTAACACGATCGTCTCCCCAAAAGAGGCCCTCGAGACCATCCGCAACGCGCCCACCTGGGGCTGGGCGTTCGTCATAACCGCCGTCCTGTACGTCATAGCGGCGGTCCTGATGCTCCCCGCTACACAGCACGTCGGCGTGGCGATGGTCACGCATATGACCGAGTCGGGCCGTTTCGCCGCGAACCTCAGCGGCGCTCAGAAACAGGCGATGATTCAGAGCGCCATGCATCCGGACGCCGTGAAAGACGTCATCAACATCACCATTGGAGTCGCATCGATCTTCCTTATCGTCCTCCTCAATACGGCGCTGATGCTGCTTGCCAAAGTCATCGGCAAGGGTGACGGCACGTTCAAGACGCTGTGGAGCGGATCGATGAACGTCCTGGTCCCCAGTTACGCTCTCGCGCAGATCGTACTCGCGATCGTCGTGCTGCTGCGTGGCCCCGATACGTTCAACTCGTTTCTGGATCTCGCGCGCGCGCTGCCCGGCCTCGGGACGCTGACCCCGGGCCTGAGCGGTATAGCGGGCGGATTCTTTGCGGCGATCTCCGTGTTTGCGATCTGGGGCCTCATCCTCAACGCATACATGGTCCGCATCGTGGGACGGGCTTCAGCCGGAGTCGCTTGGACGTTTGCTATCCTCATCACGATCCTCCAGTCGTTGGCGCTCGGACTCATGGCGAGTTTCGGCGCCTGAAACCAGAACGATAGGTTGCCAGTATATGGACCAGATGATACTCGTCAGTCTAGGAGATTGCGGTTGAGACCTCACGCCCTAGCGTTAGCCGTCGCAATAGCGGGTGCGGTGTTGGCCGCACCCGCAAGCGTGTCCGCGTCAACCGCGCCTGGCGCGCCATTGACGCTCTCCGACGCGGTCCACTATGCGCTCGCGCATGATCCCACCGTGCAGCAAAACGCCGCCGCGGTGGCGCAGGCCATCGAGGCGCTGGCCAAGCAAAAGATGCAGACGTTCCCCACCGTCAGCGGTCAGTTGCAAAACACCCTCTCGAAGAGCAATCCCACCTACTCCGGCAGTTTCGCACAAATCGGCATCACGCCGCAGACGAACTTCAGTCAGAATACCGCACAGGTCAGCTCGCAACTCAACGTCAACGCTGGCGGCTTGAGCGTTATTCAACTGGCGGAATCTAAGGCACAGCTGGATCAGGCGAAGGCGACCCTGCAGCGGTCGCAAGATCGACTCGCCAGCACGGTCACGGCCGCCTTCTATGGCATTTCGCAAAAGAACGCGATCGTCGCGATCGATCAAAGCGACTTGAGCTATCAGCGCATCCTCGCGCTCAACGCGCAGGCCAAAGAAAGGGCCGGCGTCGCTGCCGGCGTGGATGTGCTGCGCGCGCAGGTCGCGGCCGAGAAGAGTGCGTCGACGCTCACGGCCGATCAAGCCGCCGTGGAAGACGCGAAAGAATCGCTGGCGCACGCGATTGGCGCGCCGCTCGAAACACTCTTCGCCATCCCCGCCAGCGTTCCGCAACCCGCGCTGCCGCAAGGATCGGTCGAGACGCTGATCTCCATCGCACAGAATGCTCGGCCCGATATTCGGTCGGCCCAACTGGCCTTGCGCAACGCACAGCTCGTGCGCAAGGGATTCGATCGCGAATTGTTTCCGAACGTGCAGCTCAGCGGCGCCTTCGGCAACCAATTTTCGCCCACTGGCGCGGTGTACGACCAGTCCATCATCGACAGCGATTTCGCGCAGAACAACGCCGCGCTGATCGCACAGAACCTGCCGCCCCTACCCGCATCGGACAAACCCACGGTCACGCGCGGCGCTCCGGGATTCTGGAACATCCAAGCCACCACGACGTTCACGCTACCATTTGTCGATTATGGCGCGCGCAAGGCCGAGCGCAACCAGGACGACGCGGCGCTGACATCCGCGAACGCGGCGCTCGACAACGCCAAGAGCCAGGCTGAGCTGGACGTGCGTCAGAGCTACCGCGCGGCGCAAACGGCGCTCGCGCAACTGAAGTACGCGCAGGACGAATCGCGCTTGGGCGTCGAGGCCGCACGTATCGCGCAGTTGCAATACCAAAATGGCATCATCGCGCTCTCCGACGTCTCGCAAGCCGAACAGACCAGTATCGCCGCGCAAAGCGACCTGATCAACGCTCGGGTGGCCTACGTCGAGGCCGTCGTGAACCTGCGCGTAGCGCTGGGAACTTTCGATCCACAATCCATCGTCGCCGACCTGAGGTAGCACATGAACAAGCGCACTCGCAATCTTCTCTTCCTCATCGGCGGCATCGTGCTCGTCATCATCATCGCGATGCTCTCTGCGCGTCGGCACGGTAACGCGATCCCCGTGAAGACGCAACGCGTCGTCTACGCGACGTTCCAGAGCACGACTCCCGAAAGCGGCACGGTGCAGCATCCGAATACCGAGACGATCCCAACGCTCGTGGCCGGCAACCTCGGCGCGCTCTATGTCAGAGCCGGACAGCACGTGAGCGCCGGCCAAGTATTGGCAACAATCACTAACCCCGCGGCCGAATCCGACGCCGCAGGCACGCAGGCCGACTACGAATCCGCAGTCGCCAACATCTCGAGCGCCAAGGTCAACGAGCAGAACGCGAAAGTGCAGTATCAAGCGGCGGTCGCAACCGCGAAAAGCGCTTTGGATCTCGCGCAAAAGACTTACGATGCCGACGTCAACCTGTATGCC
>CAJDWF010000066.1_pt1 | contig 9995 bp, 9 predicted proteins | sample 7391541 | NCBI WGS metagenome assembly CAJDWF01 (sample SAMEA7055727, study PRJEB34461) | soil metagenome | biome: terrestrial ecosystem; feature: Peninsula; material: soil | place: Antarctica | collected 2016
GGTAACGCGCGCATCGTTGCCGTAGGTTTGGATTCGGCCGAGGTCGGCAATCCGCCATCAAAGTTTACCGCCGTCTACGATCGCGCGCGCGCAGAGGGTTTGCTGGCGGTGGCGCACGCCGGCGAGGAAGGGCCGGCCGCCTACGTGTGGGAGGCGCTCGATCTCTTGAAAGTCGCGCGCATCGATCACGGCGTGCGCTGTTTGGAAGACGACAAGCTGGTCGAACGTCTGCGCCGTCAGAAGACGCCACTTACCGTGTGTCCGCTCTCGAACGTGCGCCTGAAAGTCGTGCAAAAACTGGCCGATCATCCGCTTAAGAAGATGCTCGATGCGGGCTTACGCGCCACCGTCAACTCCGACGATCCGGCCTACTTCGGCGGCTACGTGGCGGACAATTTTGCCGGCGTCGCATCGGCGTTGCAACTCAGCGATGCCGAGCTGGTGACCCTGGCCAAAAACTCGTTCCAAGCGTCGTTCATCAGCGACGCCGCCAAGGCAACCTTTCTACACACAATCGACGCCTTCGCCTCGGGGGAATAGCCACCCACACCACGCGAGAAGGACGGGCGACCTGCAACCTTTCCGCCGCTTGTTGGGTAGTATTAGGCGATGAACGCAGATCGTATGACCGAGCGCGTTGCCGATGCACTCAACAGCGGCTATTCGCGCGCACTTTCCGAACACAACACGCAAACGATGCCCGAGCACGTGTTGGCGGCGTTGCTCGAGCAAGAGCGCGGGGTAGCACCCGACATTCTGGCGGCTGCGGGTGCAGATGTGAAGAACGCGGATGGCGCGCAGGTCACGCTCTCGCCGGAGCTCGCGCGCGTGATGAGCGCCGCCGACGAAGAAGCCAAAAAACTCCAAGACGATTATGTCTCCGTCGAACATTTGCTGATGGCGATGACACAGTCCAATGGCGCTGTGGGCAAACTGCTGCGTGATGCCGGCGCGACGCACGATAAACTGCTGACCGCATTGCGCGATGTGCGCGGCAATCAGCGCGTCACCACGCGCGATCCCGAAGGCACGTACAAATCGCTGGAACGCTATGGACGCGACCTCACGCTCGAGGCCGAGCGCGGCAAACTAGACCCGGTCATCGGCCGCGACGACGAAATTCGACGCGTCATTCAAGTACTCTCGCGCCGCACCAAAAATAATCCAGTTCTCATCGGCGAGCCTGGCGTCGGTAAAACCGCCATCGTCGAAGGTCTCGCGCAGCGCATCGTGCGCGGCGACGTTCCCGAAGGCTTGAAGAACCGCCGCGTGGTGTCGCTCGACATGGGCGCGCTCATTGCCGGCGCGAAGTACCGCGGCGAGTTCGAAGAGCGGCTCAAAGCCGTCCTCAAAGACGTCCAGAACTCCGAGGGACAGATCGTGCTGTTCCTCGACGAACTACACACCGTCGTGGGCGCGGGCCGGACCGAAGGTTCTATGGATGCCGGCAACTTGCTCAAGCCGATGCTCGCGCGTGGCGAGTTGCACATGATCGGCGCTACCACGCTGGACGAATACCGCAAGTACATCGAGAAAGATGCGGCGTTAGAGCGCCGGTTCGCACCGGTTTCGGTCGATCAGCCGTCGGTCGAAGATACGATCTCGATCCTGCGCGGGCTCAAAGAAAAATACGAAGCGCATCACGGCGTGCGCATCAAAGACGGCGCACTGGTTTCGGCCGCGACGCTTTCAAATCGCTACATCGCCGACCGCTTTCTGCCCGACAAGGCCATCGATCTCATCGACGAAGCTGCCGCGAAGCTGCGTACCGAGATCGATTCGATGCCCCAGGAGCTCGACGAGCTTACGCGGCGCATCATGCAACTGGAAATCGAACGTCAAGCGCTGCGAAAAGAGAGCGACGATGCGTCGCGCGCGCGCCTGGGCGCGTTGGAGAAAGAACTCGCGGAGCAGCGCGAGGAGCAGACGAAGTTTGCATCGCAGTGGGATGCCGAGAAGAACGCCGCGGTGAAGCTGCAAGGCTTGCGCGACGAGATCGAGCGCACCAAGGTACAGATCGAACAGGCGACGCGTCAAGCCGATTACGGCCGCGCGTCGGAACTGCAGTACGGCAAACTGCCGGAGTTAGAAAAGCAGCTGCAAGCCGAGGAAGAAGCGCTCTCGTCGCGCGGTAGCGGCAAAGGACGACTCTCCAAAGAGGAAGTGGACGAAGAAGATATCGCCGAGGTCATCGCGCGCTGGACCGGCGTTCCGGTCACGAAACTGCTCGAGGGAGAGAAGCAGAAACTGCTGCATCTCGACGAAGAACTGCACCGACGCGTTATCGGACAGAGCGAAGCGGTCGATGCCGTTGCCGAGGCCGTGGTGCGTTCGCGTTCGGGCCTCTCCGACCCCAATCGTCCGATCGGCTCGTTCATCTTCTTGGGTCCGACTGGCGTCGGCAAAACCGAGCTGGCGCGCGCGCTGGCGGAGTATCTCTTCGACGACGAACACGCGCTGATTCGCGTGGACATGTCGGAGTATCAAGAGAAACACACGGTCGCGCGCTTGCTGGGCGCACCGCCCGGATATGTGGGCTACGATGAAGGGGGTCAGTTGACCGAAGCCGTGCGTCGTCGTCCGTACTCGGTCGTGCTCTTCGATGAAGTCGAAAAGGCGCACCCCGATGTGTTCAATGTATTTCTGCAGATTCTCGACGACGGGCGTTTGACCGACGGCCAAGGCCGTACTGTGGATTTCCGCAATACGATCGTCATCATGACGTCGAACATCGGCAGCCACCGGATTTTGGATTTCAAAGGTTCGGCCGACGGCGCCGATTACGCGGTGATGCGTGCGACTGTGCTCGACGAGTTGCGTCAGCACTTTCGCCCGGAGTTCCTCAACCGCGTAGACGAGATCATCGTCTTTCATGCGCTGGACGAAAGCGAGTTGGGCGAGATCGTGGAGATTCAGCTGGAGCGATTGCGTATGCGCCTGGCCGAACGCCGCATCGTGCTGGTGCTCGATGACGCCGCGAAACGTCACGTGGTCAAAGCCGGCTACGACGCCAATTACGGCGCCCGCCCGCTCAAACGCACGATTCAGAAAGAATTGGAAACGCCGCTCGGCCGTAAAATCTTAGCCGGCGACGTCAAAGACGGCGACGCCGTCGAAGTCGGTTACGACCAGATGAAAGGCGAACTAACGTTCAGCGCGCGATCGTAGAAAGGGCAGACAAAAAAGAGAAAGCGCTTTACGACAAAGCGCGTTTGCGGGCTTTTAGACGTTCGGTTTCGATGAGGAAGCGCTTGCGCAAGCGGATGGATTTGGGCGTGACTTCCACCAGTTCGTCGTCGTCGATGAACTCGATGGCGCGTTCGAGACTCAAGTCGTCAGGCGGCGCCAGACGCACGTTGTCGTCGCTGCCGGAAGCGCGCATGTTGGTGAGTTTCTTCTCGCGCACGACGTTGAGCGCGACGTCTTTGTCGTCGTTGGCGCGGCCGACGACCATGCCTTCATACACATCGACGCCGGGGCCGACGAAGAAGCGGCCGCGCTGCTCCACGCCGCCGAGCGCATAAGCGGTGGTGCGGCCGGTATCGCTGGCGACCAGGGCGCCAACGGAACGGCCGGGTAGTTCGCCCTGCCACTCCTGGTGGTCGTAGTACGTGTGCGACATGATCGCGGTGCCGCGCGTGAGCGTGAGCAACTCGCCCCGTAGGCCGAAGATCGCGCGTGTGGGCATCGTGTATTCGAGCCGACGCGAATCGCCCACGTTGATCATGTTCGAGAGAATGGCTTTGCGGCTGCCCAACGCCTCGATGACGGCGCCGGCGTAGTCGTCGACCACGTCGACTACCACGTACTCGACGGGTTCCCAGCGCTTGCCGTCGCGTTCGGCGATGATGACTTGCGGCTTGGAGACTTGCATCTCGTAGCCTTCGCGGCGCATCGTTTCGATGAGGATCGAGAGATGTAGCTCGCCGCGTCCGCGCACTTCGTACGTGTCGGCGCTCTCGGTATCGGCGACGCGCAGCGCCACGTTGGATTCGAGCCTTCGGGCGTGGCTGCGTCGGCGATCGTGTCGCCGATGTTCAAGCCTTCGATACCGGAGACGCAGATGATGTCGCCGGCGTCGGCCTCTTCGATCTCCACACGTTCGAGCCCGGCAAATGCCAGGATCTTCGTGAGACGCAAACCGCTTTCGACCGTTCCGTCGCGCGAGACTTTCGCGATCGGCGCGTTGATGCGCGACGAGCCGCGAAACACTCGGCCGATGCCGATGCGTCCGACGTACTTGTTATGGTCGATAGCCGAGACGAGCATTTGGAATGGGCCGTCTTCGGCGGGCGCTTCGGGAACGTGCGCGAGAATCGTTTTGAAGAGCGGCTCGAGATCGGTACTCTCGTCCTCAAGCGATTTCTTCGCGATGCCTTGCTTCGCGACCGCGAAGATTACCGGAAAATCGGCCTGCTCTTCGCTGGCGCCCAGTTCGATGAAGAGGTCGAAGACTTCGTTGACGACTTCGGTTGGGCGCGCATCCTTTCGGTCGATCTTATTGACGACCACGATGGCTCGCAAGTCGAGTTCGAGGGCCTTGCGCAGCACGAAGCGTGTCTGCGGCATCACGCCTTCGGCCGCATCGACCAGCAACAGCACGCCCTGCACCATCTGCAGCACGCGCTCTACCTCGCCGCCGAAATCGGCGTGGCCAGGCGTGTCCACGATGTTGAATTTGGCTTCGCCGTGGCGCACGGCGGTGTTTTTGGACAAAATGGTAATGCCGCGCTCGCGTTCGAGCGGGTTGGAGTCCATGACGCGCGTCTCGACCTGCTGGCCTTCGCGGAAGACACCGCTCTGTTTGAGCATGGCGTCAACGAGCGTGGTCTTGCCGTGGTCGACGTGGGCGATGATGGCAACGTTGCGGATATCAGATCGGGTCTTCAAAGCGCCCGTTGGATTCGGCATGCAGGCCGCATTCACCCGGTGGAGGAGCGCGTGGAGACTTTAGTCGTCGGCATTCGCCTTGGGAACGGTGAACCAAAACGTGGTTCGGCGGCCCGGTTCGAGTTCGACGTCGATGCTGCCGTGCATCATGCCGACCAATTGTTTACAGATATAGAGCCCCAAGCCGGTGGACTGGTTGCCGTGCGATAGGCGCCCGAAGCGCGTGAAGAGCTTGCCGCGATCCTCGATGCGGATGCCTTGCCCTTCGTTACTCACCGCAACATACACGTCGTGCAAACGTTCGCGCAGTTCCACACGCACCGGCGATCTTTCCGGAGAGTACTTCACCGCATTGGAGAGCAGGTTAGTGAGCACCTGAACCATGCGCCCCTCGTCGGCGCGAATCTTTGCCAGCGGCTCGTCGTATGCGCGTTCGAACGTGCGATGCGAATCGAGACTCTTCGCGCGCGCGATCGATTCGTCGGCAACCTTCGCAACGTCCACATCCTCAATGCGCAAGGAGAGCTGACCGGCATCTATGCGTGAGAGCAACAGAAAGTCTTCGAAGATCCATTCCAAACGTGTCGTCGAATCCGCAACCACTTCGAAGAGTTCGCGGCGTCGATCGGCGTCGTGCGCGCCGTTGGACGAGAGAAGCGAAACGGCGCCGCGAATCGCAGTCAGCGGGGAACGCACTTCGTGCGAAACCAGCGTGAAAAACTCTTGTTGCGTGCGCGCGGCATCCTCGACTACGCGACGGCGTTCGACCTCGGCGTGATTCGTGCGTGCATTGGCCAGCGCCAGCCCCAGCAAGTTGACGAAAATCTGCATCTTGCGCAGCGTACCGAAGTCGGGCACTTGTCCGTTCACCGGATGATCTGGCGAGAGATACCCAAGCATTTTTTGGTTGCCGTCGACCAGCACCAGTACCAGCAGGTCGCGTTCGTGCCATGCGTTTTCGCTTGTGCGCGGCGCGTCGCGCGGCAGATCGCCGGTGTAGAGATTGTGCTCCGTATCGCGCCCGCTCTCAGCGCCGACGTGATAGCAGTTGGGAAAAACTTCGTACTCGGGACGTAGTTCGGCCGCCACTTCTGGATACGGGATCGTTTCGTTCAAGCGCTCCGCAACGATGGTCGAAGAATAGCCCCACATCGCTCGACGGCGCAGCTCCCCGCCGGGCTCGGACGCGGCGACGATCGTTACGTAGCGCCACCCGAAGATCTCTCCAAAACCGGCGGCGATGGATTGCACCGCCGGCTCCAGGCCATCGGCCTGGAGGATGTCGTAGGTTATTGCTAAGAGACGCTCGAGCATATCGGATGCGTCGACGTGCTCCGCCGGTTCGATGGACACTGGTTTACAGTATCGGCGTTTTTCCCTAATACGTCCAGACGCGAGGAGCGTGAGGGCGATTAGAAAAGCAGCGTTTGGAATTCGCTCACGGTACGAAATCCGGTTCTTTCGTACAGCCGAACGGCACCGCCGTTGAAGTCGTTAACGTAGAGCGAGAGCGTGGGCACGCTCGCCAGGAGCACTTTGCAGACGCCCGAGAGCGCCGCGGTGGCGAGGCCGCGGCCGCGCATGGCGGGCGGCGTCCAGATGCCCTGCAGTTGCGCGGTGCGTGTGCTCCAGGGTCCAACATTACAAAAAAAACACAAAACTCCGCCGGATTCGCCCACCCACCAAAGCCGCCGCGCGATCATCTGCGCGATGCCGGCAATGAATCCGGGGTCGCGCTGCACAGGATCGTATTCGAGCTCGTGGCGGATCATCGCGGCCGAGTTGACCGCGACGGCCGTGCAATCGTCCGCGCGCGCCTGCCGCACGGTCACGCGCGAATCTTCGCCGCTCAGGTCTTCGGGCTGTAGTGCCATGACAAACTGACGATCGCGCACTTTACGAGGCGGCGCGTGCGATGCGGCGACGAGTTCCCAATACCGCATCACCTGGGGCCGTGGTCCGACGATCATGCGTTCGTTGCCGCCCGCATTTGCGCGAGCGAAGTGTGCGATCGCCTCGTCGCCGGCGGCGAGGACCACTTGATGCCCGAAGTATGCAACGCCGCGAACGCGCTGCGATGCATCGACGGCCACGCGCATCGCGCGCAGCAGCGTGCCGTTCGTGTCGTTTGCGGCAAGATATGTAAGAAAGACGTTGTCGTACGGCTCCCGGCCGAGAAAATCCAGCGCATCGCTCTCGCGTTGCGTCGACCATCGCTCGATGCGAACGCTAACCGGCCCCAAGTGACGCAGACGCAATCGGCTTGGTGGTGGGCGCTTTGCTGCCGCCATCTGGCTCGACGCTGATCGCGATGAAGCGCACGGCGCGCGCGTCGTCGGGCAACGCGACGATCGCAACGCCGCGTGGATCCGGCGCGAACGTGCTCGAGGGGATCAATCGATTTGACCCAGTCCGCATCGTCCAGGCTTGATAGACGCGATTTTTGTCGAGCGCCGGCATGTCGTGCAGCGTTAGATACAGATGAGATCCGCGCACCACGACGGATCCATCGGCAAGAGCATAGCGCGTGGCGTCGGAGCTCATGAGATCGGCGAGCATCGTCTTGTCGGATGCGGCTTCGCGCGACGACTGCTCGGCGCTGGCATCGAGCGTCGTCACCTGCGTTTGCAATGCGCGCACCTGGCCGTCGAGCGAGATGCTTTGCACGGTGGAAATCAGCGCGATGATCAGGCAGGCAGCGGCCACGAGATATGGTGGCCAGTTTGGCGCGCGCCGCTCCCCGCGTACTTCGCTCATTACGCGCGCCTTAAGTAACGGGTCGGTAAATGGCACGCGCGCCGATTCGGCCAATGCCGTCACGACCGGACGTAGCTCTTCGTATTCTGCGCGGCACGGAGCGCACGTCTTGAGGTGTTCGCTCAGACAGCTCTCCATGGGTGTGCTGGGCGATGCGCCCAGTGCGAACGATGCGACGTCGTCGAGCGAGAACGGATGCTCGTTCACAGCGTCACCTGTCCGTCAAGCGCGCCGCGAAGGCGGCGCAAGCCGGTGCGAATCCGCGTTTTGATCGTGCCCAGCGGTACGCCGGTGCGGCGCGCCATTTCTTCGTGGGTGATGCCGCCGAAGAAGCCCATTTCGATGGGCACGCGTTGTTCCTCGGGAAGGCGCGCCAGAGCAACGCGTACCCGGGCCCCGTCGATCGCGGCAACGGCCCGATCTTCGAGCGCATCGTCTTCGGGCAGCGCAGCCGGAAGTTTGCTTTCATCGCGCGCGGCGGCGCTGCGACGGACGTCGAGGGCGCGATTGCGCGCCACGCGTGCGACCCATCCGGTAAAGTTGCCGCCGCGAAACGATTCTGGTGACCGCCAAATCTTCAAAAACACCGCCTGAGTAACGTCTTCCGCACGGCCGACGTCGCCGAGAATGCGAAGCGCGATGCCGTAGACGAGGCGATGATAGCTATCGTAAATCGCTTCGAAGGCATTCGCGTCGCGGCTACGCACGCGCCGCATCAGCTCATCAGCGTCCATCACGCTTCGCTCATTCGCTCCCATTGGTCCGCGCCCCCACGAAACGTGCGCGGAGGCGTCTTGGATTCTCTTTAAGGCGCTGAAGCGTGCGGTCGGCACATCACCAGCACGTCGAAGACCGCGGTCACGCAGTCGCCGTGCAGCGACTCGATTACGACCTGTTCGGGAACGTAGCGGGAGAAGAGCGTGCGCAGGCGGCGTAATTCGGCGCGCTCGCGTGAAAAGCGCCCGAACCAGACGCGGGCGATAATTGCGGCGGCCACCGCCGCGAGAACGGCCAGCAGCGCGGTTGGGGTCACGCAGGCTCTCCCGGCATACTTCTTAATCGTCGGGCGCGGGACGTGGAAACTTGACCGTCGTACTCGGCGCGCATGGACGATGCGGATGCGATACGGGCACAGATTCCCAATTTCCCTGGGTATGCGACTCTACCCGACCGGCGGCTGGCCGACGAGCTGGTGCGTTCCTACCTGGGCGAAGCGCTCTCGGAACTTGCGGCGCGTCACCCGGATTTCTTCGCCGATGCCCACGATGGGTATCAACGCCTGCTGATGCGCGCCGGCTTCATGAATCAGCTCGCCTTTCACGCGTTCGAGTACTCGGACGGGGACGCCGTTCGCCAAGCCGCAGTTGCCGCGGGCGATCGCGCGATAGTAACGGTTGCCGATCGTTCCAGCGTCGTAGAGGCAGCCGGCATTCCCGCGTATCTCGATGACGTTACGGCCGCCTTCGACGGGCGCGACGCGGCGATGGAAGGCAAATGATGATTGCCGCTGCGGTCGCCGCCGCCGCGCTGCATCTGCTTCCCGCACCCGAGAGCGTGACCGCCGCCGCATGCAAGGCTCCGTTTTCGTTTTCGCGTCGTCTGACCGTGAGTTCGCATGCCGATCCCGGGGCGGTGGAACTCCTCAACGAGCGCTGGCGCGGTTTGGGTCTTCCCGCAGTCGCCGCGTCGGCGCGTCCCGACGTCACGACGGCGCGCGATGCGACGATTCCCGCCCAAGGCTATCGCTTGGTCGTGCGCGGCGCTTCCGTGCAGGTGACGTCGTCCGATTCCGACGGCGCGTTTAACGCGATGATGACCTTGGCCCAGCTCGCGCAGCACGGCCCGGGCGGTTGGACCCTGCCGTGCGTGAGCATCGCGGATGCGCCCGCACTGAAATGGCGCATTCTTTCCGACGACGTCTCGCGTGGACCACTGCCGAATCAGCGCTACTTTATGGAGCGCATTCGCACGATCGCGTCCTTTAAGATGAACGGCTACTCGCCGTACATGGAGCACGTCTTTCTCAGCCCCACCGATCCGCTGCCCGCGCCGCTCGATGGCATCACGCCAGCACAGCTGCGCGAGCTGGCCGTGTATGCCAAGCGCTTTCACGTAGCGCTGATTCCAGAGCAGCAGTCGTTCGCGCACATGCACAACACCCTCAAGATCGAGCAATACGCTGGCTTGGCCGCGCTGCCGCACGGATTTCTGCTCTCACCCAACATTGCCGGTTCGAATGCGTATCTCAAACGGTTGATCGATCAGGAACTTGCGGCCGTGCCGCATCCGCCGTTTTTTCACATCGGCTCCGACGAAACCGCAACGCTCGGGCAAGGTAAGACCGCCGA
>CAJDWF010000060.1_pt1 | contig 9841 bp, 9 predicted proteins | sample 7391541 | NCBI WGS metagenome assembly CAJDWF01 (sample SAMEA7055727, study PRJEB34461) | soil metagenome | biome: terrestrial ecosystem; feature: Peninsula; material: soil | place: Antarctica | collected 2016
GCATGGAGTCCCTTTTCAAAGGCCACCGAGAGTGCTCCTGGACCTGGCGGCAAAATTTTAGGGCGCTGGGCGATATTTCGGCGCGACGGTAGCGGCGGCGAAACCGGATGCGCTGAATCGCACAGTATTTCGTCGTACGCGCCAGAATAGAGAGGAACGCCCGCGGCGGGGCGGTAACCTCAGCCTTTAAATGAGTCCTAGCAAGAAAAATCGCGCGGCCGCCTCGTCCGGCAACGACGGCGCACTCGCCGTTCCCAACGTCGGCAAGATCATCGAACGTCTCCGGGCGCAGCGCGGGATGGCCGTACGCGATCTCGCCGAGCAGAGCGGACTTTCCGCATCGTTCATCCGCGCCGTCGAACGTGGCGACTCCGATATTTCGCTCGGCCGCCTGGCACGGCTCGCGAACGTCTTCCACTACGATCTAGGCTCGTTTCTGGGCTTCACGTCGAAACTGTCGCGGCCGACGTTCGTCACCGGCACCGACCGCAAGCGTATCAACCGCGGAAGAGACGTGGCGTACGAGGTGCTCCATCTCCCCGCGCTCGACCTGGACCTGGTCATCGTCGAACTGGCCGCAGGAGCGTCATTCAGGAGCGATCTCACCCACGAAGGCATCGATGTCGTCTACATCACCCAAGGCGAGGTCCTTCTGGTGGTCAACGGAGTTGACTACCCGATGAACGCCGGCGAGTGCTGCGCCTTCTCCGCCGGCTTTCCGCACAAACTGCGCAACAATTCCAAAGGTTTGGCCTCGGCCATTTCCGTCACGACGGGGAGGATGTAGCGATGTCGATCGGCACGCGAATCGAAACGTGGGAGTTCACCCGTCCGTTCGTCATTACCGGCTACACGTTTCACCACAGCGACGTGCTCGTCGCGAGCGTGCAAGCCTCAGGGCTCACCGGTCATGGCGAAGCCTCGGGCGTCTATTATTTGAACGACACGGTCGGTCACGCCCGAGCGCAAATCGAGGCGATCTCAGACCGCTTTACAAACCCGCCGTCCCGCGAGGAGTTGATCGAGCTGCTGCCGGCAGGCGGTGCGCGCAATGCGGTGGACTGCGCACTCTGGGACCTCGAGGCCAAATCGCAGGGACGTCCGGCCTGGCAGATCGCCGGTTTGCCGGAGCCGCATCCGGTACTCACGACCTACACGCTGAGTGCCGACGAGCCGCACGTTATGGCTGCCCGCGCACGCGGCTTCACCAACGCGCGCGCGCTCAAACTCAAGTTGACCGGCACGGACGAGGACGCCGAGCGCGTTCGCGCCGTGCGCGCCGCTCGTCCCGATGCCTGGATCGCGGTGGACGGGAACCAAGGATTCGACCGCGCCTCGCTGGACGCGCTGATGCCCGTGCTCGTCGATGCAAACGTCGAACTGCTGGAGCAGCCCTTTCCGCGCGATCGCGACGCGGATATGGACGGCCTTAATTCACCGATTCCGCTCGCGGCGGACGAGAGCGCGCAAGATCTGGACGATCTGGAACGGATCGCGGGGCGCTTCGACATCGTCAACATAAAACTCGACAAATGCGGCGGCCTCACCCGCGGATTTGCAATAGCGGCGCGCGCGCGCGAACTCGGCTTGGACACGATGGTCGGCTGTATGATCGGCACCTCGCTTTCGGTTGCGCCGGGCCTGCTGCTCGGCCAAGTCTGCAAGGTCGTCGATCTGGATGCGCCGATCCATTTAGCGCGCGACCGTTCGCCCAGCGTCGTCTACGACGAAGTAAACGGCGAGAGTATCGGACGCGCGAAACCGCCGAGATCGTCGGGAACGACGTCCACTTCGCTGATTTGACAGATGAAGTCATAAGGGAGATCCGCCGCGATACGCTTTTGCACTTGTGCGTAGAGCGCGATACGCTGCGCCCGATCATACGAGGCGGCGGCGCGCCCCAGTAACGCGTCGACATCGGGATTGCAGTACTGCGCGAAGTCGAAGCCGTTCGGCGAACGCTCGGCGCAGCCCAGAAGCCAGGTGGGATCGGGATCGTACGCGCCTTGGTAGTCGTAGAGCGAGATTTGATAGTGGCCACCCAGTATCGGCCCGTCGTGAGCGACATATTGGCTACGCTCGTAACCGCGCAGCATCAATTCGATTCCGACCGCACGGGTTTGGGCGGCGATCGCTACCGCGAACCGCGTCGTGATGTCCTCGCCATTTGCAAACGAGAGCTGCAGGCTCAGGCGCTGGCCGCTCTTCACTCGGATGCCGTCCGCACCGAGAATCCATCCGTCGCGTGTGTCTGCGCGACATGCGGATCGTAGGCCCAGGTAAAGAGCCCGCGCGCCGCCGTTCCGGCGTGGTAGAGACCGCCCGAGATCTTTCGCGTAAGCGTGCGGCGGTCGATCGCCATCGCGAGCGCCTTTCGAATCGCGCTATCCGCGAGCACCGGGCTGTTCAAGTTGAACGCGAGCGCGTAGAAATACGGGACGGGAGTGACGACGACCCGGTGGTTCGAGAGGGCGCGCAATTCGGCGATACGCGAGGCATCCTGATCGAATGCGGCGTCGATTTCGCCCGTTTTCAAGCGTTCGATCGTGGTCGAATCGTCCGCTTCGAGTGGCAGCACGAGACGGCGGATGCGCGGAGCACCCGCGTAGTATCCGGCGTTCGCGAGCAGGGTGATGCGATCGCCGCGGTCCCAGCGCTCGAGGCGATAGGGCCCCGATCCAACCGGGGCCGCATTGAACGGCACGTGATTGAGGCTCGGCGCGCTCGCAAGCAGATGCGCGGGGAGAATCGGATAGTTTGAGTCCCCGCCGAAGAAATCGCTGATGATCGGCGAGTACGGCTCGCGCAGGGTAATGACTACCGTATACGGATTCGGGGCGGCGAGCGACGCGATCTCGTCGTAGCCGAAGCGGGTGGAGACGTTGTTGGAGGGACTCATGATCGCGTGATAGGTGAAGGCGACGTCACGCGACGTGACCGGAGCTCCGTCTTGCCAGCGCACGCCGTGACGGAGATGAAACGTGATGCGTTTGCCGTCGGGGGAGACGCCGCCGTTCGCCGGAGTGGGCACCTCGAGCGCCAAATCCCCGACGATGCGGCCTTGCGGGTCGTAATTCGTCAAATACGTGTAGAGCAGCTCTCCGAACGTGTAGGCACTCGTGCCCTCGAGCAGCAAGGGATCGAGCGTGGCGGGCTCCTGGCGTAGCGCCACGACGAGCGTACCCGGCTCGTGGGGCTGCCGGCGGTCCTGGCGCGTACACGCTGCAGACGCGAACACCACCAAACATATCGAGAACAACATCACGCGGCGCATCAAACTAGGCATTCAACGCAACCTCCATTTCCAGGCGGTCGTAAACGGGGAGACGAGCGACGGTGTAAAGCCATGCAGTCGCGTGGTAAAGACGCTGACGCGCCGAGGCTGATACAGCACAACCTCGGGAACGTCGGCTTCGAGCAATGATTCCAGCCGCGCATTGTCCTCCCGCGCGATCTGCGGATCGAGCGTCTGCGCGCCGGCACGCGCCGCCGCATCGACCCGGCTATCACAAATGCGCGAGATGTCGAAACCCAGCGGCGGACGCTGCGAACAATCGTAGAGAAACGAGAGATCTCCGTCCGTGCCGATCGTGATCAGAACGTACGCCAGGGAGAAGCGTCCGCCGAAAACCGGACCGCCTGCGGCTGCGGGTGCTTTGTAGAGTGCCGAGGCGTAGTTGCGAATCGTCACGTCGATACCGACGCGACGCAAATGCGCCTGGGCCAATACCGTCACCGCGTTCGCCATTGGCTGATCGGGACTTGTGATAAGCGTGAGCGTCAGCCGCCGTCCTCGTTTGTTCCGAAACCCGTCCGACGCGACGCGCCAACCCGCGGAGTCGAGTAAAGCTCGCGCAAGCGCCGGACCATAGGGGGGTACCTGAACGCCGCTGCCCGTTGCCAGGAGCAGAATCGCGCGCCGGCCGTTGCGCGCCAAAAATGCGCCATGCGATGCCTTTTCGACGATCTCTTCGTCATTGAGTGCGCGCGCAATCGCCTCGCGAACGCGCGGGTCGGACGTCGGCTCGCGCTGCGTATTCATGACGAACACGCCCATCCCGCTGATCGGCGTAAGCATCACGCGCACGTTCGGAATCGCGCGCGCTTGTTGATAGAGCGACGGATCGAGATTGAAAGCCGCACCGACCTCCCCCGTACGAAGTCGATTTAGCATCGTCGAGCTGTCGGGGACGAAATCGATCAGCAGCTTTTTGATCGGGGGAGCACCGCGGAAATACATGGGGTTCGCCCGCAGCAGCAGACGATCGCCTCGGACCCATTCCGCGACGCGATAAGGCCCCGATCCGACCGGGTGCGCATTGTAATCGATCCGGTTGATGCTTGGAGACTTCGCCAGAAGATGCTCGGGCACAATCGGGTAGTTCCCGTCCGTCGCAAGGAAACCGTCGACAGTACTACGCATCGGGTGCGCGAGCGTTACGACGAGCGTGTAATCGTCGGGTGCGGTGACCGAAACGATATTCTCGTAGCCATAACGCGATGGGATCGCATTGTTTGGATTGATGATCGCACGGTAGGTAAAGACGCAATCGCGCGCGGTCAGCTTGACGCCGTCCTGCCAACGCACGTCCTGTCGAAGGTGATAGGTGATGCGAAGACCGTCGCGCGATATACCGGCATTTGCTAGCGTCGGCACTTCGGCGGCAACGTCCGGAACCGGCTTCCCGTTCGGTCCATCGGCCACAAGATACGAGAAGATCAAACTGCCGACCATGATGTCGGTCGGTCCTTCGAGGAGCAGCGGATCGAGCGACTGCGGTTCGGTGGAAACGGCGATGACGAGTTGGTCGTTCGAGCGGATCGCCGCACCCTTCGTGCAACCGGCCGGCAATACGGCGGCGAGTGCGACGGCAAGAAGCACGCGCGAGGCTGTCACAGCGACTCGTATGCGGAGACGGCGATTTCACCGAGCAATTCGCCAACCGCGTCGACCGCTCCCGGAACGTTCTGCGCGAAGATCGCGAAGGCGAGGCGCGAACCCTTTTCGGTCGTCATGTATCCGGCGAGCGCTTTCGCCGTAACGAAGGACCGCGCAAAAATCCGATCGATATAGCCCATCGTGCCGGTCTTTGCGTGAATCGCGCTCGCCGCGGCGGCGCGGCTCGCCGTCTGCACGCCGTGCAGCGTGCCGTCGCGCCCGAGCACGGGTAGCGCTCGCTCGAACGCGCCGGCGAAGGGAAGGCCCTGGATTCCGGCGAGAAAGCGGCACATGAAGCGGGCCGTGAACGTGCCCGCCGCACCGCATCCGTCGCCTTGATACACGCCGCCGTCGTGTAGCCCAAAAGACCCGATCAACTCGCGCGCCGCTGCGAACGTATCGACGACGCGCGCAAACATCTCGGCGTGAAGATTCTGACTGACCTTTAGGACGACTTTCACCGCTTCGCGCAGCGGCGGCGAGTTATGTAGCGCAACGACGGCCGCGTCGGCGCTCGTACCGACCGGAATGAGCACGGGGCCGCCGACAACGCAGACGCCGCGCTCCTCCAGCGCCTGCACGAAGGCGACCGAGGCAAAAGCGGCGGGCGACGGGACCGCGTAGGCGCCGCGTTTCATCTCCCCTGACGGGACCGCCCCGGCGACATCGACGACTTGCCGACCGCGGTCGTCGGTATGACCGACGAACCGAACGCCGTGCGCTTCCCCAGGCGAGGCGGTAACGAGCCGGTTCACGAATCGAACGTACGGCGTGTCCGGATTCGCGGCGATTGCGACGGGATCTCCCGCGCGCGGACCGCCGGTAAACGTGAGATCGACGAGATTGTCGTTGACGGCGATCGATGAAATCACGACGCCCGTTCCTGCTTCTGGCCCCGCATCGGCGAATGCCGTGAGATCGACGGCTACGCTTCCTTGCACCCGGCGAATGCCGGCGCTTGCGACCTGGTCGGCGAGAGCGCGAAGCACGAGCAGCGGATCGCGCTCAACGATACCTACCTCATAGCCGCCGCCGGCGAGCGCATGATCGTAATCGCAGAACTCCAGCTCGCCACGCTCGTTAATGCGGCCCGAGAGATTCGGATCTCCCGCCGCGACGAGCACGAGATCGCCCTGGAGAACGCCCTGCTCGTCAACCTCGGCCGTGCGGACCACGCGCGTAACGAAGCGGTAGTTTTCGCCAAGCGCGTGCAGCGCCGCGGCACACGTCAATAGCTTGGTCGTCGAGGCCCCCGCAAAGAGCACGTCGCTTCCGCGTTCGCAGACAAACCTTTCGGCCCGGACGTCGTAGAATGCAACGCCGAACTGCGATTGCGCCAGTTCCGGCCTTGCGAGAACGGAATCAACGGTCATTTGCTTTCGCCAACCCACGGAGCGAGTTCCGCATCGGAGAGCCGATTCGGCGTCGTTAGCGTTCCCAACGGCAGCCGGACGTAACTCGCATGCGGAGCGGCATGGTGCACGGTTACCAAGGCTGTGCGAGCATCCGCGGCCGTCTCGCGTGCAACGTCGCCCCCCGAATTGTAATTTTTCTGCGTATACGGCGAATTCGGGCACGAGACGACGAGTCTGATGCGACTGTATTTCTCAAGGCGTCGCGCGACGAACGGCATTCGCCGGAAGACGAATTCGTTTACGGCTCCGGGCTCGACGAGTTCGGCAGATCGAACCGTGCGACGGTATCGCGCGCGAACCATGTCGGCCCCGAGTTCCATGGCGCGGCCGTCGGGCATAACGTGATGCAACGCGACCAGCAGGTCGGTATCACGAACGTCGAGTGCCATGTAGAGATGCACCTCGGGCGTGCCGCTTAGCACGACGGCTTCCTCAAACGGTGCGCTATGATAGACGAGACCGTTGCCGAAGAGGTTGTGGGCCGCCGTTTGATCGAGCGGTTGCAAGCCACCCACGATATCCAGTGCGGTCTGCACTTCGGCGGGGCGGATGTCGAGCGGATCGTAGCGGTACGTCGCCGGCGGCGTGGCGCGTTCTTCGACCGATAGCGCACCGGAGGCAAAGACGTCGTGCGCGCGGCCATCCGGAGCCTGCAGGAAGAATGTCCTGCGCTCGGCCGTCGCCGCGTCGATCGACGGCGCGTGACGCCACTCTTCCGCGCCGGTCACGTAGTAGAGTACGCGATCCTTGAGAAACGCCGGGCGCTCTGCTCCGTCGAGCGTCCATGCAAACCACGCGCGATGCAGATCGTTGACGTCGATCATCGCGTGCGGACCAAAGCGAATGCCGCCGATCTCCGGTTTGGGCACGCGCGTGCCCGCGTGATCCCATGGGCCGATCACCAGGAAATGCCGGGCGATATCTTGGGGCATTGCAACGGCGGCGTGGCGGCGCACGTATTCGAGCGTCGGAACGATCGCGCCGTCGAAGAGGCCCGTGATGCTCAGGATCGGCAAGCGGAGCTTCGCATAGTCGTCGTCCGAGAGCGTCGCCTTCTCCCAATATGCGCCGGGTTCCGCATGTGTAAGCCAATCTTGGAATTTCGTCGAGGTCGATCCCGCAATCTCGTCCAACCGCGCGAATGGTTCGTGTGCGCGATAGAGCTGCGTGAAAATTTCGCGCCACAAGACCGAATCGCCGAACCCGTTGAGATGCGCCTGCTTTCCATGCGTGAGCGTGAGCCACTGCATCCAGTACGACGGAAATATGCCGCCGTTTGCCGGTATATCGAAGCCGAGATATGACGGCGCCGTGGGAACGATCGAACGGAGGCTCTTCGGCCGCTCGCGCGCCGCCGCCCATTGCGTCATTCCGCCATACGACCCGCCGTGCATACCGATGCGGCCGTTGCAGTACGGCTGTGCCGCGAGCCATTCGACGAGGTCGTACCCGTCACGTCCGTCGTTGAAGAACGGTTCGAAGTCGCCTTCGGAGTCGCCGCGGCCGCGCACGTCGGCGACCATAGACACGTAGCCCATTTTCGCGAAATCGAGTGCGCGGGCGTGGTAGCTGTCGCGCCCGTAGGGCGTCATCGCGAGAACGCCCGGCCGCGGCCCCTTCGATTGCGATGGGATGTAGATCGTAGCCGCCAAGCGGACACCGTCCCGCATGGAAACCCGCTCGAACCAGAGCACGTCGCTCACATGCGAATCTCGGACAAGACTTTTTCCACCGCGTCGATCACGACGTTCGGACGATCGAACTGAATATAGTGATCGCTCTGCACGAGTTGGTAGTGTCCGCGCGTAGAGAGCGCGGCAATGCGCATGTGAGCTCTGCGCCATGCGGGCTCGAAATGTTGAAGCGACGCGCGCAAGACGGGCGGCATTTGGGCTTCACCATGGGTGGTGGCTGTGAGCACGACCATGGGGAGGTTGCCCAGCGGGCGTTCCCACTCTTGCACTTCACGCTGGCTCTTCGAGAGACTCTGCATTTCCGAGGCCACCGCAGCGTACGGGGCGGGCTTGCGCGCCTGCTCCTTGACCGCCGCAAGCAGCGTGGGCGTCACGCCGTTGTTCGGCTGCGAGCTGATGCCCCATAATCGGTTGAAACAGGCTGTAAACGATGGCCGATTTCGCGCGAACTTGCCCTTGCGGGCCGCCGTCGCACACCGTTGCACCGCAGTAAGCTGAGCGTTCATCAACGACGTCACCGCTGCGGGGATCGCCACATCGGGAGGGGTACCGTCGACAAAAACGAGACCGGCCACATCGCGGCGATACATCTCGGTGAACGCTTGCACGTCGAGCCCGCCGAACGAGTGCCCGACAAGCACGTATGGCGCGGGCAGGTTCGCCGCGTGCAAGAGATCGTGCAACTCGCGCGCGATCGTAAAGGACGTGCGCGGCGAAGACGCCGGATCGCTAAAGCCGTATCCCGCGCGATCGTACGCACACACCGTCGTGCGCAACGCCAGCCGTCGTTGGATCGGAATCCATGACGGCGACCAGTCGCCCAGCCCCGCATCGAGCACGACAACCGGGCGCCCCGATCCCAGGCAGACGAGGTTCAGGCGGTGCCCCTCGACGCTGACGCGCTGGCCGGGCATCGAGTATACGTTCGCCACCGGAGATGCCGTCGCGATGGCGGCGGCCAGCAGAATGTGAAGCAACGAACGCTAGAAATTCGTGGCGAAGTTTACGAATTGCATCGCGAAGAGGAACCAGATCGCGTAAACGGCCGCGAGGGCGACGAGGATCTCGCCGGTTCGCACGAGCCAGCCCCCTGGTCCGCGCAGCGCACGAACCACCGCCTCCGCGACCATCGCGAGCGCGCCGATGACGGCGATCACCCCGATGACGTAGAGCACGATCATTTTGTCGGGTAACGACGGCGAGAGAATCGCGGTTTCCGAAGAGAGGAGCATGGGCCATCCGATCAGCGCGACTAAAAAGGCGATCGCGCCGATGCGTGCGACGGCATGAAGGATCTGCTCGTTGCGCGAGAGCTTGAGCGAGAGTTTGAGCCTACGCCTGGCGATCCACGCCCCGAGCCGGACGAGGAGCGAGAGCACGATGATGCCCGCGAAGATCGTGAGTAGCAACTTGATCGATCCGAGCGTGCGCAGTCCGTTGACACGCTGCTGGACCGAGACCATGTTGACGTCATCCGAAGCCCACGAAATTACGTTGCCGTTCGCATCTGTGCCGAAGACGAGGTGGGAGTCGCCCCCGACCTGACGGTAGCGCAGCGGCGCGACCTCACGCCATTTGATCGGGTTGCCCGCGCCGTTCTCCATCGAGCTCGCCTCGATCGTGCCGTCGGGATTCGCCGTTACCTGGCTCTGCCCCAGGGTGTAGACGAAGGCGAGCGCGCGCGCAACGCGCCGGCTGCTCACGTACCAACCTGCGACGTGCGCGGCGTCCTTCTGCGGATCGGCGACCGTGGCATGCGCTACGGCGCTCGCGGGCGAGGGCCGTCAATCTAT
>CAJDWF010000050.1_pt1 | contig 9803 bp, 8 predicted proteins | sample 7391541 | NCBI WGS metagenome assembly CAJDWF01 (sample SAMEA7055727, study PRJEB34461) | soil metagenome | biome: terrestrial ecosystem; feature: Peninsula; material: soil | place: Antarctica | collected 2016
AAAGCTTCGATCCATGAGTTCGGCGTGCTGGTGCCGATCATCGTGCGTCGTCGCGGCGACGGCTACGAACTGATCGCCGGCGAACGCCGCTGGCGCGCGTGCGCGGCGCTGCAGCGCGCGGCGATTCCCGCGATCGTGCGCGAGAGCGACGACCGCGATACGCTCGAAGTTGCGATCATCGAAAACTTGCAGCGCGAGAATCTCAACCCGCTCGAAGAGGCGGCGGGTTTTGCGACGCTGCTCGAAGAGCATGCGTTCACGCAAGAACAGCTCGCGCAGCGCATGGGCAAGAGCCGTCCCGCGGTTGCCAACGCCTTGCGACTGCTGGTGCTGCCCGACGCCATCAAAGTCATGTTGGTCGACGGGCGCTTAACCGCAGGGCACGGCCGCGCGCTGCTGAGCGCGCCGGAAGCCGCACGCATGCGTTTGGCCGAGCGCGCGGTGAGCGAAAGCATGTCCGTGCGCGTGTTGGAACGTGTGGCCGGCGTGGCAGCCAGCCAGCCGAAAAACACTGCGGTGCAAGCGCCTGCGCTTACCGCCGACGAGCATGCCTTCGAATCGCGCCTGCGCATGAAGTATGCCGCTCACATAGCGCTGCGTCGTAGTGGCAAGGGCGGCAAGATCGAAATTCGTTTCGTCAACGAAAAAGATTTGCTGCGCATTGCCGACCTGCTGCTCGACGAAGAGTAACTCCGCCCATGCTCGGTTCGTTTTCACGGTTGATCGCGGTCGCGATGGCGGGCGTGCTGTGTTTCGTCTTGCTGGTGCCGATGGCGCTGCGCGAACACAAACCTGGCCTGGCGGGCTTGGTAACGGCGATCTTCTTGGTGTACGGTGCGGCTAACGTGATGATGTGGGCTCGCTACCGCAAGAGATGAGCGCGCGCGATTTGCTGTACGGCATCTACGCGATCGTGGATTCGCTCGAAGGTGCAAACGCCGCGCTCGACGGAGGCATTTGCGTGCTGCAGTATCGCAGCAAACGCGGTATCGACGCCGACGTGCTGCGCGCCATGCGCGAACGGGTGCGCGACCGTAGCGCGCTGCTGATTCTCAACGACGACGGCGAGGCGGCGCGCGCGTTCGACTGCGACGGCGTGCATCTCGGTCCCGATGATGACGGGTATAACGACGTGGCGCGCATACGCGCCGTGCTGGGTGACGAACGACTGATCGGCTTGTCGTGCGGCAGCGCCGACGAAGCGCGGGCCGCGCAGAGTGGCGGCGCCGATTACATCGGTGTCGGGCCGGTGTTTGCAACCGCGTCGAAAAGCGATGCCGGCGAACCGATCGGAGTCGACGGTCTGCGCGCGGTTGCGGCCGCAACGTCGCTGCCGACCGTTGCGATCGGCGGCATTTCGCTGCAGAATCTTCCACAAGTGCGTCGGTCAGGCGTTGCGATGGCCGCGGTGATCTCCGCCCTGCAGGTTCCGGACGCGGCGTCTGTGGCGCGCGCGTTCGTGCGCACGTGGACGCGTCGGGTGACGATGTGAACGGCGTCGTTGCGTCGATCGGCACCACGCATCCGTGGAACGTCGCCGGCGTAGGACTCGATCTCCTGGTCGCGCGCGAGTTCGGCGTGCGCGCGCTCACCGTGGTTGCGGCCGTCAGCGCACAGGACGAACGCGGTCTCCACGAGCTCGAACCCGTTTCGCCGGAGATGCTCGATGCGCAGCTGGCTTCGTTGCCGATGGCGGAAGTGAGCGCGTTTCGCGTGGGCGCGCTGTGCGGCGCGCGCGCCGTGGAACGGGTCGCGGAGTTTTTGGCCGCGCACGCGAATGTTCCGGCGGTGGTAGACCCCGTGCTTGGCGCAACGGCAGGCGGCGCATTTCTCGACGACGCGGCGCTTGCAGCGTTGCGCGATCGCGTGACGACGTTGCCGTCGGTGGTGCTGACGCCCAACGTGCCCGAAGCTGCGCGCCTGGTGGGCCGCGCCGTAACGCGCGCGTCGCAGGCCGACGTTGCGCGCGAACTGCGCGAACGCGGCGCGCGTGCCGTGCTGCTCAAAGGCGGCCATCTCGACGGCGATCCCGTCGACGTGCTAGTGGACGAAACCGGCGTGCAGACGTACGCCGACACGCGCCTCGCCGCCGATATGCGCGGCACGGGCTGCGCGCTGGCGATGGCGATCGCTTGCGAACTCGCAAGCGGCAGCACCCTGCGAGAAGCCGTAACCACCGCGCGCGTCTTCACACGCACCGCAATCCAAAACGCCCACCCCTTCCACGGCCTGCGCGCCGCATATTAGGACGATGACAGCTTCAACGAAAACGACCACTGGGAAGAAACCGCGCGTGATGTCGGGGATGCGCGTGAGCGGCCGGCTGCATTTGGGCCATCTGTTCGGCGTGCTGAGCCAGTGGAAGAACTATTGCGATACGGCCGACGCGTTCTTCGAAGTTGCCGACCTGCACGGGTACACCACGGAGTTCGCAAACCCGCAGAAGATTCGCGACGCGCGCAATGACATGGTGGTCGACTGGCTGGCGGCCGGCGTGGATCCCAAGCGTTCCACGTTTTTCTTGCAATCCGCCGTGCCGGAAATTTCAGAACTGCAGGCGCTGCTGGCGATGATCGTGCCCGTGCCGTGGCTCGAGCGCGTGCCGACCTATAAGGGGCAGATTGCCGCATTGGGCGAGGAGATCAACAGCTACGGATTCTTAGGGTATCCGCTGCTGCAGCTCTGCGACATTGCGATCGTGAAGGGCCAACTGGTTCCGGTGGGACGCGACCAGTTGGCGCATTTGGAGTTTGCACGTGAAGTCGTGCGGCGCTTCAACCATATTTACGGCGCCGGCGAAGAGATTTTAGTGGAGCCGAAGCCGACGTTTTCAGACGCGCCCGAAGTGCCGGGCATCGACGGGCGCAAGATGTCGAAATCGTACGACAATGCGATTCTCATCGGCGATAGCGAAGAAGAAACCACGAAGCTCGTGCGCAAGATGTTTACGGATCCGCTCAAAATACGCCGCAACGATCCGGGCCGTCCGGAGATTTGTGCCGTCTTCACGATGTGGCGGCTGATCGCGCCCACGGGCCGCACCGACGTCATCGCCGCGAACTGTCGTTCCGGTGCGCTCGGTTGCGTGCAAGACAAAGCCGAATACGCCGAAGCGCTTAACGAATTCTTGCGCCCGATACGCGAACGCCGCGCGCGCTATGCCAACGATCCCGACGAAGTAGACCGCATCCTCGCCGAAGGCACCGCCCGAACCCGAGAAATCGCCGCCCAAACCCTAACCGAAGTAAAGCGCGCCATGAAACTCATCTAAGCGGCGTTCGCGCACAGCGTGGTCAATGTTGGCCGGGCATTCGCCCGGCCTTCCGTTTTTGTTTGCGTGCGTGGCGATCGCAAAGCCCGCGACGTTGTCCTTCGACTCTGTTGCGCGGCTTCGCCGCTGAGCGCAGCGCCGCATGCTCGTCATCCTGAGCGGAGCGCCGTAGGCGCGAAGTCGAAGGAGAACTTCCCACCCACAGCGTCGCGCGTAGCGTAGTCAATGTTGGCCGGGCATTCGCCCGGCCTTCCGTTTTTGTTTGCGTGCGCGGCGATCGCAAAGCCCGCGACGTTGTCCTTCGGCTCTGCTGCGCGGCTTCGCCGCTGCGCGCCGCTCAGGGTGACGAGGACGCTATTTGCGCCGATTCGCTAAGGGAACTTCGTACGTATGCCCATCGACGTGCGCCAGGAAGCTACGGTATGTTCGCTCTAGCCCAGGCGCTCGCTTTTCGTCCGCCGCTTCGACGTTGATATGCGCACGAGTCTTTTTCCCCAAGCGCGACCAATCAACATGCGGGTCATCGCCCTTCTTCGCGGATGGCATAGGTGAACAATATACGCGAAAAACGCACGCGTCAATATTTCAGTGCACGGCCAATGCCGGTGGGCGGCAGGGAACGTTGGGGCGGGGTGGCAAGGGCGCGGTATGAAGAGCGTGCGGATTGTTGTGGCGGCGGTCTTTGCTTTTGTGGCGGTGGCGCCGCTGTCGTCTGTGGGCGCATCGCCTGTCGCGGCGGTTTCCAGCGGGCCGGCGGTATTATCGAAGGCGATTAACGCGATCGTTGCGCGGCCGTTGTTACGGCATACGTTGTTTGGCGCCGAAGTGTACGATCTTGACGCGAAGCGCGTGGTGTATGCGTATAATGCCGAGAAGTTTTTCAAGCCGGCGTCCAGCACGAAAACGTTCACCGAAGGCACGGCCCTTGCGGTGTTGGGTGGTGACTTTCGCTTCACGACGCCGGTCTATCGCACGGGGCCGATCGACGCGAAGGGCGTGCTGCACGGCAACTTGGTGCTGGTCGCAAGTGGCGACCCCGATCTTTCGCAGCGGATACAGCCCGATGGTACGCTGGCGTTTGAAAACGAAGATCATTCGTACGACGGCAGCGCCGACACGAAAGCAGTGCCTGGCGATCCCCTCGCGGTGCTGCGCAGTTTAGCCAAGCAAGTCGCGGCGGCGGGCCTCAAAAGTGTGAGCGGGCGCGTGCTGGTGGACACGTCCGTCTTTCCCGACGACGGGGCGGAATCGGGCACCGGCGCGTATCTGTCGTCGATCGTCGTTAACGATAACTTGATCGACGTTACTGTAACGCCGGGAAAGAACGTCGGCGACCCCGTGACCTTCACCGTGTCGCCGCAGACGCCGTACGCCACGTTCTCCTCGCGCGCCGTTACCGGCGCCGCGCACAACGAAAACACGCTCGACATGCACGACGAAACCGACGACTTCGGCAATCACCTCGTCACCCTCGTTGGTTCCGTTCCCGCCAGCGATCCACCGATACTCTACGCCTATCGCGTCACCGATCCGCGCCGCTTTGCCGAAGTCGCGCTTACCACGGCGCTGCGCGACGCCGGCGTAACAATCGCGCAACCGCAGAAGGACGCGACGTTCGACCGTGCCGCATACGCCGGAAGCTACACGGCCGACGACCTGGTGGCAAAGCACGTCTCGTTGCCGCTGCGCGAAGACGTGCGCATCACCTTGAAGGTCAGCGACAACCTGCACGCATCGTTGATGATGTATGTAATCGGCGCGTACGCGGTGAAGGCGCGGACACACGTGCTGCGCGCGGGTTTCGCCGAAGAACATAAAATGCTGCACGATGCGGGGCTGGATCTTTCGCAGGCTACGCAGTCCGACGGCCTTGGCGGGGAAGCCTATTTCACGCCCGCCTTCGAAGTGAGCTACCTGCTGTGGGCGCGCACGCAAAAGTGGTTTCCCGATTTCTATCGCGGCTTGCCGATTCTCGGCATTGACGGCACGCTATACGATATTCAAACGCACGCGGTGGCGCGCGGCAGGGTGCATGCGAAAACGGGAACGTGGGGCATCGGCGATCTGCTCAACGGCGGCGGCATGGTGACGAGCACAGCGCTCGTGGGCTACACCACCGCGCGCAACGGGCACCGCATGGTCTTCGCGCTGTACCTCAATCGCCTGCAATCACGACACGGCGTGGATGGCGGCCACATCGCCGGACAACTTCTCGGCGAAATGGCCACGCAGATCTACTTGCACGGCTAGATGTGGATGCCGGCCTCCGCCGCCGGCATGTCGTCGTAGATCAGGATGCTGCCGGCTTTGCGCACGCCGGGCGTGAGTTCGTGTGGTCGCGGTTTTGCTTTTGCGAAAAGATGCGTGACGGTTGCGCCGTGCAAAAGTATCGCGGCGTCGGAGATCAGGCGGCGATGGCAGCGCCACCACAACGTTTCACTGCACATGATCGCTGTGCGCGCTTCGGCCGCTTCGCGGAGCACATCGTCGAGCGCGTCCGCAAACTCGGGGGTCTGCATGTAATCGGCGTACCCGCGAAACGATGGATGGCGTAGCGCGAGGTTATCGGAATCGGGCCGAACCTTGCGGAACCCGCCGAGCTGCTGTTTCCATTCGTATCGCGCCTTCGTACGAGCTGGGACCCACGTACGCATTTCGTCGATCGCAAACTGCGGGTGCTTGCGACTCTTCGGAACCGACCGCACATCAGCCACCAGCGCAAGCTCGCTGCCCACAATCAACCCCGCAATGGCATCCTCATCCACCGCCCCATGCCCGAACGTAAACAACTCCACAATCTTTGTCATCCTGAGCGCAGCGCCGCAGGCGCGAAGTCGAAGGACGACCACGCACCATTGGTTACTCCCCGCCTTACTCTTTGAACGTTGGAAGTACTTCTTTTATGCGTTGGAGGGCGTAGGCGATGTCTTCGAGGCCGGTGGCATAGGAGAAGCGCAGATAGCCTTTGCCTGCGGCGCCGAACGCGGAGCCGCCGAGGCAGGCGACGCCGGCTTCGGAGAGCAGAAACGCGGCGAGCGCCTTGTCGTTCTTGGTGATCTTGGTGACGTTGGGAAACGCGTAGAACGCGCCTTCCGGATTCGTGCACGAGATGCCGTCGATGGCGTTGAGGCCGGCCACGATGTGGTCGCGGCGCTCGCGGAAGATCGCGTTCATGCGTTTCACGTCGTCGTCGGGACCGGTGAGCGCTTCGATGCCCGCGCGCTGCACGAACGACGTGACGCACGAGAATGTGTTGTTGTTAAAGAGCGTCACGACTTTCGCCAAGTCGGTCGGCATGATGGCGTAGCCCAGGCGCCAGCCCGTCATGGCGTAGGCCTTCGAGAAGCCATCCACGATGATGGTGCGGTCGCGCATACCCGGCACCGACGCGATCGACTCGAACTCATGATCCAAATAGAAGTTGCGGCTGTAGATCTCGTCGGCGAGCACCAAGAAGTCGTGCTTCTGGGCAAGCGACGCGATGCGCTCCAGATCGCTCTTCGTCAGCACGCCGCCGGTGGGATTGTGCGGCGAGTTGATAACGACGAGCTTCGTCTTATCGCTTACGGCACGCTCGAGTTGATCGAGATCCATGCGCCAGTTGCGCGACTCCAGCAGCGGAATAGCCGTCACTTTCGCCTGTAGGTAGGACGACGCCGACGCGTATGCGGGATACGCGGGGTCGAAGTACACGAACTCGTCGCCGGGGTTGAGCAGCGCCGAGAGGATGTTCCAAATGATTGGCTTCGCGCCGGGCGACACCACCACGTTCTCGGGCGTGTACGGCTTGTCGATCTTACGGAACTTGCTCGCGTATTCGGCCACGGTGCTGCGCAGTTCGACAATGCCGGCCGACGGCGTGTAGTGCGTGTGCCCTTCGTTGATCGCGCGAATAGCAGCCTCGCGAATGTTCTTGGGCGTATCGAAATCGGGCTCGCCGATCTCCATATGCACCACGCGAACGCCTTTCGCTTCAAGTGCCCGCGCTCGCGCGAGTACCTCGAACGCGCTCTCGCTGCCTAAACGCGCCACGGCGCCTGCGATACGATCGTCATTGGTTGCCAACATTCTAACTGGAACCTTTCCGCGATTCCGATTGCGTAAACGAAGTGTAAATTCCGTCAAGGGGGCCATCAGCCCGCGGCGAAGCACGTTGCTCCATGCGCACTCTTGCAGAAGTGTTTGCACCCGGCGCGCCGACGTTGCCGGAAGGCCTCCGGACGCTGGCGGTTTCGCCCGAGCGCGAGTTGGAACCTGGGATGACGGTACGCGCGTCGTTCACGTTCCGCAACCAAGGCGGCGCCACGGCCACCGGCGTGCATGTGCGTTTCAACGTGCCCGACGGGCTGGTGTATTTGGTCGGCTCCGGCCAGCTCGACGGCACCGCGCTCGACGACGAGCAAGGGAACTCTCCACTGTTCGCCCGCGCCGGCGCCGATATCGGCGACGTGCAGCCGGGCGAAGAACGCCGCATCGACCTCTCCTACAGCGTAGCCGGCGCCATCGAAAACGGCTCCACGGTCGAACTTCAAGCGGCGGTCGCTTCCTTCGAAGTGCCGCCGGTAGGCTCGAACGTGGTGCGCCTCATCGCGCACAGCCGCCCGCAGCTGCACAACGCCATGAGCGCCGTCACCATCGAAGCGCGTCATAACGCGGTGCCCGGCAGCGAGGTGCAGGTGCACGTGCGCGTGCACAATGCCGGCGAATCGTCCGCGCACGACGTGGTGGTGGTGGCGCCTATGCCCGCGCACACCGCGTACGTGCCCGGTTCCGTGCGCGTGAATGGCCGTGAAGTGGAACGCGAGCTTGGCAAAAGTTTCGATCGTATCCACGCGCCGGTCGTCGTACAAACGCTCGCGGCCAGCGCCACCGCGACGCTGTCGTATCGCGTGCGCGTGGCCGATCCGCTGCCCGACGCCACGCCGATCGTCGCCAGCGCGCGCGTGGCATCGCAAGAAACGCCCGCCTTCGATTTGGAACCGGCGCAAGTTAACGTCGCGTCGTCGCCCGATTTTACCGACGAGCGCACGGTATTCTCCGTCGAACCCGAAACCGATGTTGCGCCGGGAACGCGCGTTACGCTGCGCTTGCAGGCCACCAACGCCGGCACCGCGCCCGCCAACGGCGTCGTCGCAGCGCTCACGCTGCCCGAACATTTGCTTCCCGTGCGCGGCGCCGCGCGCGTAGACGGCCGCGCGCTGCGCGAACGCAAGAAAGACGCGCTGACGTTCGACCTCGGCAGCATCGGCAAACACGAAACCGTGGAGCTGGTGTGCGAAGCGATCGTTGCCTCGCCGTTGCCGCACGGCGAAACGCTGCCGGTAACGCTAACGCTTGCATGGGAGCCCAATGGAGACGTGCGGCGCCGCGCGTTCGAACGCACGGTAACGGTGCGTTCTACGCCGCAGTTCGCGCAGCGTCGCAACACCGTGACGCGCGCGAGCGGAGAACTGCTGCGCCCCGGCGATGAGTTGGAAGCAGCGATCGATATCTCCAACGACGGCACCGCGGCCGCGACCCGCGTGCGTTTGCAGTTGCACGTGGATCCCGCATTTGAAGAAGTGCGCGTATTCGAGAAGAGCGCGCGCCTGTCGCTCGACGGCGATAGCGTCGATGTAGGCAGTATCGAACCCTACGCGCAACGCCATCTGTCGGTGCGCGCGCGCGTGCGTTCCCCGTACGCCGACCGCAGCGAGCTGCGCTTGACTGCATCGCTGCAGAGTGACGAGTTAGGCGAAACGCCGCTGGGTGAAACCACCTGGGTGGTGGACTCGCATCCCGCGTTCGCCGCAGCGACCACGCGCATGGAACTCGCAAGCGACGCGGTGCTGCGGCCCAATCAACTGGCCGATGTATTCGTCGCGGTGCGCAACGACGGCAGCGACGCCGCGCATAACGTGCGCGTGCGGCTCTACGTCTCGCCCGAAGCACGCTTGGAAAGCGTGGACGGCGCGACGCGCGAGCGTTCCACGATTGCGTTTGGCGAAATGGCGCCCGGCGCTAGCGCGCAGGCGAAGTTAGGATTACGTTTGCTACGCGGATTAGCGAAAACGTATCCCGTCACGGTGGACGCCGTGTTGACTGCCGATGCCATGCTGCCCGTTCCGTTGGAACGCTTGACGATCGAAACGACGGCCGAGCCCGATTTCAGCGTTGGCGCGTTTCGCAGCGAGCCGGTGGATGTGGTGGATGTCGGCGAGATGGTGGAGTGGACGCTCAACGTGCGCAACGGCGGCGATGGCCCCGCGCGCCGCGCGCATATTTCACTCGTGCAACCGCAGTCGCTGATCTACGTGCCCAACAGCACCACTGTCAACGATGTGCCGCTGCGCGATGTCGGGGCGCAGTCGGTGCTCACCAGCGATCGCGGCGTTACGTTTAACGACGTGGACCCCGGCGTGGAAGCGACGATCCGCTGGCGCGACGTAGTGCACAACGGCCTTCCCGCCGGTGACGCGATCGAGCGCGTGGCGCAGATTCGTTACGACGGTGATCGCGTGGATGACGTGATCTCCAACGAACTGCACGTGCG
>CAJDWF010000051.1_pt1 | contig 9689 bp, 9 predicted proteins | sample 7391541 | NCBI WGS metagenome assembly CAJDWF01 (sample SAMEA7055727, study PRJEB34461) | soil metagenome | biome: terrestrial ecosystem; feature: Peninsula; material: soil | place: Antarctica | collected 2016
GGTGCCGACGCGCTTGTAGGGAACGATGTGCACCGCCCATTCCGTCGGTGACGTGCCGGCGATCTTTGAGACGCCGTGACACTTGGCGCAGTTCTGCACGAAGAGATCGCGGCCGCGCGCCGCTTGTGCGGGGTCAACGCTGCCGAGGATAGCACTCGGCCACACCGGCGGCCGCAGCATTGCGAGCGTGTCCTCGATGTCGTGAAGATTCTTGATGCGCACCGACGATGTCCAGCGCGTCGCCTCGGGATTGGGATTGCCCGCCGCATCGATGAAGTTGGTGCGCACCCCTACGCCGAGCGCTTCGCCGATGTTGCGCCCCATGGGCTGGCGAACCGAGCCGTTGTATTGCACCCAATCGAAGCGCCAGATGTCCCAGAGATAGGGAAAGTTCGATGGCGCAATGCCGCGAATCGCACCGTGCGGATCGTCGAGATCGTAGCTGAAAATTCTATTAGCGATACCGGTGAGTGCGTCCACGCGGCCGGGACCACCGAAGGTTGACGTACCGCCGAGGCCCGCGGTATACAGCAACCACATGTCGGCGCGCGATGCGGCAGCGTCGAAGTCGTGCTCGATGCGCGCTTTCGGGTATCCGTAGGCAATCGCTTGCGTCATGAACTGCTTGCGCTCGGCCGGGTTTTTCGCGGTAGCGAGCACCGCCGCGCGCAACTGCTGCACGAATGCTCCGAGGTTGATCGTGGCGGATCCGCCTTCCACGAGCATGGTCGTGCCGTGATATTGCAGTTCGGCCGTGTGACAGGCAGCGCAGGTATAGCCGAACGTTTGAACGCCGGCGACGCGATCGACCGTGAAGCCGATCGGCCAACCGTATGGGTTGGCGGCAGTTTTCGGCGCATCGACATTGAGGAATCCCATGCGACTCAAGTTCCTCGGATCCATCACGCGCGTGCCGTCGGGTTTACGCAACGCGCGGACCCACGCCGCGGGCATCAGCACCGAACCTTGCGTTGTGTAGTGTATCATCGCAGACTGCGCAGGAGTCCATCCTTGATCGAGCGTGACGGCGCGTAGCGTGGCGGAGTTCGATGACTGCGAGAGCACGCGCCCTGCGGCGACGATGCTGACAATCGCGACGATTGCGGCGATGACGGTCACGCGAGCGGCAGTGCGACTGATTTTCATGATGGCGCTACTCCTCTGTCCTAGTTTGGGAAGCGTTCGTTGCCTGTTGGCTCGATCGTTGGAGCGTCGTTGAGACGGTGACGTAACTGTGATATCGCGCGATAGACGAAGAGCCGCAGGCGATTGATGCCGCCCACCGGCCGGAAATCCGTCGTTCCGTGCCACGGCGAGTACGAAAGGTTTTCGCAGAAGCTCTGCTGCTGCAGCGAATCGAAGTGCTGCTGCGGGATCGTGACGATCGCCGCGGTGACGAACGGTGCCTTCGTTTCGTCCCAGACGATCGAGTCGTTTTCGATCGGCATCGAGGCCGGATCCGTACGCGGCTGCAACTGCAGCGCGAAGCACGCGGGGGCGCGCGCGAGGTCCGTTTCCATGCGCGATTGCAGATAGTTGGAGTTCTCTGACGACGACAAGCTAGCGGGATGCAGAGCCGCGCCGGTAGCGCACGAGATCGGCAGGGCGTCGAACTTCAGATACGTCGCGCCTAAACGGTAGGGCGTCATAGAGAAGTAGCGGTTTGCGAGCATGTCGTGCGTGGGGTGAGACGACGCTTCGCCGGCGATCTTGGCGCTTTCCGGATGCGAGGCGAAGAACGCTTGCGGATGGCCTTGTTCGATGGCGCTTGCGAGCAGCTCGTATTGCGCGACGTCGGGCACGAAGAACACCGGGAAGTCGATCATCACGAAATCTTGCGTGTACTTCTCGTCGGGAATGAGCTTGGCGCCGGGGACGCCGGTGAGTTTGATCGCCATGCCGCGGCCGTCGGGCACGTTGTCGGCCTGGATCTCGCCGGAGCCGTTTGAGAAGCGGATCCACGCGCGATACGTGTGCGCCGCTGCGAAGACGCCGTGACGCAGGGCCGACGGCAGATCGCCGCGCACAGCGACGGATGCGTGAACGCAGCCTTGCCCTTTGGCGTGCGCGTCGCGATTGGCATGGCGGCTCTGCTTGAACTCGCGCGCCACGACCGTTTGAAACGAGTTGACGATCCGCTGCATGGCCGCGGTCTCACCGGGCGGCGCATATTCACCAGTGGGCGCTGACGCGGCCACCCCCACGCTTATTATGAGAGGAAGCATGCCGTAACGCAAAGCCGATGAAAGTCGCACCTTGGCGGCCGTTCCGTGAGGCTATCTGAGCGTCCTCCAGTATCCACGGGCTTGGTCGCTAGGCCCTTGGCAAAGTCGGTGTTATCGATACCTCCGATACAATAGCGCCACAGGCGTAACACTGCGAAGGTCTCCCGGTACGCCGGGCCTTCAGCGTATCTGGGATAGCATGAGGAGCGAGGCGCCCTGATGAACGTTGTGCGCAGGAGGGTAGACGAAGTGGCTCTTTCCAGGAAAGCGTTTAGCCTGAGCGCCCTGGCCGTACTGGCCGGTGCTTTGAGTACGCCCGGAAGGGCGTCCGCGCAGGCCGGACCGTACGCTATCGAGGCCGACGTGCTGCGGGGTAATTCGAATTCGATGGGAGCGGATTGCGTCGCGACCAGCGTCTTTTACCCCGGCGACGATATTGTGTGGCGGGTCGTCATCAGCGATCGTTCGACCGGAGCTCCACTCGATGCGGCGCAGATCGCCGAACTCGGCATCAAAGCCGTCGTAAAGATGCGTGGCGCGGACGACATTCAGCTGCACTACGGATCACATCCGCCGGGCGGAAAGCCTGCGGAATCGGAGCACTACTGGAGCTGCAATTACCCGATCGCGAAAAACCGTGCGACCGGTACGCTACCGTGGTCGATCATGGTAAGTGATGCGAAAGATCGCTCGTCGACGTTCACGCCGATCGGTCAGAACATCGGACTTGCCGTCCTCACCGTCGTTGCAAAGCCGACAAAGACGTAATGCGATGAACCGGACGTTTGCAAGCGCGCTCGTAGTGGGCGCGCTGTTTGCATTGTCGTTCGGAACGGCAAACGCTGCGGCCACGGTTAGCGTACAGCCCGCGGGCGGCATCGTGGGGTCGCACGTCGTTGCGCGAGCGAGCGGACTGCCCGAGAACGTTCCGGTACAGTTGGTGTGGTTCTCCGCGCGGCCGCGTTGGCAAGTGCGCGGAAGCGAGTTCTACGGTATCGTCGCGACGGACACGCAACGCGTGGTGACGCGTGCCCGCAGCGATGCACGCGGAAATGCAGTGCTGAGCTTTAGGGTTCCGACAGATTTCGGATACGTACACGATCTGGAACTTCACGCGGGCGATACGATCGTGCGCTCGGGGTTCACCGTCATACCTCACATGACGATATCGCCGCGTTCCGGGCCGCAAGGAATGCCGATCACGGTGACGATGAGTGGTCTAGGATATCGCTTTTACCAATTGGTGTGGCACGTGATCTACGATGGATCGCAAACCGGTTGGGCGTCAGCGATTACGACGCATGGAACCGCACACTTTACGCTGCCGGCGACGGGTTTGCCGGGCCTGCACGTGCTGCAGGCGATCGAAGGACCGGGGCAGCCCTATCTCAACGAAGCACAGTCGCCGAACTATCAACCCCTGATCCCGACGATCCTTAGCGCGACGTTTCGTATGACGCCCGGCGCGCCGATGTTGCCGCGCGCGGCATCGTCGGCGGCGCCGCGCAAACTTCTCGCTCCGCTCGCGAATGCTGCCGCTGCGACATTGCGGCTCTCCGCGGCGAGCGCTACGGTCGGTACGCCGATCGTCGTTTACGGCACGGGTTTCCGCGCAGGCGACGCGATTGCGTTGGGGTGGCAGACCGTTGTAGGCAACGATGTCAGCGGTAACGGTTGGCAGACCGTCGTGCGCCCGCTCACAAAAGCGCGCGTCGCCGGCGACGGCACGTTTCGGGTAACCGCGAAAATCCCCGACGATCTCGGTGGCGATCACGCGATCGTTGCGACGGGCGATGCCGTGCCTCCGAAGACGCTCGCGCACGTACGCGTGGCGCCTAGCGTGCTTGCGTTACAATCGACGGCGGTGAATCCGGGCAGGCTGGTGACCGTGCGTCTGCGCGGTGTCGGATGGACTGCCGCCGATAACATCTACGCGTTGGTGATGGATAACTCGTATGTCGGTTACGCCTGCGGCTTCAACACGCACGGCGACATCACGATGGAGTTTCTCGCACCCGGCGTGCGCGGTTGGCATTTTATCGATCTATATCCGTCAATCTATCGCGGCGACATCGTGAACCCGCTGGGCCGCGCCCGCGGCGCGACGGTGAGCGGCAGCTACTTTCAGCTGCCGATGCTCAACCCGATCGATCATCCCGGGCCGCCGATGCCCGCGTTTCACTTGGCGTTTCGGGTGAACTGATACTCGGGTCGATCAATGGAATGCCGGACGTGGGATCGATACTCTTCTGAAGATGCTCGGGAAGCTCGTCGAGCATCACTTCGAGTGTCGGGCGCACGATGCCGCGCAGCAAATGCCCGCCGGTCACGTTGCCGCCGCGGTGCCCCACCGTAACGTGCGCGTGCACCACCGGATCGGCGCCATTGAGGGCGATGTCGCCTAGGAACGAAAGCACTTCGACTTGCTCGTCGACCGGGATCGGTTCGTATTCGCGACGTTCCCACACGAAATATCCCAGCGTCGCTTCGCTAAAGCCGCCGACGGCGGTAAAGCGTGCGGCCGTAAGGCGCTGCTCTACCGCAAACGCTTTGAGAAGTGACGTAACCTCGTCGCCGGTTTGAAAGACGATCGCAAACGTGCGCAATGACGAACCGGTAGGGATCTCGACAAATCGCATGCTGGCGATGCTACCCGAACGCGCCGGTCATTCCTTCGCTTCGTGACGAAATGTGGCGGCCGCGCGCTCCAAAAAATGTGCGGCTTCGCGCAGCGCCGTCTCGTGGTCGACATCGGCGGGATCGATAGCGCGCGTTTCGATGCCGAGCACGTGCAGCCGCTCGGCCGCCCGCGGGTCGACGGCGCCGCCGAACGCAATCACGGACGCGCCGGCGTGTTTGGCAATGCGGCCCACACCGAACACCGTCTTTCCGTGCAGCGTCTGTTCGTCGATCTTGCCTTCGCCGGTCGCGCATAGCTTCGCGTCGTGCAGAAGGTCGGGTAAGCCGCGCTCGCGCGCGATTAGCTCGACTCCCGGTTCCAGCTTGGCGTGCAGAAATGCGATCAGCGCAAAGCCCAGGCCGCCCGCTGCGCCGGCCCCATGGTCGTTGCGCAGGTCTTTGCCGAGTGTCTTTGCCGCGATGTCGGCGATACGACCTACGGCTCGGTCGAGCGAGGCGATCTGCTTTGCATCCGCTCCCTTCTGTCGTGCAAATGTATGCGCCGCGCCGTTTGGACCGGTGAGCGGATTATCAACGTCGGACGCCGCGGAGATCGAAATCGCCGCGATGCGCGGGTCGAGACCGTCGAGGTCGATGCGCTCGAGCGCTTCGTACTCCGTTGTTGCGCCGGTTATCTCCGCGTCATCCGCGCCGAGAAAGCGCACGCCGAGCGCGCGCAACATACCGGTGCCGGCGTCGTTGGTCGCGCTGCCGCCGATGCCGATGACGAGGCGCGTCGCGCCGCCTTCCAGCGCGTCGCGCAGCAATTCGCCGGTACCGTACGTGTTCGCGCGCACGGGATCGTACCGTTCGGGTTCGAGCAAACCTAGGCCGGATGCGGCCGACATTTCGACGATGGCGGTGTCGCCCGACATCGCGTATGCCGCGTCCACCGTGTCGCCCAGCGGACCGCGTACGCGCGCCATACGCCGCTGCGCGCCGCCCGCTACGAAAACGTCAACGGTACCTTCGCCACCGTCGGCCATCGGGCACAAAACGTATTCGTCGTCGGGCACCGTAGCGCGAAAGCCTCGCTCGATCGCCTGTGCGGCTTGTAAGGCCGTGAGCGTGCCTTTGAATTTATCCGGCGCGATAACGACGCGCATCTAACGCTCGGCGATCTCGAGCACGATTCTGCCAACGTAGCCGCCGGCTTCCAATGCGCGTTGCGCGTCGGCGGCGCGTTCGAGCGGGAAGACTTCGTGCACGATCGGGCGGCAACGGCCTGCGGCGAGCGCCGGCCACACGCTTGCGAACAGTCCTTCGGCGATCGCGGTTTTCTCTGCTGTGCTGCGCGGACGCAGTGCCGATCCGGTGACGACCAGTCGCCGCTGCATGATCGCCTGCAGATTGACGCGTTCCGCTATCGGACCTTGCATCGAGCCAACTAGCAACAGTCGGCCGCCGCGCGCGAGCACATCGAGGTTTCGCTGAAAGTACGGTCCGCCGACGGTATCGAGCACGATGTCCACGCCGCGTCCGTCGGTAACGTCGCGGGCTTCTTTCACGAAGTCGCTTTCGCGATAGTTGATCGCGTGCGCGCCGAGCTCGCGCACGGCAACGCACTTTTCGCTCGTACCCGCGGTGGCGATGACGTTGATGCCGAGCTCTTTGCAGAGCAGGATCGTCGTGATGCCGATGCCGCTCGAACCGCCGTGCACCAATACCGTATCGCCCGCCGCCGCACGCGCGATTTGAAACAGATTCGCCCATACGGTGAAATACGTTTCGGGAATCGCCGCCGCTTCGATACGGCTTAAGCCGGCGGGAATCGGCAGCGTCTGACCGGCGGGCACCGCGCAGTATTCTGCATAGCCGCCGCCGTTCGTTAAGGCGCACACGGCGTCGCCGATACCGAACGCGGCAACTTCGTCGCCCACTGCAGCGACCGTACCTGAAATTTCTAGACCGAGTGTGGGGTTGGCGTCGGGCGGTATCGGATACTTGCCTTCGCGCTGCATCACGTCGGCGCGGTTTACACCGGCAGCGGCAACGCGCACGACCACTTCGCCAACGATCGGAGAAGGCACGGCCACGGTACGCGGCTGCAGCACGTCCGGGCCGCCGGGCGCCGCAAAGGCGATCTCGATCATGCTCTCGGGTAAGCGTACTTGATTCACGCCACCATCGTACCCCGAATCGTTCACAAGCCGCTACGTTTGTGTCGGCCAGGCGGCGGCGCGATACCTGCAGAAGGCGCCGTGCATGATCGGCCTTGCTGCAATCGTGCTCGCGGCTGCGACCGCGCCGCGCGCCTACGCCGTCACGCCTATGCAGGCGGCACGGCAGGCCCTCTTCGTTCCGAAGAATCAGCACGTCAGCGTCGTGCGAACGAATGTCTCCGGACGCTATGCTGTGGTGCTGCTGCGCCGCGCAACGATGGAAGGTTCGCCGATACAGGCGCCGTTTCTCATCGAGCGCTTTGCATTCGGATGGCAGCCGCTCGTGCTGTTGAATTTCCAATGCGGCCTCGACGTGTATGGTCTGTCGGCGGCGACGACTGCAGCGCTGATGCGCGGTATGCCGCAACCCAAGAACGACCGTCCATGTAGCAGTGTATTCAACGATGCCGGTCCCGCTGCCGACGTGACCGCAGTGCGAGCGCTGATGCGCGGTCCGTTCGTCCCATCCGTCGCCGTATCGCACGATTACGCATTGGGCAATTGGTACGGCGCTGGCGGAGGTGAGACACTCTACGCTAAGCGGGGCGGTCGCTGGCGGCGCATCGCAGGCGATGGAGGCGCTATGGGTGTCGAGGAGATGAAAAAATACGGCGTGCCACGCACGGCGTGGTGCGCGCTCGACATCTACAACGCAAAGTGCTGATCGCTCGATGGGGTAATCGCTCGTTCCGTAGTTTTACGGACGCGGTGCTTCGGTTCCACGGCGTCGGCGTTCGAGACGGCGCTCAACGTGTACGCGCGCAGAACGCCATCTTGGATCTCACGCCGCGCGAAAGCGAAATTCTGACACTGCTGGTCGAGGGTCTAACGAATAAAGAACTCGCGCAGCGGCTCGCGGTGAGTCCGCGCACCGTGGAAACGCACGTCGAACGCATACTGGGTACAGTTGCCGCTCTAGTTGCCGCTCTTGATGCGTTTGCTGCGCAGCGTCGTGCTGTCGCCGGTCTGGAGCCGATGGTTGAAGTTGGCCGCCGGACGACCGAGGACGACGACGACGTTCGTTGCGCCATCCGTTGTTTCGTCGCTCGCGCGTTCGATTGGCAACGCGGCCGCGCCGATCGTGCCGCGAGCGGACGACGCAAAGCGTCGCCCCGGAGCTTTTGAAAGCTTCTCGAGCGCGGCGATGAGATCGATGCGCGATACTGCGGTTTCGCCGGAAAAGAGACACAGCTCAGCTCCGCGCGCCGACGGGCGCGCGCGAACGGCGGCTGCGGGTTCGGTGGATTTTCCGTCGCTTACGAACACGGTGTTACCGGCGCAGGCTTGCAGTTCGCGCAGCAGGTCGCCCCAGCGCACGATTACGTTTTTTTGTCGGAGAAGAACGTTGCGTACGGCTTGGGCGCGTATGCGTACGTTTCGCCGCAGACGCGGCAAACGTTCGTGGGGCTACCGAAGTGTTCGTGGGGCGGATAAACTTTCGCGGCCTTTCCGCGTTTCTTTGGGGGTGCTGCGGTTTCGATGACGGTGACTTTTCTGGCTCCCGAGGCCGAGAGCTGCCGCGCTTCCAGGATTGGAGGCGCATCCTCTTTATTAGCGATCGCAGGCCAGTTGGCCTGCCTTCGAGCGCTGCCGATGCTCGCTGCACGCAGGCGATGGGCTCTCGAAAACGTCGCGCTTTTCGCGAAGCGGCTCCTTGGCTATTGCGGAACTATGGGCCCGCTTGGTACGTTCTGATGTGCAAAGCATCGGACATGAGGTGTGTGTGTGCCAACGAGTCCCGGCGGTTTTGAAGTTGAAGATTTGCGCGGCGTTTGCGATGGCCAGTTTGGCGTTTGCGTGTCCGCGTGCGGTACCTGACGCTTAACGCGACGCACTTGATGATGAACCCGATCAGCGAACAGGACGCCGACCGGCTGAACATTGTGACCACCTATCGCGGGGATTCGTACCTTACGCTGCAGCCGGGCCTCGAACTTGGCGGCACGGTGCAGAAGACGAGCTGGCATATGCGCCCGTACTTGGACGTGTACGCCACGCAGTTCATCGGGAACAATCGTACGGGTGTGAACGCGAACGGACTCGATGTGCGCTTCAACAGCACCTATCAGTTCGGCGCGCATCTGCACAGCGGTTCGATCAGCATCTTCGCATCGTAGAAACTCGGCTGCGATCCCAACGCGAAATAGCACGACCGCTCTTCCGTAGTGTGAGCGGGTTTGTTTCGTGTCTCGCGCGAAGTGCCCGCGGTATGCAACGACGTCATTTTCTTTATGGAGCGGCTGCGCTTGGCACCGCTTGGCCGCTAGCAGGTTGCGGGGCGCGCAGCGTCGTTCCAGCGGGTGCGACACCAGGTGCGCCGTTCGGACGGGTCTTTAACGCGCAACTCAATGCGGTCGCGTCCGCGTACCCCGACGCTACGACTTTTGCCCTGTTGCGCTCGATTGCAAATCAGAAGAATCCGACGGCGGCGCAGTTGGAAACGTCGCTTTCGTTGTTGGGCAGCTACGGGGCCATGCCCGACGTGCCGCAGCCGATACCGCCGGGGGCGCCGCTGCAGTTCCCTGCAGATCACGCGTGGCATCCCGACATGTCGATCGAATGGTATTACTACACGATGAGCCTTCCGCTTTCGGGCGGCGGCCTCGTTTCGGTTATCTGCAAC
>CAJDWF010000052.1_pt1 | contig 9600 bp, 12 predicted proteins | sample 7391541 | NCBI WGS metagenome assembly CAJDWF01 (sample SAMEA7055727, study PRJEB34461) | soil metagenome | biome: terrestrial ecosystem; feature: Peninsula; material: soil | place: Antarctica | collected 2016
GTGTCGTTGAGCCACGCGAGAACGCGCGACGGGCTCGCATCCATTGCCGCAGCGGCGATAACCGCGTATCGCGCGATGGCCGCGATCTTTGCGGCTTCGGTGCCTTTTCCACAGACGTCGCCGACGACGAAGTTCCATGAGCCTTCGCGCGTCTTGAAGACGTCGTAGAAATCGCCGCCTAGTTCCACGCCGGTTCCGGCTGGGTGGAATACTGCCGCCACATCGACGTCGTCCACGGCCGGCAGGACCGGCGGCAACAGCGATTCTTGCAGTGCGCGCGTTGTTGCCTCGGCTCGAGAACGCGCGAGACGTTCGTCGTGCGCTATGCCACGCACCGCGATTTCACGCGACGCTGCGTGCGCGAGCGTGCGAAGGATCTCTAGGTCACGCTCGGACCATTCGCGCGGCTTGAGATCCACCAGGCAGAACGATCCCAAAACCTCGCCGTCGGGAGCGGTAACTGGAAAGCCCGCCCACGCGCGCACGCCCATGGATTCAACCGAAGGGTTGTCGCGGGTCCGCTCGTCCGCGGCGGCATCGGTTACCACGAACCCAGCTTGCGAACGCACGACGTACTGACAAAACGATTCTTCGATGGTGTTTTGACGCAGCGCATCCGACGGAAAACCGAAGCAGCTTTTCCAAAAACTGCGCGAGTCGTCGACGAGTGTGGCGAAGGCGAACGGCGCTCCGGTGACAAGCGCCGCCACCCGCGTCAGGTCGTCGAACGCAGGCTCCGGCCCCGTATCGAGCAGCCCAGTCTTGCGCACCGCAGCTAGACGCTTCGGCGAAAGGATGGGGTCCGGGAGTACGGCCTGCCGCTCGGTCACGAAGGCAAACCTCGCCGTGATCTCATGGTCCTCCGGCGCTTCCTCACGGTCGGCGCGGAATCCGCCCGCGCTCTCGAACGAGCGCCGCGAAGGCTCGCGCGAGGGGCGAGAGCGATTGCCCGTGTAAGCGAATGATTTCGAACGCGCGTTCCATGCGCACGTCCCGCACGACGACAAAACGAACGTCGCCGAGCTCGACCGCGCGTTGCGCCACGATTTCGGAGACGATTGCGACACCTAACCCCGCTTCGACGGCGCGCACGATCGCTTCGCCACCGGGCAATTCTACGGTAACGTGCGGCTCGACGCCACGTGCGCGCAGCGCTTCGTACCCGAGTTCGCGCGTACCCGAGCCACGCTCGCGCGAGACGAACGGTTCCGCTTCAAGTTCGTTCGCATCGATTTCGTCGACCGTGGAAAAGCGATGCGCGCGAGCAGGAACGATCAGCGCGAGCCGATCCCAAGCGAATCGTTCGCGCTCCACGAGGTCGTCCTCAATCACGCCTTCCACGAGGCCGATTCCCACGGCGCCCTCCCTCACCATCGACGCAACCGCCGCAGTATTGGCAATGCGCACGTCCGCGCGCACCTGCGGCCGGCTCACGCAAAACGCTGCAAGCAGTTCCGGTAAAACGTAGGTTCCGATCGTCAACGTTGCGGCAACGTGCAGAACGCCGCGCTCGCCGCTCGCGTATTCCGCCGCCTCCCGCATCAATGCATCCGTGGCCCCGGCAATGCTCTCGGCTCGCTCGGCGACGAAGTGTCCGGCCTCCGTAAGCCGAGGACGATTGCGGACGGTCTCGACGAGGGTGAGTTGAAGCGCGCGCTGGAGAGCCGCGATCTGCTGGCTTACCGCGGGCTGACTTACGTGTAGAGCACTCGCCGCTCGCGTCACGCTGCCGCAACGAGCCACGGTGCGCAGCGCTTCAAGCTGCGCGAGCGTCGGTTTCATAAGCTTTTTTTTTGCTTTTGCCACATTTCAGTTATTTGACTTATGTTCCGTTTGGTCCTAGCCTGAGGGCATGGCACTGCTCCCAGGTCTTCTTTTAGCTCTCGTTGTGGCGGTGATAGCAACGCTGTTCGGCAGCGCGCTGCCGATCGTCGGCGGCCCCGTTTTTGCAATCGTGATCGGCGTCGCACTGGCGAGCACGGGCCGTCTTCCGGCGACGATTCTCCCAGGCGTCCGCCTGGCGAGCCGAACCTTGCTGCAGTGGTCCATCGTGCTGCTGGGAGCAAACTTGAGCGTTGCGGAATTAGCCAGCGGCGGAGCGCGCTCGCTGCCCGTCATGCTCGGAACCTTTGTGATCGTCATGACGCTCGCGTTCGTCATCGGCAAAGCACTAGGTCTGGACCGCGACGTACGCCGACTGCTCGGCGTCGGCACCGCCATTTGCGGCGGATCCGCAATCGCAGCGGTCTCCGGCGTGATCGAGGCCGACGAAGCTGACGTTGCGTACGCGCTCGGCTCCGTGTTTTTGTTCAACGTGATCGCCGTAATCGCGTTCCCTTTACTCGGCCACGCGATGCATCTTTCGCAGCAGGCATTCGGCCTGTGGGCGGGGACCGCGGTCAACGATACCTCGTCGGTGGTTGCGACCGCATTTTCGTATGGTCAGGATGCCGGCAATGCGGGCGTGATCGTCAAACTCACGCGCACGCTGCTGATCGTTCCGGTCGTGCTTTTTTATGCGGCGAAGCGCATGCGCTATTTACGCGCCGAGGGGCGTAGCGTGAACTGGCGCGCAACCATTCCATGGTTCGTGCTCTGGTTTCTCTTGCTGGCCATCGTCAACTCGCTGGGATGGATTCCAGCGGCAGCCCACGTGCCGCTGGGACACGCAGCGCTCTTCGCTATCGTCGTGGCGCTCGCGGGCGTCGGCCTTTCGTCGGACGTCTCGAAAATGATCTCCGCGGGAGTGCGGCCGCTGCTGCTCGGCGCCTTCTTGTGGATCGCTATTGCAGCGTCGAGTCTAGCTATTGCCCGTTTCGTGTTGCCAATCATCTGACGTACGCCGCATTAGCGCTCTACAAAAGCGGGCGGATCGTCTTCATGAACGGTTCGAAGGCGCCATTCTTCTCGCCGCCTCCCTGCAACCCAGTAAAGACGACGAGCACGTAACGCTTGCCTTCCGCGGTGTCCAGGATACCGCAGTCGTGCAGCACTTCGTCCGTCGTGCCCCCCTTGTGATAGAAACGATCGCCGGGCCGCAAGCCGAGATTGAGTTTCCCGTTGAGTTTTTGTCGTCCGAGTGTCGCAAACAGCTCGCCTGCAAACGGCACTTCTTCTCGCGCGATCATTTCGAGGATACGCGCGGCGTCTTTGGGCGAATGCGTGTTACGTCCATTTGCCGGGCTCCAGCCGGGATCAGATATTAACGGATCGCTTCCGGAAAGTTTGCGTCGGAAAGCCGTATCGACGAGACCGTACGTCTGCTGTATCGTGTCGGTCGCGCGCTCGCGCCCCAGAATATCGAAAAACATGTTCGTCGCGACGTTGTCGGAGATGGTAATCATCAGTTCGATCAGCTCGCGCACCGTCGCGCGATACCCCGGCACCAGCGGCGACGGATCACTATTGGTGGTCATGTTCGCCTGCGTCACCTCGAAGCGATCATCGTCCAAGGCAAGTTCGCCACTTGCGACGCGATCGTATGCGATAACCGCGAGCGGTGTTTTCATCGTGCTGGCGGGATAATAAGTCCGTTCCGGATGCAGCGCGACTTCGCGCGCGCTCGCGTCGAGCGTCTTGACGATGACGGTGGCTGGTTCGAGATGCGCCGAAGCAGCCGCTCCAGCGAGTATTTCTTCGTTTAACATGACCTATCGATCGATGGTGCGCAGGCTGGCGGCGGTGTAACGTTCTCCGGCGACGGCACTCTGTGGAACGGCTGTTTCCAACTCGGCAACCTCGGCCGCGGTCAGCGTGATTTGTGCCGCCGCGGCATTTTCTTCGAGGTACTTCCGACGCTTCGTTCCAGGAATCGGCACGACGTCTTCACCCTTCGCTAGTAGCCATGCCAAGGCGAGCTGACCGGGCGTGACACGCTTTCGTTCCGCAATCAAGCGGACACGATCGACCAGCGCTTTGTTCTTGTCGAAGGCGCCGGGAGCGAACCGCGGGTAGCGTTCCGTGCGAAAGTCTTTTGCGCCCAAGTCGCTCCGACTCGCGATCGTTCCGGTGAGCAAGCCGCGGCCAAGTGGACTGTAGGGAACGAACCCAATCCCCAACTCTCGCACTGCTGGTAGAATCTCGGCTTCCACGTGCCGTTCGAATAGCGAGTATTCGGTTTGCAGCGCCGTGATGGGATGCACCGCGTGCGCGCGCCGAATCGTCTTCGGCGACGCTTCGGAGAGCCCGAGGTATTTGACTTTGCCGGCTTTGACCAGTTCGGCCATCGCGCCGACGGTTTCTTCGATCGGCGTCTGCGGATCGACGCGATGTTGGTAGTAGAGATCGATGTGATCGATGCCGAGTCGTTTAAGCGACGCGTCGCAAGCGGAACGCACGTAGTCCGGCTTGCCGCTAAGTTGCCAGAAGCTGGGGTCGTCTTTTTTTCGCACGTTAGCAAACTTGGTGGCGATAAAAAACTCATCGCGCCGCCCGCGAATCGTTTTGCCGACGAGTTCTTCGTTGTCGCCGATTCCATACACGTCTGCGGTATCGAGGAAGTTGACGCCAAGTTCGAGCGCGCGCAGGAGTGTCGCCGCCGACTCCTCGTCATTGCGCTCGCCATAGAACTCACTCATCCCCATGCAGCCCAGCCCCATGCGCGAGACCACGGCTCCCTGCGAACCAAGCTTCACTTTTTCCATGCTCATGCCACCCGCAACCACACCACACCGGGCCTGGATGCGCCCGAACTTGGAGCATCCGGATCCACGCGTGCTATACTCTAGTTGTGTACCATAGTATAGGCGGCTGCCTAAAGGCGGCTCGCCAGCGCAGCAAGGCTACCGCAGCCGAATTGGCGGCCCGGGTTGGGGTCACGGAAGCCGCAATTCGGAAAATCGAAGGCGGCGGCTCCAAGCAGCCGAGCTTTCTTACGGGCTTGGCTCTCGCCCGCGAGTTGGGCATCTCTCCCTTCGTCCTTGGCGGCGTTGCGGAGGCGCCTGTCACGGGCGACCTTCTCGCCCATACGATCGCTGCATTGCGCGCGCGCAGGCTAGAGCACGAAGCCATGGGCATTGCTCGCGCGGCCGTATTCGGCTCGGTGGCTCGCGGCGATGCAACCGACAACAGCGACATCGACGTACTGGTTGAACTGGCGCCACATGCTTCGCTAAGCTTACTGAAGCGCTCGCGCATAATGGGTGAACTTTCCGACGCCCTCGGCAGGCGCGTCGACGTCGTGCGCCGGGATAGCCTGCCGGAGTCCGGCTACGAGTCGGCATTTCGGGAAGCGATCTATGCCTACTGAAGGCTGGGAACCAAACCGCATCGGCGGTCGCATACGGGACATGCTTGATGCGATCGAAGCGATTCGCTCTTTTACCGCCGATATGACCCGCGATGCCTTCGTCAACGACGAAAAAACCGAGAGCGCCGTTGCGCGAAAGATCTTGGTTATCGCCGAAGCCGTCGACGCGATATTCGAGCTAGAACGCAAACAAGGCGTAGCGCACTCAGAGATGCTTCAGGCGCGCCTGCCAAATATTCCATGGCGAAACATTCGCGATATGGGCATCCTCATTCGTCACGGATACGGACGAGAATCGCCGGATGAGATTTGGGACGTCCTCGCCGACGGAGACCTCGACGCGCTAGAGGATGCGCTTCGTTTGGCACGTTAGACCGCGTGCTTCTCGATACTTGCGATTAAAAGGTCGATTGTCACACTCCCGACGTGACGGACGCTAACGCGGAAGGTCTGCTTCGTCGGCTGGAGGGCGGTATCGTGACACGCGACTTTGGACGCCACGTCTTTGGCGCCGCGGCCATCGCTTTTGGAGCGTTGACGCTGCGCTGGCACGCCGTCGGGGTTTGGCCACAGCTTCAGATACTTGGGAACGGCCCCTCTCGCGAATTTGCCGTCTACGTTGCCGCTGCAGCCGCGCTCGCTGGGGGACTTGCAATGCAATGGCGACGAACGGCGCAGCCGGGCGCGGTCGCGATCGGCGCGATCTATCTCGTCTTTGCATTGTACTGCATACCGCGAATCGTACAAACTCCGCTGATCTACGATCGGTGGGGCAACTTCTTCGAACCGCTTTCCATTTTCTTGGGAGCGCTCATCGCTTACGCAAGCTTGTCGTCAACGGGAACACCGTGGACAAACCGCACTGCCAAGATCGGAGGCCGCATCTTCGGCATCTGCGTCGTTTCGTTCACGCTCGAACAAGCATTTTATTTACGCGCCACAGCCGACTTGGTACCAACGTGGATTCCGCTCGGGCAGCAGTTTTGGGCGATAGTCACTACGATTGCGTTCGCCTTCGCTGCCATTGCCATTGTATCGGGGTATCACGCCCTTCTAGCGGCGCGCCTTCTCACCGCGATGCTACTAGCCTTCGGATTGCTGATCTGGTTTCCGGCGAACATCGCGCAACCCCACAATTCTTTCGACTGGTTCGAGAGCGCCGAAAACCTCGCGATCGCCGGAGCCGCATGGATCCTCGCCGATTCCTTAGGCAAACGCTCGACACGCAATCTACGTTAATCCCGCTGCAGCGGAATTCGAAAGCGTCTTGCCGCCGCGCTTCCGTGCTCCGGGCCCAGTTGGAAATCTCCGACCAACGCTCCGCCGTTTGCAAGGATGACTCTTTGCGATGGCAGATTGTCGATGTCCGTAACGAGCTCGACGTAAGGAAGACCGCGCTGACGCGCCTCGGGAAGCATCAACGCGAGAGCGGCAGTTGCGTAACCGCGCCTACGCTTCCACGGCACGACACTGTATCCGATGTGCCCAGAGCAATGAGGCGGCAACGCCGGCGTACCCGGCACCCACCGAAATCCTATGGTCCCAGCGAAATCACCGTCCCACATCCATCGGCGAAAACCCGGAATGCGCGGTACGAACGACCCATCTGCTAGAATAACCGGGGTGGAGCGCCCCGAATCATAATCGTCAAATTCGCCACGCCGCCTTTCGATAAGCTTTGAAAGTGCTCCGCCAACATCTTCCTTCACATGAGGGCCGGCAGAAATGACAACAACTCGTCCCGTTACGCCATAGATAACTCGATCGCTGCCGTTTAACTCATACTCCCAAAACGGCTTATTATTGCCGCCTCTCAGCGGAAATTGACGACCGGCATAGCGCTCCTGTGGGGCTGCGGATAACCTCTCATAACAACGCTTTGCGTCAGCAGGCCGATCCGCTACTATCGCGTCCCACTCTTTCTTTACTTGCACCGAGCTCGCATAAAGTTCGTAGCCGTCAGTTGTCCAGTCAGGCTCCGCGTCGATTCGTTCCAAGGCGCCTCACGCCAGGTGTTTACGGGCTTCGAGCTCCACAGCTTTGGGGTTCCGCGTCGAAGCGACACACGTGATGAGCGAATCGTCAGTGGCACCGCGCCGAGCACGGGTGGCGAAATCGAGTTGATCTCGATGTGGGTGGCTCCGCGCGCCCGTGGCAACGGCGTGGGCGAGTTGCTAGTCGACTCGGTACTCACATGGGCCGGCACGCAAGACCTTAAGCACGTATCGTTAGATGAGCGCGAGGGCAACCGCCATGCAACCGACTTGTACAAGCGATGCGGAGATTGATTCGAACGATCTGCTAATGCCGGGCTCTCTTCACGTTAGGCCGCGCTTCAGGCGTCGGTCGCTCTAAAGAACTCTCCGCGACGCGTGTATAACTCAAATTCGATCGTCGACGATCTAGCATTGCAGTGTTCAATCATGTTCCCCACACGTGTATCGTACCGCGACTGACCCCAAGCGTGATGGTCGCTCCACTCTGTGAGAATGACCATGGTCTTGTTGTCTACGCTGAGGAGAATTTGGGCGGTCAAGAATCCCGCCAACTGTCTCGACTCCGCGCCGAGGACCGCCATCGCTTCTGCCAATAACTCTGGCGCATCGATCGAATCGATCTTCACTTTTACAACGGCGACGACGGGTTCGTCGATGCGTGCAGCATCGGGGTCGTGTTTCAAAACCATATATGATACTAACGCTCCTTCTGGACGCTAATCGGAGCAATTATTGAATGTGGTGCTTTTCCGATTCGTTCGCCAATTCCCGCGGGGTGAGAAAGCGAGCGCCAAGTGCGCCGCGACACCGGTTTACTCGACAAGGAAACGTCTTGGAGCTTCGCTGGATCATGAATAGTTGGTTCGTCAATGGCGACGGTCAAGGCGTTTTGCCAAAGCTATGCCCTAGAGCAATCAGTGAGAAACACGATGTTCCGTACCCGCTGCGGTTACGGTCCAGTGAGCACCGTCGTCGGAAAACTCTTGCCGGTACTCGATCGTATCGGCGCCATGAAAGATATTAATCACGCGGCCGTACGTTGTCTTGCCGTTATCGCTTACTTGCCACGGAAACGTCCACCGACTGCCACTAATGAGAAGCTGCCCCGAACTTGCGGGAGTACCATCGCTCGGGATAGCGTAAGTGTGGTAAACATTACTCGCCGAGTCGTACGTGAAGACGACTAGTGCTTTGGAAGTTCCATCGACGAACTGGTCACAGGCGAAATACCCGGCGCTTTGCCAACAATCGTTGCGCAAGTGCGCGTCTTCTGTCCGCGCTTTACTTTCGGCAGTCGCATAATAAACGATATGTGTATGCCACGTGCCGGCGTACGCCGTAACGGTACCGACGCCGGCGGCTACAGTCGGGCCGGTCATGGCGGCGAAGATAACGACGAAGACAGCAAGGAAGAACGCTAGCCTCGGTGCGGCCTGTCGCGCGATATTCATGTTGCTCCTCCGGCGTTGTCTCTCGCTTTTGTGAAACGTGAGCCTGTGCGCGAGGTGAATCTCATTAAGCTCGTGCTACGGACCGAGAACTTCGTGCGGCTGGCCTAGGCCGCCTCTTGCCTGGGAGCCGATCGCCCCTCGCAATTAGCCGCCCGCGCAGAGCCGCCGCGACAGATTCTCGCGTACTGGCCAGAAACGGTTTCGCCGCGCACAGTAACTGAGACCATTACTGCACATGCGGTCCACCTGGGGATCCGCATGCGGAAAGATGCGGTTCTCGGCCAGGAAGAGTCGAGTGACACCCAAAAGAATTCATAATCGTCAGACAGAGAGCATGTATGAAACTCGTTGAGACAACTGATCCAGAAGCATTTTCGTCACAGCGGCCGATTGCCGAATCGAGCGAATTCGCAATATATGCCGCCGGGAACGACACGTATACGCTAGTGCATCGGCACAAAGCCGTCGCGTGGCAAGCAATTACGCTTTCGGGCGATGGCTTGTTTCGCGTGTCAGAACTACTTGTGGGGGCCACCCGCGCATTATATAGAGACATCGCCCTGGATCTTTCGAATCAGCGTCGACTGGATATCAAATAGGCGCCTAGGCGCCGCATTCGATCCGCGCGAGTTCTCCGCGTGCGTCTGAAGAACGGCTGTTAACGCGAGCGAAAAAAGAGCCTTCGCTTGGGTAAGTGGACGTCGATGCATACGATCGAGCCTCCTAAGACGCCTAGCCGCGCAGGGCGGTCGCGACAGATTCTCGCGGTACTGGCCAAACATGGCTTCGCCGCGGCCGGCGCCGGACTGACGCACCAGGATAGCGCCGAGCGCATGCAGTCGCAGGCCGAACAGGCGCGGCTGGCGTGCGAAGAGCTGGGGACGACATTCATCAAGCTCGGCCA
>CAJDWF010000053.1_pt1 | contig 9466 bp, 11 predicted proteins | sample 7391541 | NCBI WGS metagenome assembly CAJDWF01 (sample SAMEA7055727, study PRJEB34461) | soil metagenome | biome: terrestrial ecosystem; feature: Peninsula; material: soil | place: Antarctica | collected 2016
GTTCGCCGGTTTCGATCACCATCGTGCGCCCGCCGATCTCTAATGAGATGGACTCGGGCACAAATAACTCCTATGGTGTCTGTAATTTTGCTCTTTATTGAACGCCAGGACGTTCGGGCCCAACCCAAAATCGGCCTGGCACTCTAGCGCAAGGAGCTGCCGCCTGCCCGGCTTCCTGGGTGGGACGCTAAAGCATGAGGAGGTTTTGCATCATGCCGGTGTCTTCGTGGGTGAGGATGTGGCAGTGGAAGACCGTTTTGCCGGGTTGGCCGTACGCGGATGGTGATGCTACCGTTGTCCGAGACGGCCGGCGGGATGACAAACGTTTCCCAGAAGCCCATCTCCACCGGCGTTCCGTTGAACGCCACGACTTCGAATGAGTTCTCGTGCAGATGGAAAGGATGAGCTTCGTTGCTGGTGTTGACGACCGTCCATTCCTCGGCGGTGCCGGACTGCACGGTGTAGTTGACTTCCGTTGTTCATGAAGGTGGTAGTAGGCCGCTTGCCTTGCCGTACCTGTGGAGTCGCGAGGGGCGCGCCTGGACGGGCGGGTATATTGCCCGTATGCAGCCGCTCACTCCCCAGCGCTTGACCGAGCTTGAGGCCAAAGCCAACGATGTACGCCAGGGTATTATCCGCGCGCTCGTTGCGGCCGGTTCCGGCCATTCGGCGGGCTCGCTCGACATGGCCGACGTATTCACTGCGCTCTATGGGCATGTGATGCGCCACGACCCAAAAAACCCGGAGTGGCCGGACCGCGACCGCCTGGTGCTCTCGTGCGGGCACATTACGCCGGTGCGTTATTCGGCGATGGCCAACTTCGGCTACTTTCCGATCGAGGAGCTGCTGACGTTACGCAAGTTTGGTTCGCGCTTGCAAGGACATCCCGAGCGCGTGAAATTGCCGGCGGTAGAGACGACGTCGGGGCCGCTAGGCGAAGGGTTGGCGCAGGGTACGGGCATGGCGCTCGCGGCAAAGATGGACGAGAAAGCCTGGCGCACGTATGTGGTAACGTCGGACGCCGAGCATCAATGCGGTCTGCATTGGGAAGCGGTGATGACGTCTGCGAAATTCAACTTGGATAACCTCACATGCATCGTGGACCGCAATTTCATTCAGATCGACGGCTCGACCGAAAGCATCATGCCGTTGCAACCGCTGGCCGATAAATACCGCGCATTCAACTGGAACGTATTCGAATGCGACGGCAACAGCATCGCGGCGTTCGTGGATGCCGTTGAAAAAACGCAGGCGGCGAAAGGCAAACCATCGGTAATTATCGCTCACACCATCCCGGGCAAAGGCGTGTCATATATGGAAGGCGATTACACGTGGCACGGTAAGCCGCCGAACCGCGCGCAAGGCGACGAAGCGTTAGCCGAACTGCAAGCCGCGCGCGAAAGTATCGTGGCGCATGCTTGATCTTCAGCTAAATCTTGCTTCGCCGCAGCAAGTTCCCACGCGCAACGGTTTCGGCGAGGGATTGATCGACGCCGGGAAAGCCGATCGTAACGTCATCGGCATCTGCGCCGACTTGGCCGAGTCCACACGTATGGACGGTTTCAAAAAAGCGTTTCCCGACCGCTACTTCGAGATCGGCGTCGCCGAGCAGATGCTCGTGGCATTGGCCGGCGGACTAGCGGCGGCGGGAAAGATCCCGTGGATCGCATCCTACGCGATGTTCAACCCCGGGCGATCGTGGGAGCAAGTACGCACCATCATGGCGCTCAACGAAACGAACGTGAAGATTGCGGGCGCGCATGCGGGCGTTTCGGTGGGTCCCGACGGCGCGACGCATCAAGCGATCGAAGATATCGCGATCATGCGCGTGATCCCGCACATGACGGTGGTGGTGCCGTGCGATTCGATCCAAACGAAGAAAGCGACGATCGCGCTAAGTGCGCGGTTCGGCCCCACCTACCTGCGCTTCGGTCGCGAGAAATCGGCGGTCGTCACGGCCGAAGAGACGCCATTTGAAGTCGGAAAAGCGCAAACGTTTCGCGAAGGCGACGACGTTGCAATCGTCGCGTGCGGCATTCTGGTGTACAACGCGCTCGTGGCAGCCGAAGCGTTGGCGAAGGACGGTATCCAAGCGCGCGTCGTGAACAACCATACCGTCAAACCGATGGACGAAGACGCCGTCGTCTCGGCCGCGCGCGATTGCGGCGCGATCGTCACGGTGGAAGAACATCAAGTGCACGCCGGCATGGGTTCGCGCGTCGCCGAGATCGTGGCGCAGCATCATCCGGTGCCTATCGAGTTCGTGGGCGTGCACGACCGATTCGGTCAGTCCGGCGATCCAGCGGAGTTGATCGAATATTACGGCATGGGCAGCGACGCGATAACGGCGGCCGCAAAAAAAGCCGTCGCGCGTAAGCGCTGACGGCTTTCTGTGTTGCCAGGCTCTGCGGTTAGCGGCGCAGGCCGAGGTCGCCGATGAGTTTGCGGTAGCGTTCGACGTCGGTCTTCTGCAGATAACCGAGCAGACGACGGCGCTGGCCGACCTGCAGCAAGAGGCCGCGGCGGCTGTGATGGTCTTTCTTGTGAATCTTCAGATGCTCGGTGAGCAGATTGATCGATTGCGTGAGGATCGCGATCTGCACTTCGGTCGAGCCGGTATCGTTGGCCGAGCGGCCGTATTTGGCGGCGAGCTCCGCCTTCTGTTCTTTGGTGAGAGGCACGGGGAAACTCCTTACAACAGGATAGTCTCGCTCGGGTACAGGGTGGACCACGGTGGTCCGGGCTCCGTCCCGGCGACCGGCGTAGCATAGCAGGGCACACGGGGCATGGCAAGAGGCTTTCGGGCCGCGCCTGCGCCGTCGCTTAGCCGCGGACGGGGCTGGGCTTGCCGTCCGGCCCTAGGGCCACCATCGCGAACTTGGCGACGGTGGCTAGGCGCCGTTCGCCCGTGATGGGGTTCTCCGCCCACAGCTCGGTTTCGATCTGAAGCGAGGTGCGGCCGACGTGTACGATACGGCCCGTCACCTCGGCGATCTCGCCGACGTACACGGGCTGCTTGAAATCGGTGCGGTCGATGGACGCGGTAACCACGGGTTTGTGCGCATAGCGCATCCCGGCGATGGACGCGACGATGTCCATCATTGCCAAGGCTCGGCCGCCGAAAAGTGTTCCAAGGTTATTGGCATCGTTGGGAAATACGAGTTCGCGCCGACGCTCGACGTGCTCGTCGAAGTTCTCGGGTTCGTTGCTCATCGCGCGGGGGATTCGACCGCGGGTCGGCAAAGCCGTTTCGCATGAGCGATGCATATCTGATTCCGGTAATATACGGCTCCGTTCGCTCGGAACCTCAAGCCGCGGAGTTCCTCGATGAGTTCAAATGGTATGTCGAGGCGCTGTGCGTGCAGCGCGAGAAGGGAGTACCGTACTAATGGATTTCGGAATACGCGGAAAGACCGCGCTCGTGACGGGGGCGAGTTCGGGCATTGGCGAGGCCGTTGCGCTGGCGCTTGCCGCCGAGGGCGTGCGCTTGGCCGTGGCCGCTCGCCGTATGGAAAAACTCGAGGACGTGGTGCGACGCGCGCGCGCGGCCGGGGCCGATGACGCTGCAGCGTTTGCGTTGGATCTGACCGATGCAGACGCAATCGCGCGCGTGCAAGAAGATGTGCGCGAAAGTTTCGGCGACGTGGACATTCTGATTCTCAACGGCGGCGGGCCCAAAGCCGGCGCATTTTCGCAGATCGAACTCGACGATTGGGATACGGCGTATCGCTTGACGCTGCGTAGCATGGTGGAACTCGCGCGCGCGTGCGCTGCGCGCATGGTGCCGCGCGGGTGGGGACGCATCGTGTCGCTGGCATCGACGTCGGTGAAGGCGCCGATTGCGAATCTAGCGCTCTCGAATGTGTTTCGCGCGGGATTGGTGGCCGCGCTCAAATCGTTAGCCGGCGACGTTGCAACAGACGGCGTCACGGTGAACACCATCGCGACCGGGCGCGTACGCACCGAGCGCTTGCGCGAGTTATACGGCAGCGACGACGCGATGGATCGCGCCGCCGCCGCCGACGTGCCGATTGGGCGCGTCGCGTCTCCCGCCGAGTACGCGCCGCTGGTTGCGTTCCTCTGCAGCGATCCCGCGCGCTACGTCACCGGCCAAACGATTTCGATCGATGGTGGCTTAACGCGTGGGCTCTTCGGCTAAGACGCCTTACGTTTGTGGAGGCAGAGGGTGTTGCCGTCGGCGTCGTTGACGAAGGCCATCTGGCAGACGGGCGAATCGTGGATGTCGCTGACCGTGTAGGCGCCTTTTGCTTTGGTCGCGTCGATAGCGGCCTGCACGTCGGGAACCGCAAAGAAGACCGTTGCGCCCGAGATCTTGTTGTCGAACATTGCGGCAGGGCCGACGCCCCAACCCGCGCCGTTGGGCAGATCATATTCGGCGCCATACTCTTCCGAGACGGCCGACGGTTCGACGCCGACCACGTCACGGAAGAACGCGATCGCGCGCGGCACGTCTTTGACGGCATAATAGATGGCGTCGACGCCGGTTGCGGTGGTTGCTGAAGCCATGAGAATCACTCCTTGAAGCGTTGCTTTTCGCGAAGCATAGCATGCTATACTTGACACCTGATGTCAGGTTTTAAGCGGCCGTGAAATCCGATCGGCTTGTGGCCATGCTGCTAGCGCTGCAGGAGAGCGGCAAACGCTCGGCCCCCGATCTGGCGCGCACGCTGGAAGTCTCCACGCGCACGATCTATCGCGACATCGATGCGCTCTCGGCGGCCGGCGTGCCGATCTACGCCGAGCGCGGTACGCGTGGCGGCGTGGTGCTGGCCGACGCATATCGCGAAACGCTCGCGCGCTTCGATGAAGGCGAACTACGCGCGCTCTTCGTGTCGTCGGACGACTTATTAGCCGACGTCGGATTGGTGGGCCGGCGCGGAAGTGCGCTTTCGAAATTGGCTGCGGCGCTTCCGCGCGCGGCGCGCACGAAGATCGAACGCGACCGTGGCCGCGTGCACGTGGACCAGCGTCGCTGGTACGGCGCGTCACACGCGCCCGAACTGTTGGGCGCGCTGCGCGAAGCGGTGTGGAACGATTGCCGCGTGCTGCTGACCTATCGCGATCGCAAAGGCGATGAGACGAAGCGCGCGCTGGATCCACTGGGGCTCGTTGCCAAAGCCGGAGTGTGGTATGTGGTCGCGCGCGACGTGGACACGATCAAGAGTTTTCGCGTGGACCGCATCGTGGACGTGTCGGTATTGAGCGATCGCTTTCAACGGCCGCCGGGTTTCGACGTCGGTGAATATTGGAAGAGCACGTCGGCATCGTTCGTACGCGATGCGACCCGCTTGCTCGTCGTGACGTTTGCGATGACCGATCGCGCGCTAGAGACGGCGAAGAGTTATCTCGACGTGCTCTCGTTCGAACGCGCGGGCGATGGGTGGCGCGTACGGGTGCAGTTCGCGTCGATCGACTACGCCGAGCGCGAAGCGTTCGGCTACGATGACGGCGCCGTCGTGCTGGAACCGTCCGAGCTGCGCGAGCGACTTCTGGAGCGGGCCCGCGCCGTGGCCGCGCGGTATAATTTCGCCACATGAGCGACTTCGTCTGCGTCGGCGACGCGCGGGATATCGCGCCCGGAACCGGCAAGCCGTTTACCGTCGGGCGCTTTGACGTTGCGGTTTTCAACGTGGACGGCGAATACTTCGCATTAGAAAATGTCTGCCCGCATCAGGGCAGCCCCATTGCCGACGGTAGTCTGGAAGGGCCGCTGCTCACATGTCCCTGGCACGCGTGGTGCTTCGACGTGCGCAGCGGGCAAATGACGCTCGACGACCTCTCCGAGATTCCGCAGTTCGACGTGCGCGTCGGCGACGACGGCCTGTGGATCTCTCCCGAACCGAAGGTACGAACGTGAACGAAACGACGCAGGCATCCTGGGACGGCTTTGACGGCACGGCGGGCGGCACGGCCTTCGGTGGCAAACTGGCGGCACTGGCCGCCGAAAAGAACATCGGTGTCGAGCGCCTGGGCGAGGCCACCAGCCTCGGCGAAGCCGCCATTTCGCAGATATTGGCCGGTGCGCGCCGGGTCGGCGTCAGCGGCCTAGCGTCGCTAGCCTATGCGTTGCGCATCAGGCCGATCGAGTTTCTACAGAAGACCGGCATCCTAGGTCTGGAGGCCTATGCCTTCGGACTGGATCCGCTCTACTTTTTGCCCGAAGGCCCCACGCGCTACGATGCGCGCATCTATATGCGCGAGATCAACCCACGCCATCAGGTACCCGAGGGCGACATGACCAAGCGCAATCCTACCCTCAAGGTCCTGGCCGACGACGAAGTGCTCGACCCGCTCGGCCGCTTGGAAATCGAGTTCGCATACCTGCTGCGCGCGGCCGTGCAGTCGACTGGTGGGAGGCTCTAGCCCTCGAGGCGAATCGGCGCGGGATGCAAGCAGTGGAAGGTAAACGGGTTGCCGCGCTAGTTGGCGACGGCTTTGAAGAGATCGATCTCACGGAACCGCGCCGTGTCCTTGAAGAGGCGGGCGCCATCGTGACGATCGTGGGAGTAGATGAAAAGGCGCGGATTCGGATTCGCGGCAAACGCGGTCTCGACGAGGGCAATTCGGTGAAAGCCGATGAGCTGGTCGCCGACTGCTCGGCCACGGATTTCAACGCGCTGCTGATACCGGGTGGCTTTTCGCCCGATACGCTTCGCGCGAATCTCGACGTGCAGCGTTTCGTAGCCGAAGTCGATGCCGCCAAGGTGCCGATCTTCGCGATCGGAACCGGCGCGCACGTGTTGATTTCGGCGAAGGTTGCGCGCGGCCGTCAACTGACGGGTGCGCGTTCGATCGCCGACGACATCCGCAATGCGGGCGCGCTCTATCGCGATCAGTCCGTCGTGCAAGATAGTCATTGGGTTTCCACGCGTGGTTCCGAAGACTTCGGTCAGTTCAGCCGCGCGATGCTCGACAAGCTCGCGACCGCACAAACCGCCGAACCCGTCCAATAACGCGCAAGCGCGATAATCGAGAGGCCGGGCACATGCCCGGCCTTTTTCGCGCGCGCTAGTCCGCTGCAGGCGCGTTCCGGGAACTGAGTCTCGCGTGGAGTCGCAACGCGGGTTTACGCTCGTCGAGGTCGTTGCGGCCGTTGCGATTCTGGCGCTGCTCTGTGCAGCCGCCGTCGCCATGTCGCTCGCGCAACGCCCCGGCGCGCTGCGCGTTGCGACGAGCGGCTTCGATGCGTCGCTTGCGGCGGCACGCGCGCTAGCTGCAACCAGCGGCAACGGCGCGACGATGGCGTTTGCGCCGCGCACCGATGGCCGCGGCAACACGCTGCCCGGCTTTACGCTCACGATCTACCGCGGGCGTCCGAACGCTGCCGGGGCGGTCGCGCCGTCGACGGTCCTGCCGCTGGTTAGCGATGCCGACGTGCGCGAACGCGCGCTGGGCACGCCGCCGTTTGCAATCTTTCTTTCGAGCGCAGGTGATCCCAGTGGGCAAACCGCTTATCCGCAGTTCGACGCGCGCGGCAGCGCGACGTTTACAACACTGACGGCACAGCCGCCGTGTCCGGCGGGCGGCTTCGCATTTACGTTTTCCAGCGCACATGCAGTGCAGACGCGCGCGCTTGCCTGTCGAATCGCGGCCGTCGGCACCCCGATGCCGCTGGTCACCATGACGCCGTCGCCGATCGTGCTCACGCCGTCGTCGCTGGAATACGATTGGCCCGGTGCGGCGCGCGCGTCGTTCGTTGCAACCGAGTGGGGATACACGCGCTGGTATGCGGCGCCCGCCTTTTCGTGCGGCGCGGCGACGTTTCCGCAGAGCGCGCCCGCGCCGCCGTACAGCGCCGCGCATTCGCCTGCCGACGTAAGCGCTTCGCCTGTCGCGCCGAATGGCGTACCGATTTCGTACGCGCACGCACCCGATTCCATGGAGGACGCGCCGGCGCGCTTTTACGTGGATCCCGCAGCCGGCGGCCTGTGCGGCGTCGCGATTGCCGATGCAAATCATCGATCCGCAACGTTGAACGTGCAAGTGATGGGCCAACTCACCGCAACGCCGTCGGCGCTCGTGTGGACGTCGGCGGCAGACCGTACGCAGCGCTCGTCGATGTTCGGGAAAACGTACGATGCGACCGCGTTGAATCTTTCAGTCGTTTCGAACACCTGCGCGGGCGTAGTTGATCTATTATGGGGCGGACATTCGTACCCAGTTCGCCCGGGCGCGAGCTCGTCGCAGCAGTGGCTCTATCTCACGCCGGTCGCCGGACCCGACGGCGCCAACGTGGGCGGCACGTGCGCGATCTCGGTAGCGAGCCAATATGCGGGCGAACCGTCTGCAACCGTGACGGTGAACGTTCCCGGAGAGATGCGCACATGGCCCGTCGCCGTGAAATATGCCGTCGCCGGACAGCAGCTCGACAACGGGTGCAGCGCAACCGCATACAAAGATACCGGCTTCAACCAACTCGACGCGGACAACCACAACTTCGCATCGTTAGGAGTAACCACGGACCACAACGCCTGCTACAACGGCAGTCTAGTAGCCTACGAACCCAGCGGCCAAACCGCAACCTTTGATTATAGCAATCAGTGCGGTTCATCTGTCTTTCTCGGAGAGTGGAACCCAGGCAAAACCGCGAAGAGTGCCGTTCTCGGCGCCGACGGCGGTAGCTCCTCTAATATTGGGTGTCAGATTACGCTGGGTGACGGAACCGGAATGGCGCCCAGCTACGGCAAAGGTTTTGTCGCGGTGGAAGTGCTTCAAAGCGGATTCGATGTAGTCGAGCAGGTTACGAACGGCGGATGTATTACGCGAAATACAGGGCGCGGTAACTATCTAATTACCTGCACTGGCGAAGCAACTGCGACGTATGGAGAACATTGCTTGGCTACCGGAACGTTACGGACGAGTGAGCTGAGTGGCAACGGTGGGTCTGCAGGTGAGCCGATTTACGCGATTGGGCCCATATCTGTGCACAATACCGGTGCGCTGCCGTCGCATGCATCCGATTGGATGAGTGTACTAAGCAGTGCGTGGAGTGCCACCGTGACGCGAGAACAGACCCACTCGCCCGATGCAACCGGACTTGAGAATGTTATAACTAGTGGGTGCCCGGTTTAGGGCCAGAAAGGGACGTTCGGGTCCGTGAACACCCGGGGGTCGATTGGATACTGCGTTAGACCCATCGATTGAGTGTTGCCGTCATACGTCACGAATTGCCCACCGAACCACTGCGTGTGTGGATTAATTGCATAGGATGCGTTCCCGCCGACGAAATCCATAGCGACATTTGTGACTTCGCAACTGGTGCCGCCGCCAGTCTGGTTACTTCCGGTCGTCAGCCATCCATACAAATTGCTCGGCCATGGTCCGTGTTTAGCTAACGGCGATTGAAGATACGCGATGACGTCGCGGGTGTTTTCCATTAGCCATTCGTCTACGACTACTTCCGGTAGCGCGCGATTTGTGCGTTCGGTATTGAAGGCTTGGATGC
>CAJDWF010000054.1_pt1 | contig 9407 bp, 15 predicted proteins | sample 7391541 | NCBI WGS metagenome assembly CAJDWF01 (sample SAMEA7055727, study PRJEB34461) | soil metagenome | biome: terrestrial ecosystem; feature: Peninsula; material: soil | place: Antarctica | collected 2016
CACGGCATCCGTAAGTAAGTATTCCGGAACGCAGCCCAGGGCCGCGATGGCCCGCTCCATCGCGAGCACGCTGGCCCAATAGATATTCAGCCGGTCGATTTCGGCGACACTAGCCTGACCGATGGCCCAGGACGTCGCGCGCTCTTTGATGAGCGCGCAGAGCTCCACGCGTCGTTCGGGACGAACTTTCTTCGAATCGTCGAGCCCGGCCAACATCAGCGGCTCGCGCGCGACCACGCAGGCGGCAACTACCGGCCCCGCAAGCGGGCCGCGCCCCACTTCATCCACGCCGGCAACGAGCAGGTATCCGCGTTCGCGCGCGGCACGTTCGAACGCGTGCAGACGCTGCAGCCGTCGCCGTTCACGTTCGTGGGCGTTGCGCGCTTTGCGCGCTTTGCGCTCTTTGTCGGTCACGGCTCTTCCAGCGAGATGCGGCCGAAGTTACCTTCGTTGAATGCGCTGATGTACGACTGCGCGGCGTTGTGCAGATCGATCTCACCGCCGCGTCGCATGAAGCCGCGCGAGCGGCCGAACGCGTCGAGGCTGGGCACGCGCTCGTCCCCCCGCTCGCGCGCCCATTCATAAAAACGCGCGGCAACTTCTTCTGGATCGTAACGTTCGCGCGGAACGGCGGTGGAGAGCGCGAGTTTCCATTGCGCCTGCGCGTCGGGAATCTTCGGGACGAGAATACCCGGTGAATCCATCAGTTCCACGTTGCCGCTCATGCGAAACCACTGCAGTTGACGCGTGACGCCGGCGCGATCTTCGGTCTTGGCGGCGGCGCGTCGCAGCAGGCCGTTGATGACCGACGACTTACCCGAATTCGGCAAGCCGACGACGATCGCGCGCACGGTGCCGCGCATGCCGGCCGCCAGCTCGGTCACCATCGCAGCGGCACGACGCACGCTGGGCTGGGCACGGCCATCGGATGCGGTGCAGAGCAGACCGAGGTGGCTGTACTGTTCGATCCAACGCTGCGTGACCGCGGGATCTGCCAAATCGTCGCGATTGAGAATCAGCAGACGCTTGCGTTTGCCGATGAGCGTGTCGAGCAACGGGTTGCGACCACTGCGCGCCACTCGCGCGTCGGTAACTTCGATGACGAGATCGATGAGTTTGAGTTTTTCGCCGATGTCGCGCATGGCGCGTACCATGTGGCCCGGGTACCACTGAACGGCCCGGTCGAGGTCGGCGTTCATTTACAGCACGCCAAGATGCGGCCAGATGCCGGCGATGGCTTTGCCCATCACGTCGCCGGTCGGAACGAAACCCCAGAAGCGCGAGTCGTCGGAGACGACGCGGTTATCGCCCATGACGTAAAGGCTGTCGGGCGGAACGATCACTTCAGGAAACGAGCGGTCGTCGGCAAACGCGACGTAGGGCTCGTTCAGGCGTTGGCCGTTGACGTACACCGCCCCGCGGTCCACGCGTACGCGGTCGCCCGCTATGCCGACGACGCGCTTGATGTACACTTCGGGCTGATCGGCTACGCTGTGGCGGAACGCGATGATATCGCCGCGATGTGGCGTGCCCATGCGATATGCGACGGTGTTGATGATCACAAACTCGCCGGAGGCGATGCGCGGTTCCATCGACTGCCCCGACACTTGCGGCGTGCGCACGAAGAAGGCGCAGACGATCGCGGCGAGCACCGCAATCTGCACAACGAGGCCCGCAACCGACTTCCAGGGCAATCGTCGAGTCACGGGCCTCAATTTTCGACGCCGGCGGTCTACCGCCTAGCGGCTCTTAGAGCATTTTTGCGTGCGTGAACGGCCAGAAGATGAAGAAGGCGCGGCCGGTTACGCCTGCCGGTTGTCCCTTGCGTGGGCCGGAGTAGAATGTTCCGCCGTCCTGCGCGAAACCCCATGCATGCGAATCGTCGGAATCGTTGCGATTGTCGCCCATCATGAAATAGCAATGCGGCGGAACGCGGTTGGGCGCCGTCCACTGCGACTTCGGCGGAATGTTGGCTTGCCTGGGATCCAGCGGAACGCCGTCGACGTAGATGCCGTAATTGCGGATCTCCATGTCGTAATCGGGCGGCGCTTCGATGTACGGCTCTTTGAGCGCGATGCCGTTGCGATACACGATGCCCTTCGAGATACGCAGCGTGTCGCCGGGCGAGCCGATGACGCGCTTGATGAAGTCGTCGGGCGAGTCCAGCGGTGGCGGAAAGACAACGACGTCTTCGTCGTGCGGCGCGTGAAAGCGATAACTGATCTTATCGACCAGTAGCACGTCATGCACTTGCAGCGTCGGCACCATGGACGCCGACGGAATGTAGTACGTGCGCCCCACGAACGTGATCAGCAAGAACGCTGCCGCGCCGGCGATGATGAACGGATCGAGATATTCGCGCGCGAACCGCTTCGAGCGCTCTTGCGATCCGGCGGTTACCGGACGCAGCGTCAGCACGAGACGAATGACCGCAATAACGGCTACGAGGATGAGGAGTTGTATCGGCTTCATCGGCGTTGGGACTTCCTAACCAAGAACGTGCAGCCGTCGCAACGGCCAGAAAATTAAGAATGCGCGCCCGACGAACCCCGCTTTGACGTTCTTGCCGGCCAGCGGGCCGGCCGCAAACGGGCCGTTGCGCTGAGCGAAACCCCATACGTGCGAATCGTCGGAATACCGACGGTTATCGCCGAGCATGAAGTAAAAACCCTTTGGAATGCGGTCGGGGGCCTGCCAATCGGCTTTGGGCGGAATGTTGGCAACGTGCGGATCGAGTCGGCGCATCACGCCGTCGGCGCTCGCGGCATAGATGCCGTAGTTGGCGATCTTCAGGTCGTAATCGGGTGGCTGGTTTTCGTACGGCTCGGAGAGCGGCTTGCCGTTGCGGTACACGATGCCGTCGGCAATCGAGATGCGATCGCCGGGCACGCCGATGACGCGTTTGATGAAGTCCTCGCCGTCCGAGGGAATCGGCGGCGCGAACACCGCGATGTCGCCGCCGTCGGGTCCGTGCAAGCGGTATCCCAATTCGTTGACCAGCAGCACGTCGCGCAGCTGTAACGTGGGAATCATCGAGCCCGATGGTATGTAAAACGTGCGGATGACGAACGTAATCAAAAATAGCGCCGCGAGCCCAGCGACGATAAAGGCGTCGAGGTACTCGCGGATCGTGACTATCGGCGAGGAGTCGGCGGCGGTAACGGATTTGAGGCCGATCGCGAGACGCGCGATCGCGAAGACGGCGAGAAGGGCGAGAAGTGCGAGTGGGGTCAGCGCGCTACCGGACGGGCTTTCTCTCTTTGATGCGCGCCGCTTTGCCGATCTTCTCGCTTAAGTAATACAGGCGGCTGCGACGGACGCGGCCGCGCTTGCTGACTTCGATCTTCTCGACGCGAGGACTGTGAAGCAGAAATGTCTTCTCGACGCCGACGCCGTGAGCGACGCGGCGAACGGTGAGCGACGACGCGCTGCCGCCGCCCGAGCGGACGGTGACGACGCCCTCAAACATCTGGACGCGCTCCTTGCCGCCTTCGACGACTTTGGAGTACACCTTTACGGTGTCGCCCGAGCGAAACTCGGGGACATCGGCTTTTAACTGTTCCCGATTGAGGACATCGATGACGTTCATGGTCTCTCTTCTTGCTAAGTATCGCAGCTCAATACCAAACCCGCCGAAGCGGGGAGCCGCACAACCCAGGCATGATAACACGCGCCCCAAGCGCCACGCAACAGGCCTGCTAGGAGCCTTCGGTTTTTCGGCGGGCGGCGGTTCGGGCGCGGGATTGTTCGCGGCGCCAGGCGGCGATCTTGGCATGATCGCCGGAGAGCAGCACTTCGGGCACGCTGACCCCGCGGAAGACCGGCGGCCGCGTGAAGGACGGGTAGTCCAAAGCCTCATCTTCGCCGAACGATTCGGCGGCGGCCGACTCGGGCTTGATCACGCCCTCGACCAGCCGGGCGGTTGCGTCGAGCATCGCGAGGGCCGGTATTTCGCCGCCCGTCAGCACAAAGTCGCCCAGGGAGAGCTCTTCGACCGGGTAGAGCGCGCTCAGTCGGTCGTCGATGCCCTCGTAGTGACCGCAGATGACAATTAGCCGGTCCAGCGCCGCGAAGCGCCGCGCATCGCCCTGCACGAAGGGTCGGCCGGCGGGCGAAGTCATGACGATCGCACGGTTTTCGCCGGCGAGCGCGCGCGCGACGATCTCATCGAGGATCCGCGCGAGCGGCTCCACGCGCATCACCATGCCGGGGCCGCCACCGAAGGGCTCGTCGTCGGCGCGTTCCTTACCCTCGAGGGCATCGAGCACGTGGTGGTAGCGCACGTCCAGGCGGCCGGCTTCAAGCGCGCGGCCGACGACCGAGAGCCCGACAAAAGGCGCAAAGACCTCCGGGAAGAGCGTGAGCACGTCGATCGTGAACATAGGCCAGGCTGATGTTCAACTTCTTTAAGCGATTCGCTTCAACGGGTCGCGATCTTACGCCGCGCGGGCTCGCGCTGCAGGCGCTCGCGCGCGGCCGTTATGTCGAGGCTGAGCGTCAATTCGGCGATCTGCTTGCCGGCGCTCCGCCGGTCGATGATCTGCCGCTGCTCTACAATAAGCGCGGCGTGGCGCGCATGCACTTAGGGCGGCGCGACGACGCGTTTGCCGATTTTTCTGCCGCACTCGAACTCGTTCCGTCGTACGCGCCTGCACTCACGAACGTGGGCAATTTACTTTTAGAAGACGGCGTGCTCGACGATGCGATCGCGTACTATCAATCGGCCATTCGCTCAGATGAGGATCACGCCGCCGCACATCAAAATCTCGGCGTCGCGTATCGACGTATGGGGCGGATTGGTGATGCGGTGCGCGAGCTTCGCAAAGCGCAGCGCATCGAAACGCGGATGTTCGGCCTTCGCCGCCGTATGCGCTAGCGCGCGTCAGCGAATCGTGGCGTCGGCATTGGTGAGCTCTTCGAGATATTCGAACAGCTCGGGCAATGTGATCTTTTCGAGCGCCGTACGCTCCTGGGGTCCCTCGTCATCAGGGCCTTCGTCGCGAATGTAACAGCGCGACTCAATGCCGCTCTGTTCGTCTTCGCTGATGAACGACACGGCAAAACCTTTGCCCGCCATTTCGTCGTAGATGCGCAGCGTTTGCGGATTGAGCACTTCGAGCGACTGCGTCTGTCCGTGCGCATCGAAAAACAGCACCGTGAGATAATCGCGGTTCGTTACTTCGATCGACCCGACCACGAAGACGTTCTTAGCAGATATAAACTCATGCCCGCGCTTGTTCCGGCACGAGACTTCGTAGAAGACACGGTGCCCGATGAAGCGGCTAAGAATCTTCCGTAGCGTCGCGAGCGAGGCCAGCGTCTCGGTACGGTTGCCCCGCGTGTAAATGATCTTCACGGCGGTCGAAGCGACTTGCACGGGGCCGCAAAGGCCCCCTGCCGAAGAGCGGGTCTCCATGTTTTCGTTTCCGGATATTGCGATCATCGGGGTCTTGGCCCTCATACTCTTTGGGCCCGACCGCCTGCCGACCATGATGCGTCAGGCGGGCAAAGTGATGCGCGAAGTGCAGAGCACCTCGCAGTCCTTCGTCGCCGAGATGGAACGCGCTGCCGACTATCAAGAGGCGGCCGCCACGCCGCCGGAGCCGAATACCGAAGAAGCGCCGCCGTTGCCGGATGAAGATTTCGGGAAGGCTCGTCCGCCCATGCCCCCCGAGGCCTACGAACTTACGCTCCCCGAAGAGCTCACCCGTCCGGACGAAGCCGAATTTGTGGAAGCGCCTACGCTCGCTGAAGAGCCTGCGTCCGCGATCGCTGAGCCGTCCGCGCTGGCCGAAGTGGAACGCGACTAGGATCGCTCGCAGTGGTGGGAAGTGGTCCTTCGACTTCGTTCGCTTCGCTCACTCGCTCAGGATGACAACAGAGAAGCGGTTATGACGCTTCCGCCACGGTGTTACAAATTGAAGTTTTCGCGGATTTCGCTTATTTTTTGTTGGATTTGTGTGCGCACTTGCGTGTGCAGGCGTTCTTTTTGTTCGTCGGGCAGACGGCGGTAAATCATGTAGCCGGCGGCCGAAAGCAAGCCGCCTAAGAGCCCGACCAACAGTGCCTTGCCGACTTCGCCGTTCTGCGCGTCGCCGTCATTGCCACTCGACCATTGCTGCTCGGGCGGGGTAGCCCGGAAACCCTCTGACATGAATACCTCCTTCGGTTGTTCGACCATCTTACCCGAAAATGGACCGAGAAGTTACGATTCGCTTTCGGATATTACGGTGACGTGTTTGGGATGCTGCCGAGCGATCTGCTCGATCGAGATCTCGGAAGTGCGCACGATCGCGACCGTCGCCGCGTCGTCGCGCGCGCTCTCCGGCAGTGAAAACGAGAGTTCCCCGGCGCTGCGCTGCATGTCGACGTCGAGTTTCGCGTGCTCCTGCAATCCGGCGCAGGCGGCCTGCAGTATGGCCGAAACCGCAGCGCAGACGATATCGCGTCCGCTCTCGGCCCAGCCCGCATGACCCTTGGCAAAAACAGAGGACAGCCGTTGACGGCTGTCCCTGCGAAACGTGACGGTGACCATGCTCGCGTGTGAGCGCGCTCAGCCTACAGGCTGATCTTGGTGATCTTCACCTGCGCGAACGGCTGGCGATGACCGTTGAGTTTACGCACGCGCTTCTTGGATTTGTAGCGGAAGACCAAGATCTTCTTGCCGAGACCGTGCTTGACGATGGTGCCCGTCACCGACACGCTCTTGAGCGCGTCCGCGTCGGCCTTGAAACCCTCTTTGCCGTCGCTGGCAAACACCACACTGTCGAACGTGACGTCGCTACCGACTTCCTGATCGTGGAGGTCGCAGGCGATGACGTCGCCTTCGGAAACGCGGTATTGCTTGCCGCCGGTCTGGATAATCGCGTACATAACCACGAAAGGTTACTCTACCGCCCGGCCCCATGTCAACGTGAGAGGCCGGAACAGCGAGGGTTTGGCTAGCCGGGGCTGGGGTGGCAGGCGTAGTCGAGGGTGGTGCTGCAGGCCGTCAGGTCGGCCTTGGTCTTCGTCGCGCCCTTGCGTATGGTCACGCTTGCCTGTTGGGGCGGGACGTCATTGGACTGCAGGGTCAAGGTGTAGCTGCCGGGCTTGAGGCCCTCGATGCGGTAGGTGCCCTCCGAGCTCGTCATCCCATGGTGCGAGCCCGCGGTTACGGTGACGTGCACCAGCGGTTGCCCGGTGGTCTGATCGGTGACGCGGCCGTAGAGCATGGCCAAGGCAAAGAACGAGGCCGCGATACTCGCGACGGCGCGCAGACGCATGGCTAGACGTCCACCAAAATAGAATCGCCGTCCACGCGCACGCCGAAGGTGCGGGCCGGCACCACCGCCGGCAGCGCTAGCACGGCCCCGGTGGTGACGTCGAATTTGGCGCCGTGACGCGGGCACTCGATCACGCAGCCGTCGAGACAGCCTTGGTCGAGTTGTCCGCCGTCGTGCGAGCAGATATCTTCGATCGCGTAGATCGTGCCGTCCACGTTGCAGACCATGATGTCTTCTCGGCCGACGCGGACCGCTTTCGACGTTCCCGGCGTGATGTCGGAAATTTTTGCTACGGCATGTTCGGCCACGAAGATCTCCTTGACGTTACTGTTGGATGGTGTTGGTTTTAGCGTTCCGCGGTATCTGATCGATAACCAGCAGACGCACTGGTGCGTTACCGATCACATGCGGGCGGTGCCACGAGTTGACGGTTTCGATGAACAGGTCGCCAGGCGCGTAGTGCCGCGTCTTGCCGCCTTCGTCTTGCACGTCGAGATGACCCGAAAGCACGTAGGCGTAACGCGGAAACAGATGCTTGTGATATCCAGACGTATAGCCGTCCGGAATGACGACGATGCTGCCGATTGCACGCACCGATCCACCGGGCAACATTAAGGGTTGTCCGGTAGAAGTGGTGGTGGTGCTGAGGATCGTGCGCGCCGTCATTTGCGGCGCAGCGAGGGTGCTTGCGGGAACGGCGATGATCGCCGCAAGCGTTAACGCGAGAACGAATGGCGCTTTCATGGTTCCGTGCTACGGCGATTAGCCGACGGAACCTTCCATCTCCATTTTGACGAGACGGTTCATCTCGACCGCGTATTCCATAGGCAGTTCCTTGACGAAGAAGTCGAAGAATCCATTGACGATCATCGCCGTTGCGTCGGCCTCGCCCAGGCCACGGCTCATGACGTAGAACAGCTGCTCTTCGCCGACTCTGCTGACGCTGGCTTCATGTTCGACCGTCGCGTGTTGCTCGTGAATTTTCATCGTCGGCTTGGTGTCGTTCGAGGATTGATCGTCCATGATCAGCGCATCGCAGCGCACGTGCGTCTTGGCGCCGACCGAACCCGGGAATATCTCCACCAGGCCGCGATACGTGGTTTTGCCGCCGTGCGCGCTGACGCTCTTATTCGTGATCACGGATGTCGTGTTGGGCGCAGCGTGAATGACCTTAGCTCCGGCATCCTGATGCTGGCCTTCGCCGGCAAACGCCATCGAGAGAATCTCGCCACGTGCGCCTTCGCCCATCAGATAAATGGAGGGATACTTCATCGTGAGGCGGCTGCCGATGTTGCCGTCCACCCATTCGACGGTCGCGTTCTTGGCTGCGGTCGCGCGTTTGGTGACGAGATTGAAAATGTTGCGATACCAGTTTTGAATCGTGGAGTAGCGGATCGAAGCGCCTTCCATCGCGATCAGCTCTACGACGGCGCTATGCAGCGACGACGTCGAAAACTTCGGCGCGGTGCAGCCCTCGATGTAGTGGAGCTTTGCGCCCTTGTCGGCGATGATGAGCGTACGCTCGAACTGTCCCATGTTCTCGGCGTTGATGCGGAAATATGCCTGAAGGGGCATCTTCACTTCAACGTTCGGCGGGACGTAGATGAACGAGCCGCCCGACCACACGGCCGAATTGAGCGCGGCGAACTTGTTGTCTCCCGGCGGAATCACCGTCGAGATGTACTTCTGGACGATGTCCGGGTGTTCGCGCAACGCGGTGTCCATGTCGCAGAAGAGCACGCCGAGATCGTCGAGCTCTTTGCTGATGCTGTGGTACACCACTTCGGATTCGTATTGGGCCGTTACGCCGCCAAGAAACTTGCGCTCGGCTTCCGGGATGCCCAGACGATCGAAGGTGCGCTTGATGTCGTCCGGGACATCGTCCCAATTTTTCTCCGCCCTGTCCGTCGATTTGACGAAGTAGAACAGATCCGAGAAGTCGATCTCGTTGAGGCGCGCGGTGTCGCCCCACGTCGGCATCGGCTTCGACTCGAAGATATCCAGAGCGCGTAGGCGGAACTCGCGCATCCAGGCCGGTTCGTTTTTCATCTCCGAGATGTTGGCTACGATCTCGCGGGTGAGGCCCTTCCCGGATTTAAAGACATAATTCTCCGGGTCGTGAAACCCCTGACGGTAGTCCTC
>CAJDWF010000059.1_pt1 | contig 9265 bp, 8 predicted proteins | sample 7391541 | NCBI WGS metagenome assembly CAJDWF01 (sample SAMEA7055727, study PRJEB34461) | soil metagenome | biome: terrestrial ecosystem; feature: Peninsula; material: soil | place: Antarctica | collected 2016
GTACGCCATATCGTCGATCGGTCCCGGAACGTCCACGCTGGCAAGCACCTTCATGGCGACCGGATCGACTTTAGAAACCGTGTCGTCGGTGCCGTTTCCGGTAAACACATCGCCTGTTTGCGGGTCCACCACCACGCCGTGCATCGGACCTACCCATACCTGTCCGGTTACCTTGCCGCTCTTGGCATCGACGATTAAGAGCCGTTGGCTAGCGGTATGCGCTGCATACACCCGGCCCCGCGTCTCATCTACCGTAACGTAATCGAACCCTGAGTAAACAGGCACCTGGACTGGAGGAGCAGCGGCGATAAGCGGCATGAAGTCCCCTTACAAGGATGGCGGTCGTTTGCTCTACTGTAGGCGTCTTACATGAACTCAACATGAAGTGCAAATGAAGTCTTCGTGAGAGACACGGCCGTAGTGAAATATCCGAGAAACGTGGGAGTTACTCGATGCCAGGGGCAAGTAGGTGCGCATGTATCGCTCACGCTTGTTTGTCGCTTTACTTCTATGCGCGGCTGCGACCGGCGCCACTGCTCTAGCTGGTCAACATACAGCGTCTCTTCCGACGGCGCACGATCGCGCGGTACCCCGGTACGCGCACATTTTCGTCATCGTCGAAGAAAATAAAAACGATACGCAAATTATTGACTCTAGGAACGCCCCTAACCTCACGCGTCTCGCGCACACCTACGGCAATGCGACGGCCTTTTTCGCCGAGACGCATCCAAGCGAACCAAACTACGTCGCCCTTATCGGAGGGTACACGTACGGCATCAACGACGATGACCCGTTTTTCTGTAAACCCGGCAGCTCGCCGGCAGTCTGCCCTCACGTCGCAAAGCCAGGCTACGTCGATCACACCATCGACGCCCCCAACTTAGCCACCCAGTTGCAAAGCACCGGGCTTTCATGGAAGAACTACAACGAATCGATTCCCGCGCCCGGGTCGCTAATTGCAAAAACAACTCTCTACGGATCCAAGCATTCGGGATTCATCAACTACAAGAGCGTACAGATCGATCCTCACCGCGCGCAGCACATCGTTGGCTTCGGGCAGTTCTACGCCGACCTGCGCAACGGCCATATGCCGGCGTTTGCGTTAGTCATTCCAAACTTGTGCGACGAGATGCACGGCAGCGATGCCTCCAGCGTTCCGGCCGATTGCCGCTATGATCCGACCGGCCCATTAATTCGCCGCGGCGATCGGGAAACCGAAACCATCGTGCGGCAAATCATGGCATCGTCAACGTGGCGGGCGAAAGCAAACGCTGCGATCGTCATTACGTGGGATGAGGACGACAGCGGCAGTCACGCAGGCTGCTGCGGTAACGATCCCGCCGATCCGGCCAATCGCGGCGGTGGGCACATCGCCACGATCGTAATTACCAACCACGGACCGCGGCATCTCAGCGATCCGACGCCCTACAGCCATTATTCGCTACTACGAACCGTTGACGACGCATTCGGCATCTACCATTTTCTCGCGCGATCGAACGCGCCCGGCGTCGAGCCGATGCTCCCGCTCTTCCGCACGCACTGAAAAAGTGGCGCGCAGCGTCACAGTGTGAAGTCGAACGACGCCCACCACACCCATGCTAGCAACACGATTTGCAGTGGCAGCCGAATGAGAAACTCGGTCTCCGTCCCCAGATCCCGGTAGAGCCCAGGGTGCAGCGCCATCTGCACGTTCGCCGGGAACACGACAAGCAGCAACACCATCAATCCCACGCCCGCGACCCTGCGCGTTGCCGGAATCAACATTCCGATGCCACCGAGGATTTCGCATGCGCCGCTGATCGCGACCAGCAGTGGCGCGTCGGGCAGCCACGGCGGCACGATGCGCGCGTAAAGCGCGGCGTGAGCGAAGTGATTTATGCCCGCAGCAATAAAGAACACGCCCAGCAGAACCACGAATACCACGCGCCACCCGCGCGTCAAACTGCGACGCTCAACTCCCGCATTTCATCGTGCGTCAAACGGAGGCTCGCAGCTGCCACGTTTTCTTCCAAGTGGGCGATCGACGACGTTCCCGGTATCGGCAAGATGTGCTTCGAACGTTCCAGCAGCCACGCAAGCGCAACTTGAAACACCGTCGCGTCGTGCGCTGCGGCGATCGTCTTCAGCCGCTCGTCTGCGCCCACATCGCCTGCGTCCAGCGGAAAGTACGGCAAGAACGCAATGTGCTCGCGCTCGCAGTACGCCAGCATGTCGTCGTTGCCGTGATGATCCAGCACGTTAAACGGGTTCTGCACGCTGACGATCTCCACGATATCGCGCGCTTCCATCAATTGCTCCACGGTCACGTTCGAAAGCCCAACGTGCCGCACTTTCCCGGCATCGCGCAACTCCTTAAGCACGCCCACTTGCTCCGCCAGCGGATAATTCTCATCCACCGCATGCAGTTGCAAAAGATCCAAATGATCGCGCCGCAAACGCGCCAAGCTATCGTCGCAGCATAGCCGCAAGCGCTCCGGCTCGCCGTTGCGTTTCCATTCGCTCGGCCCGGGCCGCACCAGCCCGCACTTCGTCGCGATCACGAGATCGTCGGGATACGGATGCAGCGCTTGCGCGATCTGCCGCTCGTTAACCTCGGGCCCGTATGAATCGGCCGTGTCGATGAAGTTCACGCCCAGCGCCACCGCGCGTTCGAGCACGTCCAGAGCGTTCTTGCGGTCGGCCGGCCAATCCCAGATCCCCGGCCCGCACAACCGCATCCCCCCAAAGCCCATGCGGTTCACCTTGAGGTCCCTGCCAATCGAAATAGTCCCAGCCGCATCAGCAGGCAGATCATTACTCATGCGCACACTATACCCCAATCCCCGTCATCCTGAGCGCAGCGAGCGGAGTCGAAGGACAGCCCCCGTCATCGCAGCGCTCAAAAGGCCACGGGCACGGGCGACGCCGAAAGCCAGGCGCTCATGCCTGAAGAAACGCCTCTCCCGGAGCTGCGCCATACGGCAGCTCACGTGCTCGCTTACGCCGTGCAAGATCTCTTCCCCGACGCCAAACCCACCATCGGCCCGGCGATCGAGAACGGCTTCTATTACGATTTCGAACGCAGCGAGCCGTTTACGCCCGACGATCTCGAGCAGATCGAAAAGCGCATGCATGAAATCGTCGCATCCAACTACGAAATGACCGGCGAGCGCGTCACGCGCGAGCAAGCCGTGGAGCGCTTCGCAAACAACCCCTACAAAGTCGAGATCGCGCAAGGCATTCCCGCCGACGAGCCCATCACGCTCTACACCATCGGGAAGTTCACCGATCTCTGCCGCGGCGGCCACGCGCACGCCACCGGCGAAATCGGCGGCCTGAAGCTCACCACGGTTTCCGGAGCCTACTGGCGCGCCGACCAGAAGAACCAGATGCTGCAGCGCATCTATGGCACGGCCTGGCACACGCAAGCCGATCTCGACGCGCATCTGCATCAATTAGAAGAAGCGCAAAAGCGCGATCACCGCAAACTCGGCACCGAGCTCGATCTCTTCACCATCGAAGAAGACGCCGGCGGCGGCTTGGTGTTCTGGCACCCCAAGGGCGCCGTCGTGCGCGGCTTGATCGAAGACTTCATTCGCCAGGGCCTGCGCGAGCGCGGCTACGAGCCGGTCATCACGCCGCACGTCGTCAGCGAAAAACTCTACGAGATCTCCGGACATCTCGAGAACTATGCCGACTCCATGTTCGGCCCGCTCGAAGTTGAAGAGCAGCGCTTCCGGCTCAAACCGATGAACTGCCCCGGCCACATTCTCATCTATCGCAGCCGCCTGCATTCGTATCGCGAACTTCCGATTCGCTTCTCCGAGTTCGGCACGGTCTATCGCTTCGAGCTCTCGGGCGTGCTGCACGGCCTCACGCGCGTGCGCGGCTTCACGCAAGACGACGCGCACCTTTTTTGTATGCCCGAGCAGCTGCAGGGCGAGTTCGAGCAAACGCTCGACGAAGCGCGGCGCCTCATGCAGGCTTTCGGCTTCAGTGACTTCGAGTACGTGCTCTCGCGTCGCAAAGAAGACGAACGCGGCGAAACCGACGGCATAGCCGAAGACGCCATCCGCAAAGCGCTCGAACGCTACCAGTTGCCGTTTAGCGTCGACGAAGGCGGCGGCGCGTTCTACGGCCCGAAACTCGACATCAACGTGCGCGATGCGATCGGCCGCAAGTGGCAGCTCGGCACCGTACAGGTTGACTTCGTGCTGCCGCAGCGTTTCGATCTGAAGTACCGCGCCGCGGACGGTCAGGACCATGCACCGGTCATGATCCACCGCGCGCTGGCCGGATCCATGGAACGCTTCTTCGGTATCGTCATCGAGCATTTCGGCGGCGCCTTCCCGGCTTGGCTAGCGCCCGTGCAAGTGGTCGTCGCGCCGATCTCCGAGCATCAACTCGAGTACGGCCGCGAATGCGCGCAGCAGCTCGAAGCGCAAGGCTTCCGCGTACACCTCGACGACAGCAATGAGAAGCTCGGCTACAAAATCCGTCATTGGAAAACGCAAAAGGTTCCGTACATTCTCGTGGTCGGCAAACAAGAAGCTGCCGAGGGCACCGTCAACGTCAACCAACGCGGCGTGGAAGAGAAACGCACGATCTCCCTGGCCGTATTTGCAGAGGAACTCGGCAGCAATGTTGCATCTCGCTCGTAAGTTCGGAGCCGCGGTTGCGGTACTCGCCGTCACCGGCTGCTCCAGCAACTTCGCCGGCAACGGCACGCAGACGGCCGGCGCTCCCGTGCCGCCCGTGCAGCCGCAAGCCGTCACCGCGCCGCAGATGCCGCAAATCCCCAAAAAAGCCGGAAGTGCGAGCGATCGGGGCGACACCTCCGACACCGTCACGTTGCCGTTCTCGCAAGCGCCAACCGGCCTGCAATGTCCGCAGCAGCAAGGCTACACGTGCGAGTTGAAATTCAACATGCCGTCGCCGTCGCCGAGCCCCGGCAAAGGCAAACACGCCAAACACCCAACCAAATCCGAGACGTCGCCAAGCCCGTCACCGTCGGCGTCCACGTCACCGTCGCCCTCAGTATCCGCATCGCCGAACGCATCCGCATCGCCGTCCGAACCGCAAGTAACGCTGCAACTGCAAGCAACGCCTAAGGACGCCCCGGCAATGAACGGCGCCGACGACAAGAAGCCGTTTACAGCGCTCGTCACCGTGCGCATGAGCGTCAGCACCGACGAAGTCATCAAAGACCACGCCGAAGCGAACTTCACACTGCCGGCGGATCAACTCGTTAAGGATCGCGGGTTCGCCATTCAACTCTTCCACGAAACGACCGGCAAACATAACAAACACACCGATACGTTCATGGGCAGCTACTCCACATTCGACGTGGATGCCAAAACCGACACGCTGCACTTCGCATTCGACGCCCCGCCACTGCAAGTTAAAAAAGGCGAAACCTGGCTCTTCGTCCTCTACGCCGACAAACTAGCCTCCCCGTCCCCCAGCGCATCAGCAAGCGCAGACTCCAGCAACTCGCCAAGCCCATCCCCATCTCCCACCCCGTTATCCTAAGCGCAGCGAGCAAAGCGAGCGAAGTCGAAGGGCAACTTCCGTCCATCGCGTTCGCCTCGCGCAAGACGACGCGGGGAACCGGGCGGGCTGTAGCCAACTTCCCCCGCGCATGACATCCGCACAGCGTAATACGTTTATCGCGGCGTTTTTGGGCTGGACGCTCGATGCGTTCGACTTTTTTCTCGTCATCGTCGTCGTTCCGCATCTGGCGCACGACTTCGGCAAGAGCGTCGTCGAGATCGGACTCGCCATCACGCTCACGTTGGCGATGCGCCCGCTCGGCGCGTTGATCTTCGGCTGGCTCGCCGATCGTTACGGCCGGCGCATTCCGCTCATGATCGACGTCGCGTTTTTTGCCGTCATTGAAGCGCTCACGGCGTTCTCGCCGAACTTCGCGGTCTTTCTCGTGCTGCGCATCATCTTCGGCATCGCGATGGGTGGTGAATGGGGTCTCGGATCCGCACTCGCCATGGAGTCGCTGCCGCCCAACAAGCGCGGCTTCTTCTCCGGGTTACTGCAAGAAGGCTACGCCGTCGGAAACTTGCTTGCAGGTCTCGCGCTCGCGCTGCTCTACAGTCACATCGGCTGGCGCGGCATGTTTCTCGTCGGCGTGCTGCCGGCGCTGCTCGCGCTCTATATCCGCTCGCATGTTCCCGAATCTCCGGTGTGGGAAACCAACGCGCACCAGCGCCTCGCATTCAAAGGCGACGTACTGCTCGCGTCTTTGCGCCGCTCGTGGCCGCTCTTTCTCTACGGCATGCTGTTCATGGCCACGTTCAACTTCATGTCGCACGGAACGCAGGATGTGTACGCCACGTTCCTCACGTCGCAGCGCGGCTTCGACCCAACCTTCACCGGAACCATCAACGCCATCGCGTCGCTGGGCGCGATCGGCGGCGGCCTCTTCTTCGGTTGGCTCTCGCAAAAGCTCGGGCGCCGCTGGACCATCGTCATCTGCGCGCTGCTGGGTCTCGCGCTTGTGCCCGTGTGGGCGTTCTCGCACACGGCCGCTACGCTCGCGCTCGGCGGCTTCGCGATGCAGTTCGCGGTGCAAGGCGCGTGGGGCATTATCCCCGCACACTTGAACGAAATCTCGCCATCCGAAGCGCGCGGCACGTTCCCGGGTTTCACGTACCAACTCGGCAACCTCATCGCATCCGCAACGCTGCAGATCGAAGCGGCGCTGGCCATCGGCGTCTTCGCACTGCCTAACGGTCACGCCAATTACGCCGTTGCGATGGCCGTATTCTCGTCGATCGTCTTCATCGCCGTCATCGTGATGACGCTCATCGGCAACGCCGTCGTCCCCGAAAACCGAACCGCCGACTTCGCCGCCACCTCTTCGACATCGTGAGCCTCTCGTCATCGCAACTCGCTCGGCTCCGCTCACGGCAGAACTCCGCGCAGCGAAATCGAACTTCGTCATCGTGAGCGCAGCGAGCGAAGCGAGCGGAGTCGAACGACAACTACGAGGCTACGGCTTCGCGAACGCGACGATTTCGTGATTCTCGCGGTGGTTCGTCCAGAAACGCTCGCCGTCGAACGCTAACGCGCGCGCCGCAAACGGTATGCGCGCGACGTCTTTGCATTCCGCCTTGTCACCGCGCGCATCCACGCGGGTAAGCCAATAGTCCGTGGTCTTCTCGTCTTCCACGCCCACCACATAGAACGCGCCGCCCACGAATACTTGCCCGCAGATTTGATGCTCCAGCGCGATCTCGCGCAAAACTTTGCCCTGCGCGTCCAACTTCACAATGCGCCGCTTATACCATTGCGCCATGTATAAGAACGCGCCATCGTAGCTCAGCTGCGAGCCCGTGTCTTCCGGGCACGCAAAGGGCTCTTTAAACCCATGTCCCGGCACGAAGCGATAGATGTAGCGATCGTCGCTCTCGGGCATGCCACACAACACGCGCAGTTCGTCGCCGACGACCGTCATGCCATACGGCTTGCCGGGCGCCTGCGCTTCTTCCCCAACGGTCCAATGCTCGGTATCGATCGCATACAAGCGTTGCGTCTCGAGCGAACCCATCCACAGCGTACCGCCGTCGCAGGCAAGCGCCTGCGGACGCGGAGCGGGCGAAGGCAAACGGAGCAATTCCTTGATTTCGTTCATGGGCGGAGGGTTCGCAACCGCGCGCGAACCTTCCGCCGTATGCTGCTCCTGGGTATCGAAACGTCGTGCGACGACACGGCCACCGCGGTCGTGCGCGACGGTCGCAGCGTGCTCTCGTCCGTATCCACCAATCAAGACGCGTTTCACGCCAAGTACGGCGGCATCGTGCCAGAAATCGCTAGTCGTCAGCACGTGGCGCTACTCTCCGCGGCCGTCGAAGACGCCCTCGCCCGCGCCAACACGACGCTCGACGCCGTCGACGGCATCGCCGTCACGCGCGGCCCCGGACTCATCGGCAGTCTGGTCGTCGGCGTGGCATCGGCCAAAGCGCTCGCCTTTGCATCCGGCAAACCGCTCTACGGCGTCAACCATCTGCACGGCCACATCTATGCGTCGTTTTTAGACAACGACGATCCGCCGCAATATCCGTTTCTTACGCTACTCGTTTCCGGCGGTCACTCACAGCTCGTCGCCGTCGCATCGCCCACCGACATGCAAGTCCTCGGCCGCACACGCGACGACGCCGCCGGCGAAGCTTACGATAAAACCGCGCGTCTGCTCGGCCTCGGTTTTCCCGGCGGCCCGCAGATGGACAAACTCGCGCGAGCCGGCAACCCAAAGGCCTATGCATTTCCGCGCCATCGCCCCGATCCCGGCACGCTCGATCTCTCGTTCTCCGGCCTCAAAACATCGGTGCGCTATTTCCTAGAATCCGACGCCGGAAAAGACGCACGGCGCGAAGACGTGGCTGCATCGTTTCAAGCCGCCGTCATCGACGTGCTGATCGCGCGCACCGACGCTGCATTCGCGCAAGGCAGTTACACCGGCGTCGTGCTTTCGGGCGGTGTCGCCGCCAACTCCGGCCTGCAAGCCGAGTTACGCGCGTGGGCGCAACGCAATAAGGTCAGGGCGCACATCCCGCCGCCGAAATACTGCACCGACAACGCCGCCATGATCGCCGCCGCCGCCTACTACCAACAAAGCGTGCTGCAAGTAGACCCCATCACCCTCAGCGCCAATCCCAACCTCCCCTTCGCCCTCGCGTAAGTCGCCCACGTAACTTGTCATCCTGAGCGGAAGCGCAAAGCGCTGGAGTCGAAGGACCACTACCCAGTCAAGGCATTGTCGAGGAACCCCACAAGCAAACCCGAACGCCTTCGTATGCAATTTCGCTTCGGCTTCGCGGCGCTAACGTGCGCGCTCCTCGCTGCCGGTTGCAGCGGCACACCTACTACGCCTACAGGCACCGGCGTCGCGCCCGCGCAGAACGCCACGCGCACCACGGCGTCGTTCGTCATCACCGTGCCGCAAAAAAGCGCGAGCGCGTCCGCCGATACGCGGGCGCCGCAATACATATCACCGGCAACGCAATCCATCAACGTCAACATCAACGGCCCCACGGTCGTCTCCGAAACGCAAAACCTTACCGTCTCCTCCGCGGGCTGCTCCAGCACGCTCGCGGGTCTGCAGTGCACGCTGAACGTCGCGTTGCAGCCGTGTCCGTCTCCGCCCGGCAATTGCTACACCGCCACCCTCACCACGTACGATCAAACAAATGCCGCTGGAACCGCCCTTTCCACCGCGCAGAACATCGCCTTTACCGTTGTATCGGGCAGCGCGAATGCCGTCCCGCTCGCG
>CAJDWF010000055.1_pt1 | contig 8887 bp, 7 predicted proteins | sample 7391541 | NCBI WGS metagenome assembly CAJDWF01 (sample SAMEA7055727, study PRJEB34461) | soil metagenome | biome: terrestrial ecosystem; feature: Peninsula; material: soil | place: Antarctica | collected 2016
GCCGCAAGAGGTTGCCGAAGCGATCGCTGCCGGAACGCTCGACTTGGCCGGATACGCCTCTGTTCCCGAACAAGCCGCGCGCGCTGCCGTGCGCAAGCATGCCGATGCGTCGCTCGCGCGCATCTCGCAGCGTCGCCGCGAACGCGAAGAACTGTTGCAGCGTTTGCCGCAGCACCAGGCGCCGCTGCTTTACGTGATCGTCGCCAGCGGCAACATCTACGAAGACCGTACCGCCGCCGTTGCCGCCGCACAAGCGGGCGCGCAGATCATCGCGGTGATTCGTTCCACCGGACAGTCGCTGCTCGACTTCGTTCCATACGGTCCCACTACCGAAGGCTTCGGCGGCACCTACGCGACGCAAGCTAACTTCAAAATCGTGCGCGAAGCGCTCGACGAAGTGTCCGAACAACTCGGACGCTACGTGATGCTCACCAACTACGCCAGCGGTTTGTGTATGCCCGAGATTGCAGCCACGGCGGCGTTGGAACGGCTCGATATGTTGCTCAACGACTCGATGTACGGCATTTTGTTCCGCGACATCAACATGAAGCGCACGTTCGTGGATCAGCACTTTAGTCGCATGCTCAACGCGTACTCGGGCATCATCATCAACACCGGCGAAGATAACTATCTCACCACCGCCGACGCGGTCGAGCAAGCGCCGGCAGTGCTGGCGTCGCAGTTTATTAACGAAGAGTTCGCACATCGCGCCGGCATGCCCGACGCGCAGATCGGTTTGGGCGATGCCTACGAGATCGACCCGTCGCTCGAGAACGGCTTCTTATATCAAGTTGCGCAGGCCCAGCTCGCGCGCCAAATCTTCCCGAACGCGCCGTTGAAATATATGCCGCCTACCAAACACATGACCGGCGACATTTTCAAGGGCCACCTGATCGATGCAATGTTCAATCTTACATCCGTGATGACGCATCAAACCATTCACTTGTGCGGCATGCTTACCGAAGCGATTCATACGCCGTTCTTGGGCGATCGCGCGCTGTCGGTGGAGAACGCGCGCTACATCATGAACACGGCACGCGGTTTCGGCGACGAAATCGAAATCAAGCCGGGCGGCATCATCGAAACGCGCGCGCGCAACGTGCTGACCGACTGCGAAGCGCTGCTCGAACGTGTTGCGCGCACGGGCTTGATGGAATCCATCGAGACCGCCACGTTTGCCGACGTGAAGCGCACGCCCGACGGCGGCCGCGGTTACGACGGCGTGTTCGAACGCGCGCCTTCCTATTACAACCCGTTCGAAGAAGCGCTCAGCGCATCGGGAGCGGCGCGATGAGCAAACTCGTCAAACCTTACGGCGATACGCTCGACGACGGTAAGGTGCAGATGTCGTTCACGTTGCCGATGCCGTGGAGCGAAGCCGCCGACGAAGCGGCGCGGCAACTCGTTGCGCGCATGGGCTTTGCCGACGTGCAAGTCGTCGAAGGTCGTCACGTGGCCGATGGGTTTTCGTTCTTCGTCGTCTATGCGGCCACGCCGCAGGCGATCGACATCGACACCGTGCACGCGCCATCGGTTAAGGGGCACGCGATGACCATGGACGAGACCGATGCGTTCGTGTCCGAGAAGATCGGGCGTAAGCTGCGCGTGGCCGGTGCCTGCATCGGCACCGACGCGCATACGGTGGGTATCGACGCGATTCTCAACATGAAGGGTTATCACGGCGACTACGGCCTAGAGCGTTATCACATGTTCGAGACGTTCAATCTCGGCAGCCAGGTAGCCGTAGAAGATTTCGTACGCTTCGCGCGCGAGCAGAACGTGGACGCGTTGCTGGCATCGCAAATCGTCACGCAAAAGGGCAGCGACGTGAAGAACTTCACCGCGCTTTCCGAACTGCTGGAGGCCGAGGGTCTGCGCGATCGCGTGGTGCTCTGCTGCGGCGGTCCGCGCGTGACCAATCTTATGGCGGCCGAACTCGGCTACGATGCCGGTTTCGGGCGCGGAACGGTCCCCAGCGACGTAGCGTCGTTTATCGCTACGACCGTGGCGGGGCGCGGCACAGGGAGTTACTCGACTATCCCCTAACGTTCGACGCATGCTGGGCTCGGAGCTCTTCGAGACGCATTTTACGTTCGATGACAAGGGCGAATCGGTCCAAATCCTCAACTAATCGCACATGAAGAAGACCGCGCTCATCACCGGCATCACCGGTCAAGACGGCTCGTACCTTGCCGAGCTGCTGCTGCAGCAAGGGTACCGCGTCGTTGGGATGACGCGCCGCACGTCTACCGACGTGCACGAGCGCATCGCGCATATTATGAACGACATCGAGTTCGTGTCGGGCGATCTGCTGGATCAAACCTCGATCACCGGCATCGTCGAGCGCCTGCGGCCGGCCGAAGTGTACAATCTTGCCGCGCAATCTTTCGTGCCGGCCTCGTGGACGCAGCCGGTGCTTACCGGCGAGTTTACCGCGCTTGGCGTCACGCGCGTGCTCGAAGCGGTGCGAGCGGTCGATCCCACGATTCGCGTGTATCAAGCGTCGTCGTCGGAGATGTTTGGAAAAGTACAGGACGTTCCGCAAACCGAAACGACTCCGTTCTATCCGCGCAGTCCGTACGGCGTTGCGAAAGTGTACGGTCACTGGATCACGGTGAACTATCGCGAGTCCTACGGCATGTACGCCGTCAGCGGCATACTTTTTAATCACGAGTCGCCCCGCCGAGGTCGCGAGTTTGTGACGCGCAAAATTACTGACGGCGTGGCGCGCATCAAGCTAGGGCTTGCGAAAGAAATTCGTTTGGGTAATCTCGACGCGCAGCGCGATTGGGGATTTGCCGGCGATTACGTTCGCGCGATGTGGCTGATGCTGCAGCAAGACGCACCCGACGATTACGTGATCGCTACCGGTCGCACGCATTCCGTGCGCGACTTCGTGCGCATCGCATTCGAGGCGGCTGGCCTGGGGTCGTTCGAGCCATACGTAAAGATCGATCCGGCGTTTGTGCGTCCGGCCGAAGTGGACTTGCTGATCGGAAGCTCGGAGAAGGCGAAGAAGCAACTCGGCTGGGAGCCGAAGGTTTCGTTCGAGCAGCTCGTGGAGAGGATGGTTCGCTCCGACATCGATCTGCTCTCGAAGCGCGTTTAAAGCGAGGATCGGCATCATGCGCGCGCTCGTAACCGGCGCAAGCGGTTTCATCGGCAAGCACCTGCTCACGACGCTGCACGCGAGCGGTTGGGATTGCGCTGCCGCGGGCGGCCCCGACGACGCAACCGGATTGATTCCGCTCGATCTCACCGACGTGCAAAACCTGCGCGCCGCGCTCGACATCGCCGCGCCCGACGTGGTGTTTCATTTTGCGGGGCAGGCGAACGTGCCCATATCAATCGAGAATCCGGGCGAAACATACGACGTCAACGTGTTGGGCGTCGCGCGCTTGTTGGAAGCGATTCGCGGATACGCATCGGCTGGCTACGAACCGCCGCGCGTGGTGTTCGCCAGTTCCGCCGATGTGTACGGAAAGCGCGTCGCGCAGGATCTGCCGTTCATCGAAACGCTTGCGCCGAATCCGGCCAGCCCGTATGCCGCCAGCAAGGCGGCCGCCGAGGCGATTTTGCTGGGTGAAGCGCGCAGCTTTGGGCTCGACGTGGTAATCGCGCGCACGTTCAACTGCATCGGTCCCGGGCAGAGCGAACGTTTCGCCATTGCTTCGTTTGCAGGGCAGCTCGCGCGCATCGCCGCCGGCGCGCCGCCGGTGATGGAAGTGGGCGACCTCACCGCCGCGCGCGACTTCTTAGACGTGCGCGATGGCGTTGCCGCGTACGTCGCGCTTGCGGTATCCGGTGCGCCGGGAGAAATCTACAACGTCTGCAGCGGTATTGCGGTCACGCTGCGCGACGTTCTCAGTGCGCTCGTGACCATCGCGCGTGTGCCGGTAGAGATTCGCCAAGACCCGGCGCGCATGCGTCCCAGCGACGTCCCAATCTCCTACGGCTCCAACGAAAAACTTCGCACCACGACAAGCTGGTCGCCGAGCATACCGCTAACGCAAACGCTACGAGACATCATGTCGTCAGCCCGATCCTTGTCATCGTAAGCCCTTCGTCTTCGCTCAGCGCAAGCTCCGCGAACTCCGTCATCGTGAGCGGAGCGTAGCGGAGTCGAACTCCGTCATCGTGAGCGGAGCGTAGCGGAGTCGAACGAGAACTACGCGCCGCTGCATTTGCATCGCGGGCGAAATGTTGGCCGGGCATTCGCCCGGCCTTCCGTTTGTATAAGCGGTGGCGAGGTTAATGACGCGTGGGGCTCGTTCGACTCCGCTGCGCGGCTTCGCCGCTGCGCTCCGCTCACGATGACAAAGGTTAGACGCCGCTGTGGATGACAAGTGCTGCGCGCCGCTGTGGATGGCAAAGACTACAGCATGACAGGGGGGTGGGCGTGACGAAGGGGCGGCGTATGGATCCTCGTTCTGACGAATTGCAAGCGCTGGTTTTTAAGAACCGCGGAGCACTGCTCACGGTACCGGCGGTCATCTTGGCGGCGTTCGGTAAGCCGAGCGCGTTTAGCATTGCCGTTGGTCTGCCGATTGCATTGGCGGGCGAAGCGGTGCGCTGCTGGGCCGTCGGCTACTCCGGCACTACCACGCGCGGCGATCGCGTTATCGCGCCCGCATTGGTCACGGCCGGTCCGTATGCACACCTGCGCAATCCTCTGTACGTCGGCAACTTCATCACCGCGCTTGGTTTCGCGTTTGCATTTACCGGTAAAAACCGCGGCCTCGGACGTCTCGCATTGATGGCTGCGTCGCTGGGAACCATGGCGGCTGTGTACGCCACGATCATTCCGCACGAAGAGCAATATTTACGTTCGCAGTTCGGCGAAGATTTCGATCGTTATTGCGAAACGGTTCCGCCGGTGGTGCCGCTCGCCGACCCTGCGCCGGGCGGCAAAGGCACGTGGAATCCATCGGTCATTCGCGAAGCCGAGAGCAAGACGTTCGCCACTTTCGGTGCCATGCTCGCCGTGCTGGCGCTGAAAGCGTTGAAGTCCTAAGGAGCCCACCACGACTCGTCGTTCTCGTCTCGTCATCGCGCTCGTTGTCGCGGCATTGGTTGCGGCGCTTGAGTTTTGGGGTAGCGCGCAATCCGGCTCGCTAGCTCTCGCGAGCGACGCCATCCATGTCTGCATGGACGTTATCGCCCTGGGCATCGCGCTGACCGCCGTTATCGGCAGTGCGCGCCCGGCGAGCGCGCGCCGAACGTTTGGATACGGGCGCATCGAAATGCTCGGCGCGCTGGCAAATGGCGCGCTGCTGTTGGCCGCTACGGCGTTCATCGTGTACGAAGCGATCTCGCGCTTCGCTCATCCCGTTCTACCGCACGGCGTGTTGATGAGCGTCGTCGCCGCGATCGCGCTCGTGGTGAATGTCGGCGTTGCGTTGCTGCTCATGCGAGACGGGCGGCACGACCTCAACATACGCGCCGCGCTCTTTCATGTGGGCGGCGACGCGTTGGGCGCGGTAGCGGTGCTACTCGGCGGAATAGCGATTGCCGCAACGCGCGTCGCTTGGATCGACCCCGCGCTCTCGCTGTTCGTCGCGTGCGTCATCGTTGTCGGGGTGTGGCGCGTCCTGGCGGATGCAAGCGAGGTGTTGCTCGAAGCCGTGCCGCGCGACGTCGACCCGAGCGCGGTCGTGCGCGACATAGCCGCCGTAGCGGGCGTGGTTTCCGTGCACGACCTGCACGTGTGGACCATCGGTTCGGGGCACCGCGCGCTCTCTGCGCACGTGCGTCTCGACGACCGCAGCCTCAGTGAAGCGGCCGTCATCGGTCGCCAGGTGCGCGACCGTGTGGCTGCAGGCTACCGCATTTCACATGCCACCCTGCAAATGGAATGCGACAGCTGCGGGCCGGAGGATTCGATAATCTGCTCGTCGCTAGGGGCGCCGAAAGGTCCGGGCGAAGCCACTCTTTCGCCATGAAAAACACCGGAAAAACTGTCGTCTTGGCCATGGCCAGGACTCCCTTCGGCCGCCTCGGCGGCGGCCTGGCACCGTTGTCGGCAACGACGTTGGGGGCCGTCGCACTCGTCGGAGCCATGCGGCGCATCGGGCTCGACCCCAACGAGATCGACCACGCAATCTTCGGCGAAGTGCTGCAGGCCGGCGTGGGGCAGAACCCCGCGCGGCAAGTCATCTTCAAAGCGGGACTTGCAAAAACCGTCACCGCGGAAACCGTCAACAAAGTCTGCGCGTCGGGCATGCTGGCCGTTGCAAATGCCATGCGTCTCATCGACGCGGGAGCGCAGCGCGTGATTGCGGCCGGCGGCATGGAATCGATGTCGAATGCGCCGTATCTCCTCAAAGACGCGCGCTTCGGCTATCGCTTCGGCGATGGTTCGCTCATTGACTCGATGGTGTACGACGGTCTGTGGGATCAGTATTTCCCGATGACCATGTCCGCGCAAGGCAGCAAAGTTGCCGACGAGCTGAAACTCTCGCGCGAAGAGCAAGATGCGTTTGCATACGAGAGCCATCGGCGCGCGCACGCCGCACACGATGCGGGCAACCTCGCCGACGAAATTATCGCGGTCAACGTTGCGAAGAAGTTGAAGGACCGTGTCGTGGTGGAGAGCCTGCCGAAGGTCGGCACGCCGCGGATTCCGGCATCGGTAGGCGGTAACGACGGCGTGTGGCAGCACGAGCCATCGGCCGAGTTTACGCTCGACTACGCGAAGTACGCGCCGTTCGTCACCGGCGACGTGCCGTTTACCACGGTCGATCGCGATGAAGCGGTGCGCGGCGATGCGAGTTTGGAAACGATGGCGAAGCTGCGCCCGCTTGAGGCGGGCGGCACGGTAACGGCCGGCAACGCGCCGGGCGTCAACGACGGCGCGGCTGCGCTGATCCTCGCCGATGCGGCCTACGCCGCCGAACGCAAGCACGAAGTGCTCGCGGCGATTCTCGACCACGCAACCGTCGGTTGGGATTCGCCTTACATCGCGGTTACGCCGGCAATGGCCGCGCAGAAACTGCTCGACGCCAACGGCCTTACGCGCAGCGACGTGCACGTGTGGGAGATCAACGAGGCCTTTGCAACCGTCGCCATTACGGCTTCGCGACGCTTGGGTTTGAACGAAGGCGACGTCAACAAGTTCGGTGGTGCCGTGGCGATGGGGCATCCTATCGGCGCATCGGGCGCGCGCATCACCGGCGCGGTGATCAATCAGTTGCGCAAGCGCGGCGGCGGTATCGGCATTGCAGCCATCTGCTCGGGCGGCGGACAGGGCGACGCGCTGTTGATCAAAGTCGAATGAAGATCGCCATCGTCGGGGCCGGGCAAATGGGTGCCGGCATCGCTCACGTCGCGGCGCAGAGCGGGCACGAAGTGCTGCTCAACGATCGTTCGCGCGACCTCTACGATCGCGGTATCGGCGTTGTGGCGAAGAATCTCGCTCGCTCGGTTGAAAAAGGCCGCATCACGCAAGAGCAGCGTAACGCCACGCTCTCGCGCATCGCGTTTGCGCCGGAGATCGCGAACCTCGACGTCGCGATCGCCATCGAAGCCGCCACCGAAAATCTCGAACTCAAACTCGAGATCTTTCGCAAACTCGACAAAGCAACGCCAGGCGGGGCGATCCTCGCGAGCAACACGTCGTCGATCTCCATCACCACGCTGGGTGCGGCGACATCGCGCCCCGAGCGCACGATCGGCATGCATTTCATGAACCCGGTTCCGGTGATGCAGTTGGTCGAAATCATTCGCGGTATCGCCACCGACCAGGCAACGTACGAGTTCACGCGCGACTTGGCGGCGCAGATGGGCAAGACGCCGGTCGAGGTGCGCGACTTTCCGGGATTCGTGTCCAATCGCGTGCTGATGCCGATGATCAACGAGGCGATCTACACGCTCTTCGAAGGCGTGGGTTCGGTCGAGTCCATCGACACCGTGATGAAGTTGGGCATGAATCATCCCATGGGCCCGCTGCAGCTCGCGGACTTCATCGGTCTGGACACGTGCCTGGCGATCATGGAAGTGCTCTACGACGGATTTTCGGATACGAAATACCGTCCGTGCCCGCTGCTCAAACAATACGTCGCTGCGGGTTGGCTCGGCAAGAAGAGCGGCCGGGGCTTCTACACGTACGCATGAACGGCGATGCTGCGGAGCAACCGCAGTTCGACCTGACGCGCGAGCAGCGCGAGATTGCGACGTTGGCCGCAGAGATCGCGCGCGACGAGATCGCTCCCAACATCGCGCGCTGGGATAGAGAGCATACCTTTCCGCGCGACGTCTTCACGAAACTCAGTCAAGCGGGCCTTGCCGGCATCTTCATTCCCGAAGCGTACGGCGGCGCGGGCGCCGACTACGTGTCGTACGTGCGCGTGATCGAAGAGTTGGCGCGCGTGGACGCCGGCATCGCGGTGACGCTCTCCGTGCATCTGATGGTCGGCAACGCCATCTACAAACTCGGTACGGCGCAGCAGCGCGATCGCTGGCTGCCGCTGCTGGTGGGCGACAACATCGCCGCGTTCGCGCTTACCGAACCGGACGCGGGCTCCGACGCGGCGGCGATCCGTTCCACGGCCACGGCCGACGCCGATGGTTTTGCGATTTCGGGGCGCAAGCAATGGTGCACGAACGGCGCGTACGCTGTAGTGATCATGGGCATGTTCCGCACCGGCGAACGCGAAGGCGCACGCGGCGTGAGCGCGTTCCTCATTCCGGGCAGCGCGCCGGGCGTTACGGTCGAGCGCGAGACCGAGAAGTTGGGCATTCGCACCAGCAACACGTGCGACATTGCGTTCGAGCGCGTACGCGTGGGGCGCGATGCCATGCTGGGCGCCGCAGGCGAAGGCTTTGTCGGTGCCATGTCGGCGCTCGCGGGCGGACGCATCGGCATCGCCGCGCAGGCGTGCGGCATTCT
>CAJDWF010000034.1_pt1 | contig 8662 bp, 11 predicted proteins | sample 7391541 | NCBI WGS metagenome assembly CAJDWF01 (sample SAMEA7055727, study PRJEB34461) | soil metagenome | biome: terrestrial ecosystem; feature: Peninsula; material: soil | place: Antarctica | collected 2016
CCCGCTGCCGCGGCCGCTGGCCAACTTGGTAGACATCACCAAACTGCGCGCCGTCGCGCTGCGCAAGCACGTCACGCGTGTGGTGGTGGACGAAAAGCGCCTCACGCTGGGCGTCGGCACCGGCTTCTCACTGGATCCGCAGGCCATCCCCAAGCTGCAGTCGCTCACGAAGAACCGTTTCCGCTTCTCAGAGGGTAAGGTACTGGTCGATCTGCCGCCGCTCGTAAAGGGCAAGCGCCCGGAAGAGACCTGGATGCCGCTGCTCGCGAGCCTGCTGGCTGCGATGTAACGCGGATTCCCCCCAAAAACAGGACCGCCCTAACGGACGCCGGAACAGGGAGCGGTCACTTTTAGTCATCCTTGGAGCGCTTGAATGCCCAAAGCCCACTTTATTATCGCGGGACTTCTTACGGTGTCGCTGGCCGCCTGTTCGGGCGGCGGCAGCATCGCCACCGTTAACGGCCAGGCGATCAGCCGCAGCAGTTTCGACAACAAGCTTGAGGGCAGCCCCGCTGCCCGCAGCGTGCTGCAGCAGATGGTGCAGTCGCAACTGCTCGATCAATACGCATCGAAGAATCACATCACGGTGAGCGATGCCGACATCTCTGCCAAAGAAGATCAGATCAAGGCGAACTTCCCGGCGGGATCGTGGGATCAGATGCTTGCGGCGCGCGGCCTGACCGAAGCCGACGTGCACGACGCGCTTCGCGATCAGATCATCATCGACAAGGCCGTCGGCGGCAACATCAAGATCTCCGAAGCCGACATAAAGGCATACTTCGAGAAGAACCACGCGCAGTTCGATACGCAGGACACTCGTACGATCCCGGCAGCAAAGATAAGGGCGGCGAGCTCGGCACGTTCCGTCACGGGCAGATGACGCCCGCGTTCGACAAGGCCGCGTTCTTGCAGCCGATCGGCGTGGTCGGACCGCCGGTGAAATCACCGTTTGGCTACCACATCATCGTGGTCGAATCGCGCACGATGGGCACGAAAGCTACGCTCGCGAGCGCGCACGACAAGATCGCCGATCTGCTGCGTCAGCAGCAAGAAGCGCCGCTTGCGCAGCCGTTCATCACCAACCTGTTTACCAGCGCCAACATCCAAGTGCAGGATCCGCGCTTCGCAGGTCTCTTCCCGTCACCGCCACCGTCGGCAGCCCCCGCAGCGTCGGCAGCTCCCGCAGCGTCGGTAGCCCCCGCAGCGTCGGTAGCCCCGGCCGCTTCGGCAGCACCCGCAGCCACGAAGTAGCTACGGCGAAGTAAGAACGGGCATGGCGCCGAAGGCGACGCCATGCCCGTTTCATTTTCCGAACTCGTCGACATCATGGCGCGCCTGCGCGCCGAATGTCCGTGGGACAAGGAGCAAACGCACCGCTCGCTGGTGCCGTACCTCATCGAGGAAACATACGAAACCGTCGACGCCATCGAGAGCGACGACGCGGCGGCCACCGCCGACGAACTGGGCGACGTGCTGCTGCAGATCGTTTTCCATGCGCAGATCGGCCGCGAGATCGGCGCGTTCGACATCGACGACGTGATCGACGGGTTGGCCGACAAGATGATCCGACGTCACCCGCACATTTTCGGCGATGCCGTCATCGAGAGCGCCGACGCGCAACGGCGTAGTTGGGAACGCCTCAAGGCCACCGAGAAAACCGGGCTCGCGCGCAAGAGCCGTTTGGACGGCATCCCCAAAGCGCTCGGCGCGCTGCAGCGCGGGCAACGCATGCAAGAAAAAGCCGCGCGCGTGGGCTTCGACTGGCCCAGCGTCGCGGGCGTGCTCGATAAAATGCACGAGGAACTCTCCGAACTCGCCGAAGCCCGTGCCGAAGGCGCTGCGGACGATGCGCACGTGCGCGAAGAACTCGGCGACGTCTTCTTCACCCTGGTAAATCTCTCGCGGGCGCTGGGGATTAACGCGGAGACCGCCATGCGCGAAGCGAACGAAAAGTTTTACCGACGCTTCTCCTTCATGGAAGGACGCGCGGCGGCCGGCGGCACGCCGCTGACCAATCTCTCTCTCGACGAACTCGAGGCGTTATGGCAGCAAGCGAAGACGGATCCTCAGTAGGCGCGGCCACGTTGCGCGTACGCATGAGCGCGCACGACGCACACTACGGCGGCAACTTGGTGGACGGCGCCCGCATGCTGGCGCTCTTCGGCGATGCCGCTACCGAACTGCTGATCCGACTCGACGGCGACGAAGGCTTGTTCGTCGCATACGAGAGCGTGGAATTTCTCGCGCCCGTGTACGCCGGCGACTACATCGAGGTTACCGCAACCATTCTTAAAATCGGCAACACCTCGCGTCGCATGCAGTTCGAAGCCCGCAAAGTCATCGCCGCCCGCCCCGACCTCAACGACTCCGCCGCCGAACTGCTCGCCAACCCCATCCCCGTCTGTCGAGCGATCGGCACCTGCGTAACCCCAAAAACCAAAAAGCGCCCCTTGTCATCCTGAGCGGAGTGGAGCGCGAAGCGCGCAAAGGAGTCGAAGGAGCACTACGCAGCACCGCGTTCGCCTCTGATTAACAAGGAAGGCCGCGCGATAGCGCGGTCAACATTGAACGCCTGCAGGGGCGGGGTGCGGCAGCGTCGTCGGCGCGTTTATACTAATCGTTCGTGGGTGCGGCGTTTCCAGAAGCGTTCGTAATAGAAGTATTGCAAGCACAGCACGACGACGAAGGAGGCAGGGTAGCCCATCCACACGCCGTCCAGGCCCACGCGATGCATGAGCAGGTATGCGACGGGCACTTCGATCGCCCAAATTGCGAAAATGCCGTTGATCGTCGGCCACAGCACGGTGCCGCTGGCGCGCATGACGCCGCTGAGCACGGCGCTGTTGCCGAAGAGCAAATACGACCACAGCGTGATCATCAGCAGGGAGTGCGCGATATCCAGCGTGTTCTGCTCGGTGATGAACCAGCCCAGAATGAACCACGCAAAGAGGTAGCACAATAGAATCAAAACGCCCCCCACGAAGTAGTTCAACGAGACAGCAGAGCGGATCACGGCATTGAGCAGATCTTCCCGGCGCGCGCCGATGCACTGTGCGCCGAAAATCGACGCCGCAATACCAATGGAGATGGCGGGGAACTGCACGTAGGCAACCACCTGGTTCACCGCGCCGTATGCGGCGGTTGCGTCGGAGCCGAAGCGGTTCACAAACGTGATCACCGCTAGCTCGGCGAGCGCAACCATCATCACCTGCAGTCCCGTCGGCACGCCGATGCGCAGCACCGTCCACAGCAGTTTCCAGTCCACAAGCATATCGCGCGCGGTTTCGGCGTCGAATTTTAGTGGATGCTTCATATATGAGAGCGTGATCAGAAATGCCCCGAATGCCAAGATTTGCCCGAAGGGCCCTCCGATTGCTGCCGCCAGCACGCCCATATGCGGCAAGCCGAACCAGCCTTGAATGAATGCCGGCGTCACGACTAAGGTGATGGCGGTACTGACGATGAGAAAATAAAACGGTGTCTGCGCGTCGCCGGTGCCACGCAGAAACGTGGTGTATGCAATATACGGAAAGAACAACGGACATGCCAAGAAGATCAGCCGCGCGTACGCGCTGGATTCTTCGATAATATTCTTCGGCGTGCCGAGCATCTCCAAGATCTGATGCGATCCCGTGTAGCCTACGATCGCGACGATGATGCCTAAGCCGACGGTAGCGCCGAGCACGGTGCCGGCGATTTTCTTCACGCGGGCGTGATCGCCGGCACCGTAGGCTTGCCCGATCAGCACCGTGCTGCCGTTGGCGATACCGATCAAGAATGAAAAGAGCAGAAAGAATACCGGGAAGACACCGGAGACTTCGGCTAGCGCGTCCACGCCGATCATGCGGCCGATATAGACGTTGCTGAGCGTCTGCGATGTGGACTGCAGCACGTTGCTCAGCATCACGGGCACCAAGAAGGATCCCATGGTCTGCCACATCGGCCGAGTCGTATCGAACACGTTGACGCCCGGCCGGCGTGCCTGGGATTGGGCCATGTCGTCCTCCGGGCGTCCTTATACGGTGTGCTATGCTGGAGACCATGCGGCTGGACAAGTTTATGAAGATCGCGCGGCTCTCTAAGCGCCGCAGCGAGGCGCACGAAGCGCTGGAACACGGCCGCATCACGAAGGACGACAAAGCGCTCAAACCCGCCTACCGCGTGCAAGCAGGCGATGTGCTGAAGATCCACTACGCCTCACGCATCGTGACGGTGCGCGTGCGTGACGTGCCGCTGCGCATGCTGCCCAGCATCAAGCCCGCGTCGCTGTATGACGTGCTGGATTCTCGCAAGGACGACGCGTGAGCGCCGCACTGTCGGCCGATGCGAAGGACGCGCTGGCGCGCGACATGCCCGATGCGCGGCACTGCCGCGACGCGTTGCTCGACGGGCTCGTTTACTACGGCGCTGCGCGCGGGCGATTCGTCACGCACCGTAATGCGATCGCGCGCCTCTTTCGCTCTCTCGTGCGCGAACGCGCGAGCGACACGGCCCGTATCGAGACGCGCTCGCGTTCGTTTGCCGTTCCCGTACCGGAGTCGCTGCGCGCCGAACCGCGTAAACCTGCACACAAATGCGACCGCATCATGGAAGCACGCGCCGCGCTGCTGGCGTGCGGTTCCATCGCCTCCGGCGCGCACGGCTACCACCTAGAGTTCGTGCTCCACACGCCCGTCGCGGGCGACCGGCTGGCATTCATGCTTCGCAGCCTGGGGCGCGAACCCAAACGCGCGCTGCGCAAGGGGCGCGTTGTGCTGTACTACAAAGACTTCGACGCCATCGCCGAAGTGCTCACCGCCACCGGCGCGTTCGGCGCGGTGCTGCAGCTCGAAGGCTTGCGCGCCTTGCGCGAAACGAAGAATCGCATCCACCGCCTGGTCAACACCGAGGCCGCGAATCTGGAGCGCTCGGCGGGCGCGGCGGCGGCACAGCAACGCACGATCCGCTTTATCGCCAGCGCCTATGGTCTGGCGAATCTCACGGCGGCCCTGCGCGAGATCGCGGAGCTGCGCATGGCGAATCCGGAAGAGTCGCTTGCAGAGTTAGGCCGCCGCTGCAATCCGCCCATTGGCAAACCGACCGTCAACAGTCGGCTGATGGCGCTCGCACGCTTGGAACGGCGCCTGAAGGCACCCCCTGCCGCGCGCATGTCGGGGAAGGGCACGCGCGCCCGCGCCCGGTAACTAGCCTGGCTATGCGTATCGGTATCAACGGCTTCGGCCGCATCGGAAGAAACTTCACCAAAGCGCTCATCGAGCGCTATCCCTCGATCGAGATCGCCGCAGTCAACGATCTCACCAGCGCCGCAGAATGCGGCCATCTGTTTAAATACGATTCGAACTACGGACCCTACGCAGGCAGCGTCAGCTGCGCGGATGGCTCCATCATCATCGATGGCCGCAACGTCAAAGTGTTCGCGGAACGCGATCCCGGCAAACTGCCGTGGAAAGAGCTGGGCGTCGATGTGGTGATCGAATCAACCGGTTTGTTTACCGATGCCGCGAAAGCGCGCGCGCACATCGACGGCGGCGGCGCGAAGAAAGTCCTGATCTCCGCGCCCGCCAAAAACGAAGACGTCACGATCGTGCTCGGCGTCAACGACAGTGCGTACGATCCCGCGAAGCACCACATTATTTCCAACGCGTCGTGCACCACCAACTGCTTGGCGACTGCTTTGAAGCCGATCGTCGATAACCTCGGCTGGGTGAAGGGTTTCATGAACACCATTCACTCGTACACGAACGACCAGAACATCCTCGACGCGCCGCATCGCGATCTGCGTCGCGCGCGCAACGCCGCGACCAACATCATCCCCACGTCAACCGGTGCGGCCAAAGCGCTGTATCTGGCGATCCCCGAGGTCGAAGGCACGTTCGACGGCATCTCGCTGCGCGTTCCCACGCCGACGGTGTCGATGATCTACTTGGTCGCGCAAGTAAAAAAAGCCACAACGAAGGCGGAGCTTAACGCGATTCTGCGCGCCGCTTCGGAGAACGAACTTAAGGGCTACATGCTCTATACCGAAGAGGAGCTCGTTTCGAGCGATTTCAAAAAATCGCCGTATTCGTCGATCATCGACAGCAAGCTCTCCAACGCCAACGGCGATCTTATCCAAATTGGCGCCTGGTACGACAACGAATGGGGTTATTCGTGCCGTCTTGCCGACCTCACGAACGTCGTTCTGCAATCGCTCTAGACGCTTTCCTCGCGGAGCTGGGATGATACAGCGTGTTTAAGACGATCGAGGACTTGGATGTTCGCGGAAGGCGGGTGCTGGTTCGCGAAGATCTCAATGCGCCGATGAAAGACGGCAGGGTGGCCGATGCAACGCGCATCGATGCCGCCATCCCCACGTTGCGCGCGCTGGCGGATCGCGGCGCGCGCGTGATCGTGGCGTCGCATCTCGGACGCCCCGACGGCAAGCCCAATCCGAAGTATTCGCTCGAGCCAATCGCGGGCGAACTCGCGAAACGCCTGGGCAAGCCGGTCGCGTTCGCGCGCGATTGCGTAGGGGCGGCCGCGCGCGATGCCGTCGCCGCGCTGCACGACGGCGACGTGCTGCTGCTCGAAAACGTTCGTTTTCATCCCGAGGAAGAGCGCGACGATCCGCAGTTCGCGCGCGACTTAGCCGCCAACGCCGATCTGTACGTCAACGATGCGTTCGGCACGGCGCACCGCGCACACGCATCTACGGAAGGCGTCGCGCATCTTCTTCCGCACGCGGCCGGTCTGCTGATGCAAGCCGAACTGCACGCGCTCGACGACGTCTTGCATCACCCGGTGAAACCATTCGTATGCGTCATCGGCGGCGCCAAAGTCAAAGACAAAGTCGGTGTCTTCACGGCGCTCATGGAACGCGTCGATGCGTTCTGCATCGGCGGCGGAATGGCCAACACGTTCCTCGCGGCGCAAGGCATCAACGTAGGCGCGTCGCTACGGGACGACGATCTCGAGCCGGCGCGCGGCATCATACAATGGGCGAGCGAGCGCGGCGTGACGCTACATCTGCCCGTCGATGCCGTGGTCGCACCCAACTTCAACGCGGACGACCTTGCGCACACCGTCGCCATCGCACGGGTCGGCAGCGAGATGATTCTCGACATCGGCCCGGAAACGGCACGCGCGTACGCCGCAGCAATCGAAGGCGCGAAAACGATCGTCTTCAACGGCCCCATGGGCGTATACGAGAAGCCGGCATATCAAAACGGCACCAGGGTCGTGGGCGAGGCGATCGCGCGCGCAACCGCCGCGGGCGCAACCAGTGTGGTCGGCGGCGGTGACGCTGCAGCCGCCGCTAACATGCTAGGCTTTGCATCGGCGATGACGCACCTGAGCACCGGCGGCGGCGCGACGCTCGAGTTTCTCGAGGGCAAAGCGCTGCCGGGTGTAGCCGCGCTCGAACTTCCATGAAGCATCTCGTCGTCGCCAACTGGAAGATGAACCACACGATCGCGCAGACGAACGCATTTTTTGACGCGTTTTTTGGCGTGGCCGATTCGCTACCCGCAGAGATCGACGTGGCCATTGCACCGCCGTTTACCGCGCTACCGCAGGCGGCGCAACGCCTGCGTGGGACCCGCTTCGCGCTGGCGGCGCAGAACGTGCACTGGGATCTGCAAGGCGCCTTCACCGGCGAAATTTCCGCGCCGATGCTCTGCGAACTCGGCGTTACGTATGCGATCGTCGGTCACTCCGAACGCCGCGCGTATTTCGGAGAGACCGATGAAACCGTGCGCAAGCGCGTCGGCGGCGCATTGGCAGCGGGCATCACGCCGATCGTGTGCGTGGGCGAATCGCCCGCAGAACTCGACGCAGGCAGTGCTTTTGCGTGCGTCACGCGGCAGACATGCGCGGCGCTAGCGGGACTTTCCGACGAAGAGATCGCCAAAGTCACCATAGCGTACGAGCCGACCTGGGCCGTCGGCACTGGACAGAATTGCGATCCTGCCGGAGCCGAAGCAACCATGCGCGTCATACGCGAGAGCGTGCCCGCGCTGGCGTCGGTGCGCATGCTCTACGGCGGCAGCGTGAAACCAGAGAACATTGCGCAGTATTCGGCACAACGCGATATCAACGGCGCACTGGTCGGCGGCGCCTCGCTGGATCCCAACACGTTTGCCGAACTTCTCCGCAACGCCGCTCAAGGACTCGCCCACCGATGACAGCTGCTCGTCCCGTCGTCCTCGCAGTTCTCGACGGCTGGGGCTGCCGCGCCGAGGCGCACGGTAACGCTATTGCCGCCGCCAACACGCCGTTTTGGCGCTCGCTCTTCGAGCGCTATCCGTGGACCACGCTCGATGCATCGGGCGAGCACGTGGGCTTACCCAAGGGCATCATGGGCAACAGCGAAGTCGGGCACATGAACTTGGGCAGCGGACGCGTGGTGCCGCAGGGCGTCACGATCATCGATGCCGACATCGCGCGCGGCGATTTGCCCAAGAACGCAACGCTCCAGCGTGCGATCGATCACGCCAAGAAAAGCGGCGGCACGCTGCATTTCATGGGACTGCTCTCCGATGGCCAGGTGCATTCGTCGATCGCGCATCTCTTTGCGCTGCTCGACGTTGCCACGGCAGCGGGCGTACCGATTGCCGTCCATGCCTTTCTCGACGGGCGCGACACGCCGCCGCGCTCGGCCGAAGCGTACGTGCGGCAACTCGAG